>Ga0302324_100005757_pt1 | contig 26937 bp, 29 predicted proteins | sample Palsa_T0_1_FD_201949 | JGI IMG/M metagenome (GOLD analysis project Ga0302324, IMG submission 201949) | Peat permafrost microbial communities from Stordalen Mire near Abisko, Sweden - Palsa_T0_1 | ecosystem: Environmental > Terrestrial > Soil > Palsa > Peat permafrost | place: Sweden: Abisko...
ATGAAGATCGAAAGGAGGAGTCCGATCTGAGTGGGGACGGTCCAACCTAACCTGCGAGTTATAAGAACAAAGGCAATTCCAGCAACGGGGATGACGGCGACCAACATGCGCAGCCGGAGTTGGCGCCCGGCCCTCACGTAGTCGCCAATTACACGTCGATCGGCAATGCGGTGGCCTACGAGCGCTATGATGGTTGCAGAAAAGCCAAGATCCGTAAGTATGTTGGCCGTGGATTGGAAGCCGTAGGTCAATCCATATTTCGCATAGGACCCCACGTCTAACCAATGCAGGACAGCAAGCCCCATGAAGAGGTTTAGAGCCTGGGCGGTTCCCTGCCCGGCGAGAAAAGTGAGCAATAGCTGCGCTTTCCGGCTAGCTCCTTCGGTGGTAAATACATTCAGCACTGTCTGTCGTCTCCCGCTCCTAATGATCTTTGGGGCTTAATTGCGTAATATCGTGAGTGGCCATGCGCATCTTATTCGTCTCGCACGCTCCGAAAAATCCTGATGGCGGAGCTTCCAGGGTCTACCACCTATTAGAAGATGGACTGGCTTCTCGCGACCACGCCGTTAAAGCGCTTCATTACGAGGACCTCGAAATCACAGGACGGAGTAAGAAGCTTGTGGACCGGCTGTTACTGCCGACGGCCGCGAGTCGACGGGCTGCGCGTGAACTTGACGGACGATACGATGTGATCATGTCTTCCAATGGCACGCTCTACCCGCTCTTCAGGAAGCTTCGGCAGCGGAAAGACCGACCGCTGTTGGTGAACCACCTGCACGGCCTCGTGTTCTTCGATCATCAAGCTATCGTGACCGAGACGATGCGAGGCCACATGACCACTTCTTTGCTATTCGATTATGTGAGCGGCCCGCTGGGCCGGAACTGGGACTACAAAGGATCTCAGTACGCAGATTTGACGATCGTGCAGAATGGGCGCGACCGCGATTTCCTCGCGGAGCGCGGGATCGACCCGCTGGTTTCGATTCCGTTGTCTGTGCATCCTGAGATTCTGGCAGCGAGCATGACCGCACCTCTCGCGGAAGGAAGGGACCCGCTTTCGCTGCTGTGGTTTGGCTCATGGGTGGAGCGTAAAGGAATTTATTACCTGCCTCGCGCATTCGCGCAGATCGTGGCGCGATTCCCGGAAGCTCGGCTTACGCTGGGCGGCACGGGCGTTGCTGCAGAGGTCGTAAAAAGTCACTTTGAGCCCGGCCTTTGGCCGCGCATTACGTGCCTGCCACGAATTTCTTTGAAAGAGCAACTAGCCGAGTACGAAAGCCATGCAATCTTTCTCTTCCCGTCCCTATCGGAAGGTTTCGGGTTGACGCTTTTGGAAGCCATGGCGATGGGGCTGGCAGCGGTCACTACGCACACGGGCCTTGGCGGAGACTGGTTAAGAGATCGGGAGCACGCCCTTCTGATTGCGCCTGTAAATTCCACGAGTCTGGCCGAGGCGGTGGTAACCCTCATCGAGGACAATGAGCTGCGCTATCGCGTTGCGAGGAATGGACAAGAGCTGTCGCGACTTTTTACGTCCGAGCGTCTGATTGACACCTACGAAGCCGCCTTTGAGAAGTATCGACAAGAGCGAAGCAGCCGCCCAGACACTTAAGCGGGGCGGGAATTTATGACCTCGAAGCGTTGCTTCAGTTTGAGGAATGGCATTTCGAAATACGTGTATGAGAGATGGGCGGCGAGGATGGAGAGGGTTAAGCCGAGGCCATCGCAGACGATCATGTTCAAGGCTGGGTGCGCGGCTAGATTGAGCGTCAGGTGGGCACATCCCTGCATGATTGACGCGTGGAAGACATACAGCCCATAAGAAATCTTGCCGAGGTAAGAGAGTGAGCGAGGAACAGAGGAGATGCCCAGTATCGCGCAGAAAATAAGAACGCAGCCCGCGACCACCCCAGCATATCCGACGAAGGGACGCGTGCGGGTTATCCCTTGGGCATTATTCCTTACAAAGGCTCCAAACTGCGAAGCAGCAGCGAGGGAGAGCAGGCCCGCGATCAAAAGCGCCCCACGAGTGACGACGCTCGTACAGCGCGCAGGCTTCCCGTGGGCTACAAGCGCGATGATGGCCCCTGCCGCAAAGAATAGGAATTCGACCGGCGTGTCGTACCAGAGCAACCAGGTTTTTCCGAAGAAAAACCACAGCCATACTATGGCCGAGACAATGAAGCCGATGGAGGCGAAGAGCGCCATCGTCTTGCCGCCGAATTTCATGATGGGCGGCCAGATCAGGTAGAACTGCTCCTCGATGGAAATACTCCACAAATGCGCCAACAAGCGACTGGTTAGCAAGTTGGGAAACCAGTTCGCAACAAAAAAGAACATCGCTGCGATCCCCGGGAGACGAAGCCCGGTGTGATGGGGTAGCGCTCGAGGGATGGCTATGCCAATGACGAGGGCTGCGTAATAGAGCGGCCATATTCGCAGCGCACGACGGGTAAAGAAGAGACCCCAGGCAACCGTCCCCGATTGTTCGCGCTCCCTAAGAAGCAACTCTGTAATCAAGTACGCGCTCAGCAGGAAAAACATCGACAATCCGAAGCCTCCGGCCTCATTGGCGACGTGGAGGAAACCATGGGCAGGGGCAGGGCCGTGGTGGATCAGGACCGCCAAAAACGCGAAGAACCTGAGAGCGTCCAACTCCGGGCGATAGAAGCGCTTCGCAGCGGTGCGAGCGGGCGCAGCAGCAATATCAGCAGCAATATCGTGGAGGGGCAGTTCAAGCCGCCCAAGGGCGTCGGGTAGCAAGTCTGCGCTAGAGGTCTTGGTCGCTGACATGGCGGATCTCGCTTCGTTGATTCAGTTCTCTCGGGGAGCCGGGAGGCGGTCGCAGTAGCGTAAGATCGGGGCGACCGGCTCGCGGGCGGGCCAGTAACGGGTTGAGGAAACCAACCCTCCTCCGAAGTCTACCGAGCTTCGTAGAACATCGCCTGTGATCGCTAAAATGCCAGTGAAAAGGGGCTGCGGAGTCTTTTGGCTATCGGCAATATTATGCGTTCCTCTGTAGGTCATTTTCGTGTCATACCAGCAATGCTTTGGTAGATTCCCAGCTTAAACAGGATGCCTTTGGCTGCTCGGGCAATCACTTTTGGCAAGAGTACGGGCAGCGGCAGCAGATAAAAGCGGATAAGCAGCTTCGGAATTCCTTGCGGGTTAGAATGTGTTTGATAATACCAATCGTTGTCCCCTGTTCTGCTACTGAGGGCGTAGCCCGCCCTGTCGAAGTACGTCAGGATGCTCCAAACGGGAAAAAGGCCGCAGCGCTCTACCAAGACCAGTTTGGGATTCCAGCGCTTGATGTGGAAGCCCTCGAGCACGCCTAATTCGTGTCCCTCCACATCGATTGATATAAAATCGATCTGCGTACAGTTCGACGCTTCAAGAATGGTATCCAGGGTACGCGCGGATGTTGTTATTTCGCGGATTGCCAGCCGCCCGGCGTGGCCTGTAATCCTTCGACGACTGCTGTTGTCCAAGGCGATGGAGGACATGCCTTTGACATCCTCGGAAACCTGGAAGGAGACGCGGGAGGGCGAACCAGGGGGTACAACCGCGCAATTCACAACGGTGGCAGCGGGCCGGTTCTGGCGGCAGATTTCGGCCATTTCCGGGTCCGCTTCAACGAGCAGGCATTTCCAACCCAGCTTCTCAAAAACGTAGGTGTTGCTCATGTCGACGCCGTCGTAGGCGCCCACCTCTACGCAAACTCCTGATTTCTTGTCAGCGAAGTGTTGCATCAAGATGCGATCTTCGCCGTTCTGCGCCTTAAACTCGTGTTCGCGGGTCGACTGCTGCAAAATCGTCGTGCGCTCAGCGGAAATGGCGTTAGCCAGTCTCATGGTTGTGGCACCGGGAGGCGGTCGCGGTAGCGGAACATTAAGGAGACTAGTTTGCGGGCGGACCAGTAACGAGGGATGAAGCGGGAGGGCTGGGAGAGGCAGCGGAAGAGCCAGCCGATGCAGTGGATGGCGGGAAGAGGGCGGAGGTGGCGCTTGAGGTAGAGGCCGAGGCGCTCCTGGGTGCCGCCGCCGAGAGCGACGACGATGTGAGCGGGGCGTCGGTGGCGGAGCGCGAGGAGGAGGGGCTCGTCGGAAATACAGGAGCTGTAGATGGGGGCGAGGTAGACGTCTTCGGGGGAGACGGGGATGCCGTGCTGGCGGAGCCAGGCGAGGTTGGTGTCGGCGCTGGCGGGGCTGGGCATGATCCAGAAAGATTGGCCGGGTTGGCGGAGGGCGGGCAGGCGCAGGAGGGCGAGGAGGTATTCGAGGCCGGAGAGGCGAGGGATGGAGTCGCGCTGGAGGAGATTCCAGAGCAGGACCATGAGGGAGCTGTCGGTTAGGGCGACGTCGGCTTGGAGGAGGGCTTCGCGGTAGGGAGCGTCCCAGGGGAGATTCTTCAGGGCTGGGGCGGCGGGGACTACCAGAAGGCCGCCATCGGAGAGGAGTTCGATGGCGCGCTGGGCTTGGCCTACGAAGAATTGCACGCCGAGGATGCGGCGGAATTCTTCGGCGCGCGGGTCGACGGGCGAGGGGACGGGCGCTGGCGCTGCGGGCGCTTTTGCTCGCGCCGCGGCGGCGGCCGATGCTGATGCGGCTAGGCTGCGCATTCGCCTGCGGCTCTGGCTTGCGTTTGCGATTCCGGCTGCGCCTGGGATTGGAGCATCTGGGATTCGATCCAGGCGTAGGTTTGGGCGAGGCCGTCGCGGAGACGGGTGGAGGGTTCCCAGCCGAGATAGTGGAGGATTTTGGCGTTGTCGCTGTTGCGGCCGTTGACGCCGCGGGGGGCGGAGAGATTGTAATGGCGCTTGAGCTTGATGCGGGCGATGTCTTCGACTATGGAGACTAGCTGGTCGATGGTGACCAGCTCGCTGCTGCCCAGGTTGATGGGCTCGGGGATGTCGCTTTCGAAGATGGATTTAATGCCGCGGAGGCAGTCGTCGATGTACATGAAGCTGCGGGTCTGGCGGCCGTCGCCCCAGATTTCGATCTGGTGGCTGCCGGTGAGCTTGGCGTGGAGAACTTTGCGGCAGATGGCGGCGGGAGCTTTCTCGCGGCCGCCGTCCCAGGTGCCGCCGGAGGTTGTTAAGGGTGCGTTCGACCCGGCTCTTTGGCCCCGCATTACATGCCTGCCGCGAATTTCTTTGAAAGAGCAACTGGCCGAGTACGCAAGCCATGCAATCTTTCTCTTCCCTTCCCTGTCGGAAGGATTCGGATTCACGCTGTTGGAAGCCATGTCGATGGGGCTGGCGGCGGTCACCACGCACACCGGCCTCGGCGGAGACTGGGTGAGAGACCGGGAGCACGCCCTTCTGATCGCGCCTGGAAATGCAACAAGTCTGGCCGAGGCGGTGATCGCACTCGTGGAGAATGATGACTTGCGGTGCCGCATCGCCAACAATGGGCAGAAACTATCGCGGCTTTTTACAGCCAAACGCCTGGTCGATGCGTACCAAAGCGCTTTCGAGGAGGCGTGCGAAAGACATCGACGAGCTGTGAGTGGACGAATCAATGTCTAGCTGCTCTGGCGCGAGACAGACGGGCGTCGTGCTTTGACGCTATCGAGCAGACGACGTCGACGGAATCCGACTCGGTAAGGCGTTCAAATCCTCGTATCTTGGTCAACCGGCCGTTCTCAGCCACTTCATCGAAACGATCGTAGCCTGCCTCTTGGAGGGTTGTGAGCAATTCAGCTGGCTGGTACCCAAAATCCTTGGACCAGCGAGGGCTCACTTCCAGCATCAGTATCGGCTTAAAACGGTGCAAGCTCTTCAGAAATCCGCGCACTACAAGCAGCTCCGCCCCTTCCACGTCAACCTTCACAAAGTCTATTTGGTGCAGTCTTCGAGCTTCCACATAATCGTCCAGCGCGACGACCTCGCATGGTGAGTGTGGACCTCCGGGCTGTCTGACCAAGAACCGTCGGTATGCTCAACTAGCGAAGCCTGAGCGTCATCAGTTCCCGGCGTCCGCAGTAGCGCGTCGCCCTTTGCTTCGCCGACTGCGCAACAGTTTACAGTGACGTTGTCGTGTAACGTGCGCAGAAGCAGCGCCGCTCGCAGCGTCTCGCAAGTTTTGGGAGACGGCTCGAAAGCATGCACCTCGCCGCGCGATCCAACGAGATTGGAGAAGTACGAGGTAAAAATGCCTCGATTAGCGCCGACGTCGAAGACAGAATCTCCGCGCTTCACCGTGTCGATAAATAGGAGCTTCAGTGACGAGGGCGAGGCGAAGGACCGCAGCGCAAAGGAATAGAAGCGAGGTGTCGCTGCGGCCAGGGCTTCGACGCGATATTTTAGTTGGGGCAGCTGATTCATTTCGATTGACCTCTCATTGAATTGCTGCGACTTGCTCGACCGACATCAGGCTCCTCACAACCCGCAAAGCAGCGGCGGCGGAGGTATAGTGCTCAAGAGCCCATGCGCGACCAGCTGCTGCAATCTGGCGCAGCATCGCATTGTCTTCCTGTATCGGCCTTAGGCTAGCGGCGGGATTATGCAAGTCCACGGCAATATAGTGCTTCATTGGCGTGGGGAGCGGACCAGGGAGAAGGAAGCCATGTTTTTCGAAATCCACGTGCAAGACTACGGCGCGAGCCGCAAATGCCTCCCACAGCCGCCAGCTATCCCATTGGGCTATGGCCATGGTCTTCCATCGGGTTGCCATGAGCAACTTCCTTCCCAGCTTGCAAATGAATCCCTCCTCCTCTTGCACTTTGGGAAGAACAAACCACCCTCCAAAACACGCGCAGAGCGCTACCCGTCAAAGATTTTCGTAATGCCCACGCATATGACGACCGCCAGTTTGGACTCGCATGAGTTCATCGTAGGCGTCGTCTTGGGTTTCGTATGGTTCATTTGTTGACTCCCGCACATCAAATAGCGCGGAAAGGGCTGGCTTGACCTCGCGCTCCGCCCACTGACGCACAGTGTGCACATACCGTTGTTTTCTAAAGTTCCACAAGAGGCCGTTCCGCGCTCCCAAAGGGTACGCTGCACAAGCGTGCCGGATGCGTTCCGATATGCCGAACACCATGGGCTTTACATTCGAAGGATGAGAAAAGTATCGCGACGAGTGGCACCGGTAGATCGCATCGAACCGGCGAAACTCTCGCCCGTAAAGCTGCCTGGTTGTTTGTCCGAGATCCGATTGATCCAGATAGACAGCCGGCTTTGTTTTGAGGCGGGCGAGAGCGCTGGAAAGCCGGGCGCGCCCCCGGATACGCAAATAATCTTCGGTCATTATTACCAGATCCGCACCCTGCGCGCGCTCTTCGCCATTGCCCGGGAAGAGAAACTCGGATTGTGGGGCGATTTGCCAAGCTTTCACATCGGACGATATTTCCCATCCGATGCTGCGCAGCCCCTCGGCCAACGACACCGCAGTGTGAGGATAACCAGACTGGTATCCATCTGGCGTGCCGCCGAGGAAGAAGAAGGCGCGATATATCTTCGGGCTCATACTTGCGGGACCGGGAGGCGATCACGGTAGCGAAATATCAAGGAAATTAGTTTGCGGGCGGACCAGTAACGGGGGATGAAGCGGGTGGGCTGGGAGAGGCAGCGGAAAAGCCAGCCGGCGTAGAAGCGGTCCGCCCACATGGGGATGCGGACCTGGTCGCCGGAGAGGAAAGCGATGGCGGCGCCGATGCAGTGGATGGCCGGAACCGGATTCAAATTGCGCTTGAGGTAGAGGCCGAGGCGCTCCTGGGTGCCACCGCCGATGGTAACGATGATGTGGGCCGGGCGGCGAACGCGGAGGGCCTGCAGGAGGTCTTGGTCTTCGATGGCGCCTTTGTAAATGGGCGCGAGGTATACGTCCTCCGGCAATACCTCGATTCCCTGCCCTCGCAGCCAGGCGAGATTGGTGGAGGCGCTGGCGGGGCCGGCCATGATCCAGAACGAACGGCCGGACCGGCGAACTTCGGGCAGCGCCAGCAATTCGACCAGGTATTCCAGGCCGGAGAGACGGCGAATGTTGTCGCGCTGGAGAAAGTTCCAGACCAGGACCATCAGGGAGCTGTCGGTGATGGTTACGTCGGCTTGCAGCAGGGCCTCGCGATAGGCGGCGTCCTGCGAGAGGTTTTTGAGCGCGGGGGCGGCGGGGACTACCAGCAGGCCGCCATCGGCCAGGAGTTCGATGGCGCGGCGGGCTTCGCCCACGAAGAATTGCACGCCGAGGATGCGGCGGAATTCGGCGGCGTCGGGGCGCGCGGGGGCGGGCGCCGGGCCGCGCGCTGGCGCTGCTGCTGTTGCTAGGCCGCGCATTCGCCTGCCGCTCGCGCCTGGAATTGCGCCTCGGATTGCGATTGGAGCATCTGGGACTCGATCCAGGCGTAGGTTCGGGCAAGACCGTCGCGGAGACGGGTGGACGGCTCCCAGCCCAGGTAGTGGAGGATTTTGGCGTTGTCGCTGTTGCGGCCGTTGACGCCGCGGGGGGCGGAGAGATTGTAATGGCGCTTAAGCTTGATCTGGGCAATGTCTTCGACGATGGAAACCAGCTGGTCGATGGTGACGAGTTCGCTGCTGCCCAGGTTGATGGGCTCGCGGATGTCGCTTTCGAAGATGGATTTTATGCCGCGGAGGCAATCGTCGATGTACATGAAGCTGCGGGTCTGGCGACCGTCGCCCCAGATTTCGATCTGGTGGCTGCCGGTGAGCTTGGCGTGAAGAACTTTGCGGCAGATGGCGGCGGGAGCTTTTTCGCGGCCGCCGTCCCAGGTGCCGTGGGGGCCATAGACGTTGTGGAAGCGGGCTACGCGACACTGGAGGCCGAAGTCTTCTTCGAAGTGGCGGCACATGCGTTCGCTGAAGAGCTTTTCCCAGCCGTAGCCGTCCTCGGGCATGGCTGGGTAGGCGTCTTCTTCCTTCAGGGGGATTACGTCGGGAGTTAGCTGGCGGGCGGCGTTGTAGACGCAGGCGGAGGAGGAGTAGAAGAAGCGCTGGACGCCTAGGTCGCGCGCGGCCATGAGCATGTTGGTGTTGATGAGGACGCTTAGCATGCAGAGGGCGCGATTGTTTTCGATGAAGCCCATGCCGCCCATGTCGGCGGCTAGCTGGAAGATGGCGTTGACGCCTTCGGCGGCGGTGTAGCAATGCTGCTTCTCCTGGAGGTCGAGGCAGAGATTCTCGGCGCCGGGTAGGAGCTGGTACCAGTCGTCGAGGGGCTTGACGTCTACGGCGCGGACCTGGGCGGCGCCGCTGGATAGCAAGTCTTTTACGAGGTGGCCGCCTATGAATCCGCCGGCTCCGGTTACGAGGATTTTCTGGCCCTTGAGTTTCATGTGGTTAATGCTCCTTTTCGGGTTGTGAGCTTCAGAGAGGATTCTGGATGACGGCGGTGGCTGCGCCCGCTGCGATGGCGTTTGCTGGCCATGCGGGAGATTGGCGCTGCCCAGGTCGGCGTCCGACGGGTGCGACGGGGACGGCGCGGGCCGCGGGGATAGCGGCGAGGCAGAGTCCGCTGACGAATACTACGAAACCGAGGTTCGTGGGCTGGGAAAATTGTTCGGTAATTAGGTTGCGGCAGGCGTCCCAGGCGAGCAGCCAAGCGAGCAGGTGCTGCTGCTTTGCGGCGGCGGCGGCCCGGAGGGCGATGTCGCCGGCGATCCAGATGCGATAGGCGACGAAAGAGAAGCCGAGGATGGTGCCGGCTTCGAGGATGATGCGCGACCACTCGGATTCGGCGAGGAGGAACCGCACTGTTCCGATCATTAGCGCGGAGCCTGCATTCGTGCCCACGCCGAGACCCTTTCCCAGCATTCCCGCTTCGGTGAAAAGAGCGAACGAGTCGGTGAATCCGCCGAGGATCCGGGTGCCCAAAGCTACGGTGGCGCTTGCTCCGCTGGGATCATTCCAGCGCATCAGGAAGAGCTCTATGGCGTTCTGGAAGAAACTTGTGAACGAAAGCGCTACGAAGGCGGCGCAGATCAGCGCGGCTACCACCAAGATGCGGCCAGCGCGTCCGCGGTTTACCACCGAGAAGACCACTGCGGCGGCGGCCTCGAGCGAACAACCCAGCACCATGGTGCGGCTTCCCGAGGCGGGTTGCACGATCAGCACAGCGACCAAGGCGGCGAGCAAGAGCCAGCGCGGGTAGGGGGAGTTGGGTTCCGCGAGGCCGTAGATCAGGAAGGCCGACACGAGAATGAAAAACTGGGACGCTCCGGTGATGAAGGTGAAGGTGCCGGCGGGACGGATGGTGCCCATGGCGAAGGCGATCTGCTGCGCGTCTGGGGTGGAGGCGGCGTTGATCCAACTATCCGGCGGGGACATGAACTGCCAGATCATCAGGGCGGCCATGGGGAGAGAAAGAAGAAGTGTCCATTTGCCAAGCTTGATGACGTCGGCGTAGGTGAAGACTTGCGGGATGACGAAGATCAGCGGCAGATGAAGGAAATTGGTGCGGATGCCAAACGCGGCGATGAGCGGGCCGCCGCCGATGCCAGCGATTATTTGAACGACCGCCAGGACGATAAAACTGGAAAGGAGCAGGAAATAGGCGGCGATGGGTCCGTTAACCGGAAAGCGACGGCAGCGGATGGCCTGCACATAGATGAGCAGGACAAGAGGGTCGCGAATGATGAGCAGGGGCGCGGTGAGCGAGGGGAGGAGCCATTTGCGGAGGGCCCCTTCGGCGAGCAGGAGAGCGAAGTAGACCCATATCATTTTGCGCAGAACGGATAGATGAGGATCATCCGCCGAGATGGCAGGGCGGAAGCTTTGAAACAGGGCTGTCGTCGGGGTCTTCGCTGGCATGGTTACGTTTTGCACTATGCGCGGGCCTCGAAATGTGATGGGGCAGGCGGGAACTGAATGGGCGCTTCCGCCGCAATGGCCTGGCGCACGATCGCCGCAAAGCGCTCGCGGTAGTACTTCCAGGAATGCTGTTCGGCCTTGCGCTTCGCAGCGCGGCCCAAGGCTGCGAGGCGGTCGCGGTCGCCCATCAGTAGTACGAGTTTTTCCACGATGGCTTCGGTGTCTCGAATGGGGACGATGAAACCGTCTTCGCCGTCGCTGATGAAATGCGTGCCGCCTGTGTTGGGGGTAGCTATGACCGGAACTCCCTGAGACATCGATTCGAGTACAACCAGCGCGCATCCTTCGAACAGCGAGGGAAGAACCATCACATCGTGTCGAGACATTTCTTCGAGAATCGCGGGGTGCGGAAGCGTGGGAATCCAGCGGTGCCTTTGCAATGCCGCATCCAAGGCGGGACATTCCGCGACTCTCTTGCCGATCAAGGTGAACTCTACCTGAGAACCAAGCTTACTAACCGCATCGACCAGATAGCTCACGCCCTTACGCTGGCTGAGGCCGCCCACGAACAATACCTTCAGCCTGCCACTTCCTGGACACCGCTCTTTCGGCGCGACGCGCTGCAAGGGCGGAGCGCCGTATGGCAAAACCGTTATCCTCGCCTCGAGAGGACCGGCACTTTGCAGCGTTTCGCTCACGAAGTCGCTGGGGACGACAATGTGAGTGGCCAGCGCGAGTTCTTCGTCTTTGCGGCGGAGTTTTTCGTCGCTGTCGCCTCTTCCTTGCAACGTGACCGCCCAATCCGGTTGAAGAATGGCTTCTTCCCGCATCAACTCGCGGTAGCGTTTCCAATAGCCGATGGGTAGCTCATAGATGGCCTTTATGCCGAGTTGCCTGGCCACGCGAAAGGTGGACAGAGCTCCGTCTTCATAGGCGTAGACGCCCCGGACGCCGTCGGTTTCGCAGAGTCTGGCTGCCACTCTTGCATCCAGGCTCTGATACACGGCGTCCACACAAAAGATTCCGGTCTCATGGCGCAGCACGCGAGGCAGGTTGAGCTTTTGGGCTGTCAGGCGGCCCACTTCGACCCAGGGATGGCAATGCAGTTGATTCCTCCCGATGTGCGAAAACGACCTGCGCCCCAACTCGCTGCTGACGGAGCGCGGCAGAACGCGGTTGAGCGGATGACGCTCGTTCCAGGAGACGGAGGTCCAAAACTCCGAGAGCAGGCCCGCGTCATTCAGGGCTCGGATGGCCTCTCGGGAGAATTCATTGCCCGTGGGATGGCTTACCAGAATCATGTTGCAGTGGGAATACTCAGGTGCCCAGTTGGTCGCCCGGGAAAGCTCCCATCAACCGCCGATACAGCAGCAGGTGATTTTCGATCATACGTTCGGTGGTAAATAGCGAGCCAGCCCGGCGGACTGCCTTCTCAGCGGTCTGCTCCGCAAGCTCGTCGGACTGCAGCACGCGCCTGAGGCAATCCGCCAACGCATGCGCGTCTCCCGCCGGGAAAACAAGGCCGGCGTCGCCTACCACCTCGGTCAATGAACCGAGCTCTGAAACGATCAGCACTTTTTTTCGGAGCATGTTTTCCAGAGCGACCAATCCGAATACTTCGCCCCCGAGCGACGGCATAACCACCGCTTTTGCACCGGCGACCGCCTGCTCGACGTCATCCGCTGGCAAATAACCCCGGAAAGAAACATGTCGCTCCAACTGACGCGAACCGACCTCGGCTTCCAGATGGGGGCGTTCGGGGCCGTCCCCAATGATCTCCAGCCGGAAATCGAGATTCCGCAGCTGTTGCACGGCCTTCAGCAGGACGTGAACGCCCTTCGTGCTAACCAGACGGCCAAGAAAGAGGATCGTGGGCGTTCCCTGCGAACGCTGAGTGGCCAAGGTTTTGCCGGCGGACAGACCGTGATGGATCGTGACCATTCGCGGGAGTTGCAGGATACCGCCCAGCCACGCCGTAGGCATCACATTTGCGCCCGCGCGAGAACACAACCAACGGCGCGGGGACGTCAGGAGCCACCGTTTCAGGCTGAGGATCACTCCGCCCGACGCATTGCAACGCAAGCAGTGAAGATGCTTTCCGGCCATGTAGTGCCCGGGGCAAGGGAGACGGGCCGGCTCGAAGAACATCTGCCCGTTCGGGCAAACAGTTTGAAAACCATGATGCTCGACCACCATACGCCTCCGCAGAAGCCAGCCGAACAGCAGGGGCAACATGTCGGTGCCAGCAAGGTGCAATATATCCGCGGTCGCGATGAGTTTCAGGAGCTGCAGCGGGCTGGGTTTGCGGACAACGGCGAATGGGAGATGGCTTTCGTTAGCCGCCGCTTGTGGCCGGGGAGTGGCCACGGTCACCCGGATTGATTCCTGCGCGGCGGTCTCAGTCTCGCGCGCTAGTCTTTGGGCTAACTCCATGGTGATCGTTTCCATGCCTCCCACCATGGGCGGAAATACGTTTGTGCAAATGACGATATGCATCGCTTGTCTTGGTCTACTGTTGTTTCAACTGCCGGTACGGTTCGCTTCCCCATCCCCAAAGTCAAGCGCCGAGGAGGCGATCCTCTCACAGTGTCGGCGTGCGAGCGCTTGGGCACGCCTACCCGCACGGAAGCCCGCCAAGCCGTATCGATAGGAAGTGACCAGGCGTCGGCATGCGTCGCTGTCACCTTTCAAACACCACTTCAGGCACGCGAGAAGACCCGGCATGGAGTGCGAGCCGAGCACGCGTTCATTGCAAAGATAAGCTAGCGCGCTGGCGAGACCGAAATGTTTAGCAATGAGGTAATGATTATTAAATGAGATATCGCGGAAGAGAACGCCGTCGAGGTCGTTTCTATCATCGCCGGGCTGCCGCGGGGCGCCATAGTGTTTTACAATTATTCGATCGTCAAAAATTACCCCGAAGCCCTCCTGTCGCAGGTACAAGCACAAATCCAACTCCGTGCCTACCTGAGCGCCGGAACCATGAAGAGCGGTATCAATACGATAAGAGCCCAGAGCACAGCTGCGCAGAGCCATGTTGACGCCCTTCAAGAACATGACTTTCTTTACGTGGCCGCGCAGCGGGCAGTGATGATCGCCGCGCAGGAAGCCGTACCAAGTGAGGATTCCGACACTCGAAACCGGCGCAGGGTCGAAGAGCCTTGGCACGTCTGGAAACTGCAACCAGTCGCGGCCTCCGACGGCACCGATGGAGGGATCGGCGAAGGCGGCTTCGATTCGGGCGAGCCAGTCGACCAAGGGGCCAGCGTCGTCGTCGGTGAAAACGAGGAGGTCGCCCGCGGCGTGGTCGAGGCCGCAATTCATGGCTGCGATGAGGCCGGGTTCGGTGACCGGGACGATGCGAAGAACGGGTAGCGCGTGTTGGAGCAACGAGATTACGCTCCATGTGTCAGCGTCGCCCAGCCTGCCGACCACGAGAACTTCGTCGGCGGGCCGGCTTTGCAGGGCGACGGCTTCGAGACAGCGGCGCAGGTCGGCGGGACGCTTAAAGGAGGGGATGATTACCGAGATGGTTGTATTTGGCATGCGTAAAAGTAACTGGAAAGCGGCCCGACAAACCGCAGCTGCATCGTTGATGGAAGGACGATCAGGACGCGGGTTGCGCGGCCTCCGGAGCCCACCACAACTTTTTTGTTGCGAGCCACAGCGACAAAAACACGCCGGGAACCCAGGAATGAAAGGCGCCTCTCATGACATGGCCGTCATGAAATCGCGAACAGAAGTTCTCGAGCTGCGCTTCCGTCCACGCCCCGGTTGGTTCCAGGTTGGCTCGCCGGCAACACAGCCAAAGAGTGGGCACCACCCCGGGCGAAGTTTGCCTTCGTCCAGGTAGTCGTGCACAGGTCCTCGGATTCGCCGCCAGCCGCTGATCCTGCGCTCGCTGCGCAAGAGCGCAGACGCCTTCTACCGGCAACACGATGCTGGCCACTGACACCTTGCATTGGGAAGTTTTTAAAAACCGCGGACTGTCATCCGAAGCCACAGCTGCAAATGCTTTCTGCGTTCGTTCACACGCGTATCATTTATACGCATATTTCCTGCAGGGATAGCCGTAACCCGGGCGGCGCGGGTCGAGCTTGTTGACGGCCATGCCCAGGATTTTGGCGCCGGAGGCTTCAAGGATCCTGCGCGTGCGGACGAGACCGCCGCGCTGCGTGATGCCGCTGGCGGCCACGAGCAGGACGCCATCGATCAGGCTGGACAGGATCGCCGCGTCGGTTACGGCTAGAACCGGGGGCGAATCGATGATTATGAATTCGAAGCGCTCGGCTGCTCGTTCGAGCAAGATGGCGAATTCCTGGGAGGAGAGCACGGCAACGGAATCCGACGCCGCGGCGCCGGCCGGAAGCACCCAGAGATTCGGCTGCATCGCGACGAGCGCGTCGGAAATGTCGATTTCGCCGGAGAGCACATCGGTGAGGCCTTTGTGGCCCTTTTCGCCGATGGCTCTGGCCAGCTCGCCTTTGCGAAGGTCGCAATCCATGATCAGGACCGGGCCTTTGCGCTGCGCGAGAGCCTGGGCGAGATTGAGGGCGGTGGTGGTCTTGCCTTCTCCATTTTGCGAGCTGGTAACCAGGATGGTCTTGAGCGGGCGGAACGGGACCAGGACGGCCGTTCCCAAGGCGCGAAATGCTTCGGATAAAGAGGAGTTGGGATTTTTTGTGAGGCTCAGCGCGAAATGGCTGCCTTTGGAATTCTTCGCGAGGGCGCGCGATTGAGACCAGGAGAGGCGCTCGAAGGGAATGACTCCGAGAGCCGGCGAAAGCATGAGCGCTTCAGCCTCCTCCGCGGTTTTGATAGAGGAGTCGGTGGCTTCCTGAGCGAAGACGAGGATCACGCCTACGATGAGACCAGCCCACAGCGCCACGACGATATTCATGAGCTTTCTGGGCTTGACGGGAACGACGGGCGGGAGGGCGCTATCGACGAGATGGATGTTGGTGGAGCGCAGGGCGGCGGAAACGGTGGCGTCTTTGAGGCTGCGCAGGACGCTTTCATACAGCTGCTGGTTGGTTTCGTATTCGCGGCGGAGCATGTTGTCGCGCACCATCAGTTCATTCAGCCTGCCAACGGAATTCTTTTGCCCGGCGACGTTGGCGCCGGCCAGGCGTTCGCGGCTGGAGGCGGCTACGTAGTCGTCGCGCATGCGGCTGATGATGCGGTCCTGTTCGCGCTGAACCTGGTCCTGATTTTCGTTGATCTGCAACTGGATGCGCTTGACGCTGGGAAAATTCGGGCCGTACTGCGCGACGGTTTGCGTGTATTGCTGCTTGAGGTCGGCGGCTTTTTCTTCGAGCGTTTCGAGAAGGTCGTCGTGGACCAGGGAGGCTGCCTGCGCGCGGTTGTCGAGCACTTGGCGATAGAGCGATTCTTTCTGGATGCGGTCGCTTTGGGCGGCGGTAAGGTCGCGGCTCTGGTCGGCTAGCATTTGCTCGAGGACGTTCTGCTTTTCGCCGGAGTCGACGATCTGGTTTTGCTGCTCGTAGCTGACGAGCGCCTGCTGCGACTGCTCGACATTTCCTTTCAGCGACGCGAGTTGCTGCTCCATCCAGCCGGAGCGGCGGATGGCGTCGTCTTTCTGGCGGAAGTTGTATTCAAGGTAGCTGTCGACGAGCGTGGTGGCCACTTGTGCCGCGAGGTGCGGATCAGAATCCTGAAAGCTGACCGCTAGCATGCGCGTTTTCAGCAATTGCTCGACCTTGAGGCGGCCGCCGAAAACGGCCAGGAGTTGGGCTTTGCGCCGGTCGGGATCCTGTAAGGCAACCTGGGCTTGGTTGGCGGAGAGGGGGCTCAGATGATTGGCTAGATTAAGATTCTCAATGGTCTGCCAGGCCAGGCTGTCGCTCTTGAGAACCTGCATTTGAGTTTGCAGGAAGGCGTCGTCGGCGTCTACTTTTTGGTAGGTGTCGCTGGAGGCCTGCGCTTGCAATTGAGGCGCCTCGGGTTCGATTTCGAGGCGGGCGGTGGCCTCGTAAACGGGAGTCATGCGGAAGGATAGAAAAGCCGCGACGGCGGTGAGTAGCGCCGCGGTGCCGATAACGGTCCAGCGGCGCTTGAGGAGCACGTACCAGTAGGTCGCGAGCGGTGTTTCCCCGGGGAGGTTTGGGGCGCGTTCTTCGAAACCGAACGGGGCGCGCGGCTCGATGACCGTTTCGGGACGGTAGGTGATTATTTGATTGGGCGGTACTGGATATGCTTGATCGCTCATAGTTTTGCAGCCTTTATGCTTTCTTGCTTATCCCGGCGGGCGCGATTTTTAGCGGGACCGGGGCGAATCGGGATTAGTGAAGTAAAAATTAAAAGCGGTAAATGAAGGCACCGGTGGAGGCCAACACTACCGACTCGGTGGTCCTGAGCGCTTCCTTGCCGGCGCTGTCGGGCACGAAAAGAATATCTTCGGCTTGCAGCAGGGTATCTTTGTCTTTGCCTCTCAGGATGGCCTTCAAATCTACAGGGATGCGCTTGCGACCGTCCGGGGCGGTGGGGTCGCTGCGGAGGATTACCGTTTGGTTTGTCTTGGCAGTGCCCTTGGGGTTCTCGGCCAGAGCGACCGCTTGAAGGACGGTCATGCCGTAGGTGCTGCTGCGCATGGTGAAGCCGCCGGGCCTGTTTACGGCACCCACTACGTAAACAACTCCGGCACGCGGCACCGTGATGCGGTCGCCGGGATAGATTGCCGGGTTGAGCGTGGGGTCGCCGCTCTCGATCAGTTTCTTTAGATCAACGGTGACGGTGCCATCCGGCTGGCTTTGACCGGCGTTTTGCGGGTTGTTGCCTGCCTGCACCGCGCGCATACCTATGTCGCCGCGGCTTATGATGGCGGTGCTTCCGGCGTCGTCGGCGAGGCCCTCGGCTTGGGAGAGTACGTCGAGGAGCGTGGTTTGGCTCAGGACTGAATATATTTGCGGCCTTTTTACGGCCCCCGCGATTGCGACCGAGTGGAGGCGGGACTGGTCGATGGAAAGGGTGATGTGAGGATCGCTGACCAGACCTTGCGCCTTGAGTTCAGCTGCGAGATGGTCAGAGAACTGCGAAAGGGTGAGGCCAGCCGCGGTGAGTGGCTGGGCCAGAATGGGAAGAGTTACGGTACCGGTGGCGCTCACGCGGTACGTGCGGGAGAGTTCGGGAACGTCGAGAATGTAGACGTTCAGCACGTCGTCGGGACCGATGAGGTAGTCCTCTGCCGGAGCAGGGGCTGCCGCTTTCGCGTTTGTGGACAATTGCGCGTCCCGTGAGGACTGTGCCGGGTTGCTGGTCTGCTCCTGCGCGCACGCACAGGTTGCGGTCGCGCTTAACAGTAGGACAAGCGGTATCGCGAGTGGGGATCGGCGGGCTTTCCCCAGGTTTCTTGCGTGATTTGCGTTCGTGAACATACGTTGCTCCGATGTTTCTCGTGACGCCTAATTCACTCCGGCGAGGCCGGCGAGGGTTTGATGCAGATTGCTTGCGGCCTTCCTGATTTCAAATCTTCGATCGAAGCACTGGCGCGCGAGTTCGCGCATGGCCAGCTTCTTCTCATCGGACAAGCCGAGGTAGGAACGAAACAAGTCGCAGGCTCCCTCAAAGGTATCCTGGAACACGATGCCCGCTCCATCCCTTTGAATCTCGCGCCATATGTTGACTTTGTATGAGATCAGCGCCGGGGTGCCCACCGCCAGGGACTCGGCCACGACGAGTCCGAAGTTTTCCTGGTGCGAAGGCAGCACGAAGATCTCAGCGGCACGAAGCGCTCCCCACTTTATGGCGCCGCCGATCATTCCCGCCCAGGTGATGCGCGAACTCACGCCGAGCTGTTCGGCCCGTTCCTGAAGTTTCTTCTGCCATCCCAGTTGATCCGGGCCAGCCATCACCAGATGCCATTCCGAGCGCTCCGCGAGGACTTTAGCAAATGCGTCGATGAGAAGATCGCAGCCTTTCTTGGGGTGAATGCGCCCCAGGAAGAGAGCCAATGTCTTGCCCCGCAGTTCAGGATAACGGCTGAAGAATTCATTTACTTCGTGCTCTGGGTTGCCAGTCGGATGGGCGGTGCCAAAATTCACCACCACTTCCTTGCAGTGATACAGCCAGAAAGACTGGCGGGCCAACACTCGCTCCTCCTCGCAGGTGAAGAGCACGGCATGCGCGTCGCGAAGCACGCGATATTCCGCCCAGGGCCAGTACATCCATTTCTTGAGGTGCTTCAGGGGATACTCTCTCTTGAACCAGGGGTCGAGCATGCCGTGGGTGAACACGACGTAACCGGTGCTCGAATGGCGGAGGGCTCGCCAACAGGCAAAGCTGTGAAATTGCCAAAGCCCGTTTACTATGACAGCGTCGTAGTGGTTCCGGTTTTCTTTCAGCCAGGGAATGAGCCGGTCGCTAAACGCATACTTGAGCCTTGCGGGACCCAAAGCGTGCACCGTCAGCGGGAAATCTTTGACGTAGGGCGCCCCAGGCGGATCAAGCGTTGCGACTTCGATGTGATTCCCTTGCGCAACCAAGGTAGAACCCAGTTGCTTGACGCCTTCGATGGGGCCGCCGCCCGCGGGATCGACCGAGTTGATCACCTGGAGAAGGTTCACTGCACACCGCTCGCCGAGCAACTGGATGCCTGAGTTACCGGTTGCTTTCGTTCCCGGATCGTCGTGGCGGACTTTTCTGCGATCACATCCTGATACAAAGACAAATAGGATTCGAGCATGCCCGTGCGAAAGCGGGCAGCGTTGGACAGGCTCGGGCCGCGCATGGCTGGCGCCTTTTCGAGGGCTTGATTCAAAATGGCAGCGGCCAATTCCGGATTCTTTGGATCGATGTAGACGGCAGCGGAGCCGCCTATTTCGTTCATCGGGGCCCTGTTGGATGTTGCCACCGGGCAACCGCAAGCCTGCGCTTCCAGGATGGGCCAGCCGAAGCCTTCGTACAGCGACGGGAACAACAACATCGTGGCCGTGGAATACAAGGCCCGAAGATCTTCGTTATCAACTCCGGCCAGTTCGAAGGCCAGATTACTCAGTCCGTTTTCGAAAATGAATTGGCGCATCCCGGACGTCCATGGCTTGCCCGCCAGGACCAGCTGGAGGGCATTTCCATTGGCGAGTTTGCGAAGGATCGAGAAAATACGCAACACCCCGAGGCGGTTCTTGTACCACTGGTTACCGCCGACGTGCAGAAGGAAGGGCCCGGCGAGACCGGGCAGCAACCGGTGGATCCGCTGCCGGGCCTCGTGCCGTTCCATCGGCGAATACGGATGGTTCAGAGAATTGTAAACGCGCGATACGCGCTGCGCGCTGACACCCGCTACCCGCAGAAGGTCACTGCGCGTGGCTTCGGATACGCAGGCGATATGCTGGGCCCCTGCCAGACCCGCAGAGATCATTCGTTGCAGCCTCCTGCCTGTCCAACCGGTCTTATGATCGGAAATCTCGCCCAGCGCGCTCCGCACCGCCAGAAGATCGTGGCATGTGACCACGTGAGGCACATGCCGGAGGTGCCGTGTGTAGAACGCATTGGAATGATCGCAAATGTGGACTACGTCCACTTTTTGGGCCGCAGATTTGAGCGCCGGCGGGAAAAAACCGAACTTGTCGGCGTAGCCTAGCCACTTCCCCACGCCATGCCCCGCGGGCTTTAACCGCCCGACAATCGAAGGCGGCGCTACCACCTTGACTTCGTGGCCAGCGCCGGCCAGGCTTTGCGCCATCATCGTGGCGAACCTTTGCATGCTTTCCTGCCCGTCGTTTATGTAATTGCCGAGCAGCAGAACTTTCATTGGATAGCCCGGCGAACCTGCGCAGGGCGCAAATCCTATGCTGCACCGGTTCCCCGCAGAACTGCCGGTACCGTGCGCGCAAGAATTTTGATGTCGAGCCACAGAGACCATTTATCGATGTATTGCATATCCAATTCCATCCATTGCTCGAAGCTAATCGAATTGCGGCCCCTCACCTGCCACAAGCAGGTGATCCCCGGCTTGACGCTGAAGCGGCGCCGCTGCCAGTCTTGATCGAACAGCTGATAATCGCGCAGCGACATGGCTCTCGGACCGACCAGACTCATGTCGCCCTTCAGAACGTTGAGCAACTGCGGCAGTTCATCGATGCTGGTTTTTCTCAATATCCTGCCGAGAGGCGTGATGCGTGGATCGTTTTTAATTTTGAACGCCGGCCCCGTCATCTCATTCATGGAGAGCAACTGATCCTGCAGTTGCTCGGCTTCTGCCACCATCGTGCGGAATTTATACATACGAAACTGGCGTTTGTTGAGTCCCACGCGGACCTGGGTGAAAAACACCGGGCCGGTCGATGTCAGCTTTATAAGGGCCGCTATCAGCGTAAAAAAGGGAGCGATCACAGTCAGGAGCACGGTCGACAGAACGCAGTCGATGGTTCTCTTCACCAGGGCCGGCCACAGTTCGGGTGAGCCGGAGATCGTCAACGTGTGGGAGTGCTCGTCCAGGTCCTGCGCCTGGACCTGCCGACCGCGGACATTGAAGCTCTGCGAACTGAATCGAATCGCGATGCCATGCATCTCACACTGCGAAACGAGCTGGGAAGCATGCTCGTAGTAGGACCGCATCGGTAGATAAATCGCGGCTTCGTCCACCACGTTCTGGCGGAGGAATCCGGCCAGGCCGGGAAAATCGCAGCAGCGGGTGTAGCCGGTTGCTTCAAACTCCGGAAGACCTTCCCAGACATCATCAACGAAGCCCAGGATCTTGTAGCCGAGTTCCGGCCGCTCGGTGATCTGGCTGGCAAACTCGATCGCGCGTTTGTTCGTCCCGACAATGAGCACGCAGCGGCTGTTTCTTCCCCGGCTCCTCAGCATCAGAAGCAATCGCCGCGTCGCCAGTCGGCCCGACACCATAGCCGATGTGCAGCAAGCCCAGAAAACCAGAACAAAGGCTGGCTTCACAATGCCGATGTGAAACACCTTGGCGGATAAAAACAGGAATACAGAAGCGAGCAGGGATGCTTTGCACACTTCGAGGAGCTCCGCCCGGCGAGAAGTCATCCGCTTTGAGACATAGAGGCCGCAGGCGACAAAAATGTTGTGCCATGTGATAAGAAGCAGAGCAAATAGCAGGCAATTCCCCAGCGTAATGCGCAAACTCATCAACCGCGTAAGCGTCAGCCGCTGGGGCGATGAATAGACAACCACCCCGGCAACCACAAAGGAGAGCACCAAAACACCCAAATCGAACAACTTTGCGAGGTGTTTCAGAAGTTGCCTTCTGCTAAAGACCATGGTTTGTCGGATTCAGTAACGCGATACCAATGGGGCTTATAACGATTCAGCGAGCTAGGCGGCCTCTATTCGATAGCCGGCAACCCGAACCGATAGAGACCTTTGGATGATCTGGATGGAAACAACGAGGCTGAGATCGTCGTTTTTCGACACCAGAATGCCTTCGACGCCGTCGAGACTGCTGCCGCGAATTCGGACACGCTGACCGATGTTTAGGAAGGAATGATCCTGGAATGCGATTCCACGAGCCAGCAGAATCCGAACCGACTCGATCTCACTTTGCGGAACTGGCGTACCCACATTCCGAGCACCCACAAAATTGATGACGCCGTTGGTCCGTAACACCGATATTCGCGAGTCGAATGTTTCCGGGGCTAGAATAAACAGATAGGTTGGGAATAGAGGAACTTCAACCGTTTGGCGCCGATCACTCCACTGACGCTCGGATTTCACAAGCGGAAGGAACACTTCTATTTGTTTCTTCTCAAGCTCGGCGGCGACTCTCTTTTCGTAGCGCGGCCAGGTTTGGACAGCGAGCCAAACAGACGCGCCCGTCGCATCGCGAGGGACCTCAGATTCATTAATGCTGGCAAAGTCTAAAGTAGGCATGGCTCCGCCGAGACCACTCACATCTTTCTAGTGTATTTACTGTAGAAATACTAACGTTGCGATAGAAGGGGAAGTTGACCTACGTGAATGCTTGCGTGATTGGTGGCAACAGACATTTCGTTTACGCAAGACATACTGGCCTTGTCCCCGCTTAAAATGCAAACAGAAACTTCGAATGGCATCGATTACAAGTGCAAATAGAAAGCCATAAACGCACAAACAATCGCAACACGATGCCTTAAGCGCGAGGATTCGGGCAACGGTCTTCTCGTGCTGGTCTTTTGTGTAGAGCGCGTACCACGATGCGAACAGCCGAACGTATTCTCTTCCTTGAACATGGAACTCCGCCCTGTGGCTTACAGTTCACCAGAAAACCGATAACCTGTGTGTGTTACGCCTACGAACAGCCGAAATCGCAACTCGGCGCGCCTATCGACCTAATATGTTTCCCCAGGCCACCCATTTCGGATGAACTTAAGATCCTTTTAAGTTTCTTAAGTTGTAGTGCGCTTTTTATTTCTGGGTCACGTTCGGAATCTCAAAGCCTTCGCTGTCAACGGCAAAACCACCGTCCTGCGCGCTAACGGAAGGGTGTTCCACCCGCACCACGCGACCTTGGGCGACCAATTTCAAAGACCTACCTGCGGCCCGAAACGACGAAAACAATATCTCCATTCTCACAACCGCGCCTGCCGGAGGGCAGCTAGGAGTTAAAATAAACGCTCCAGACTTACTGACGTCGCGAGTCACCCCTTCTCCTTGCACGCGATCATTGCTGGAGCCTCGCCAGGTGAACACCACCGGAGCCGTCAAGCGATACCGGATCGCGCTTCTAAGCTCCACTTGGAGGTACACCCTCTTCAGTGTGTCAGTAACTGGCCACCGATTTTTTAACAGGCGGGTACGATATTCTCAGTTCGCGGGATTGCCAAGATGCAGGCGGTCACTCACGTGGAGCTTAAGTGTCCCCATTGTGAGTTCGCTTTTATATTTGCTTCTGGTGACAGGAGTAGTACACGCCAGTGACAACTATACTCATCGTTTGTTACAAGAGGGACTGTTTTCCACAACTTTGTCACTGCTGCTGTCACATGTTTGTTGACTAGTTACGGTTCGTCACTGAATATACACACCTACAGCCCCTAGTATGAAGCTTGCTAGTTTACTGAGGAGCGGACTCTTTACAGCATGTCTTCTACAGCCCTTAGCCGAAGTGATCGAATCCGTGTTTTCGTCGCGGAATCGAATCCGATGGCCAGCCAAATGATGGAATCCGTTTTACTCAGAAGCCGGCAGAACTTTGAAGTTCAGACATTCACCACAAAATGTTCACAAACCCTTGAGGAATTGGAGAAAAGCGAGGCCCATGTTGCTCTCATTAGTGCTGACCTCCAAGACGGTCCTTTGTCGGGATTTCATGTCCTCCGTCACATTCAAAACGCGAAGTTGAATACGGCCCCAATCATGTTGCTCAATTGTACGGATCAAGATCTCCTCATCGACTCATTTCGATGTGGTGCAAGAGGAATTTTCACGCGAACACAACCGATTGACGATCTTCCGAAGTGCATCTGTGCCGTGCATAGCGGACAACTATGGGTTAGCAACGAACAGATCGAGTTACTTCTCGATTTAGTCAGTCGACTGAGGCCGCTGCAAGTGTTACGTCCCGGGGGTATGGCCTTGTTAACTGTTCGAGAGCGAGAGGTCATTGGACTTGTGGCCGAGGGCATGACAAACAATGAGATTTCTCAAAAGCTCCGGCTGTCCGAGCACACGGTCCGCAACTATATATGTCATATCTCGGAGAAGCTCGGCCTATCGAGTCGCGTAGAGCTGGTGCTCTATGCTCTCAGCCGATGAAGTTTCGCCCTCTCCGGCACTCCACAATGCACTCCGAAACACCAAATTCGAGAACTCGAATCTACGAACAGAAAACCGCGGGAGCGCGAACATCGGCTGCACTGCTCTTAAGCGGAACGATTCTGGCGCCGGGAAGTGACGCTTGTCCTGTCTCAGACAAGCTCGAGGCTAGCCTAGTTGACCTAATCCAGGCCGACTAAGTCTCATGGACAGTGGACTGTGTTTTACTACATTGATATGTTTAGTCTTTCAGTACTTCTCAACAGCACCGGCAGTTCCACGACTTGTGACCACCCAGGGGCAAATCTCAAAGCACCGGACATTCGGACGTAGGAGTGGGCATATGAAGCATAATTGGCGTATTACCTGGACCTTCGCAGGACTTTTCTCGTTGATGGCCCTCCCGCAAATTCTGCACGCAGACACCGTCTACTCAAACTTCGGGCCAGGCCTTACGAACAGCAGCAATGCCGTCAGCGTGGCTGGTAATGACTTTGGCGGCGAGTACTACGCTCTGGCGTTTACACCGAGCGTGACCGTGACATTCACGGACGCACTTACGGACCTGGTGTTGTTCGCCGGAAACAATACCGTTGACGCGTTATTGCTCTCGACCAACAACGGTATTCCGGGGGCCAGTCTCGCAACACTTATCCAGACCTCCCCCATAACCAATGGCATTGAGGAGTTCACTTGCACGGTTACTTGTCCGGTCCTGCAGGCGGGAACGGAGTACTGGCTGCAACTGAAGGAGTTAGATCCTGGTTCGTCGATCGGTTGGTATCTGAGCTCAAGCGACATGAGCAATGGCACTGACGAGGCACTCCGCTATACCTATTACGATCCTAACTCCCCCATTTACTGGCCTACGGGGCCCAGGCCAGTTTTTGAAATCGACGGCACTTCTATTGTCGCTTCAGAACCTGGCAGTCTGATTCAACTGTTGGCCGGCGTGGTAGTCCTTTTCTGCGTATTCTATCGGCTGACGAAGACTGCTTCGCTCAGGGTACGAAGCGGGCCATGCCACCATCGGCGAAACTCTTCCTGTTGCCAAGTTCCGGTGGCTAACCTTCTGAGGACGTTCCGCTTTTAGACGATCTGCCTCCTGATCTCCTCTGAAGAATGCCGTCGCGGTGTTCTTCCCACGCCTGCTGGCTCTCGATTCCCGGCAGAATCGGATTCCCGGTGAGCACCCATGCTTTATGGAGTTTCTTGAAGACCTGGCCTTCCCCCTCGCCAACCGTTATCAGGGGATAACGTACGCTATTTTTAGCACGTTTGAGGAGGGGTGGGTCTGGTTGGTAGAACAGAAGGGCTGAGGAAGGCCGAGAGGAGAGGCGATGGAGCCGACCAACCAGGGAGAAGCGGCTAAGTTGAGCCAGGTGATCCAGATTGATGAGGGGAAGATTCAAGAGCACCTGGGAGAAGTGGTTCGCAGCACGGTGGAAGAGACGCTAAACGCCATGCTGGACGCCGAAGCCGACCGTCTTTGCCAAGCGGAGCGGTATGAACGCACCGAGGCGCGGAAGGATACGCGGGCAGGATCCTACCAACGGCAGCTACAGACTGAAAGCGGGCGAAGTCACGCTGGAGGTGCCGAAGCTACGCACGCTGCCGTTTGAGACGGCGATCATCGAACGCTACCGGCGGCGAGAAAGCTCGGTGGAAGAGGCTTTGGTAGAGATGTATCTTGCCGGCGTGAGTGTACGACGAGTCGAAGACATCACCGAAGCCTTGTGGGGCACGCGGGTGAGCCCGAGCACGGTGAGCGAGCTGAACCAGAAGATCTACGGCCAGATCGAGGGCTGGCGCAACCGTCCGATCGAGGGGAGCCATCCTTATGTGTTTCTGGATGGTTTGTGGTTAAAGCGTAGCTGGGGCGGCGAAGTTCGCAACGTATCGCTGCTGGTGGCCATCGGCGTGAATGAAGAGCGATTCTGCGAGGTGCTGGCAGTGGCGGAAGGATCGAAGGAAGACAAGGCGAGCTGGACGCCATTTCTGCGGCATTTGAAAGACCGCGGGCTCAAAGGCATCCGGATGTTTGTTTCCGACAAGTGTTTAGTACTGGTGGAGAGCCTGGAAGAGTTTTATCCGGAAGCGCTGTGGCAGCGGTGGGCGGTGCATTCTTACCGGAACGTGTGGACCGCAGTGCCAACCAGCAAGGTGAAAGAAGTGGCCGCGATGCTGAAAGCGATTCACGTGTCAATTCCGGTTGAAAAATCCCCGTTGTGCCGGTCGAAAATTCCCCACCCCTGAGCTTCATTGATGGGCCTCCTTGGCCTCGGACGGAGTGGAGCCCAGCGCCGTCTTTTGGCGCGTTTTGGGCGCAACGGAGTCCGAGGCCAAGGAGGTGGCGGTCGAAGACCCTTCCTGTCCGCGTGGCGGCACCAGACCTGCCTTGCGACGGTCCTTCAGCCGGTAGCTTTCCCCGCGAATGTTGATGGTCGTCG
>Ga0302324_100005758_pt1 | contig 26935 bp, 26 predicted proteins | sample Palsa_T0_1_FD_201949 | JGI IMG/M metagenome (GOLD analysis project Ga0302324, IMG submission 201949) | Peat permafrost microbial communities from Stordalen Mire near Abisko, Sweden - Palsa_T0_1 | ecosystem: Environmental > Terrestrial > Soil > Palsa > Peat permafrost | place: Sweden: Abisko...
AGCAAGACCGGCGGATCGGCTGGGAACCGGAAGCCGGGCGCGGCCACCCGCGCGCCGGACGGTCGTTGGGGCAGCGGTGGAGCTACCAGCTCACCCCCGATGGGCCGGATGCGACCGTCGTGACGGAAATCTACGACTGCTCACGAGCGCCGGAAGAGGCGCGTGCCGGGATGGACAACGGCAAGGTCTGGATCGAGGCCATGGCCAAGACACTGGAGCGGCTTGACGCGCTGTGCGCCCGGCCAGAACACCAGCCCGATCCGTCGTAGGGCCGGCTGGCCTGGCATCGCGGTCCTAGGCGGCCTCAGGGCCTCCGCCCGCGGGGTCCGGTCCAGATGTTGAACTGTTCGGGGTGGTCGCGGCGGGCCAGTGATTCGGCCATCAGGGCTTCGCCCTCGGCGGGTGAGCGCCTGCTCTTGACGTGCCCCAGGTGGGTTTTCCCGCCCATGAACCCCGCAGCTCGGGAACTGTCCGGCTGGGGCGGGTCGATCGGGATGGTCCCGGCGGGCTCCGAGCAGACCCGGCATTCCCACTGCGGTGGGACAATGACGGTCGAGATGAACGGCACCGTCGTCCTATGCCCGTTCGCGCAGTCATAAGGCACGACGATTTTGGCGACGGTAAATCCGCCGCCATAAGGCTCACCGGCAGGACCGGACCCTACCCTGGTCGCCCGCACTGCGCCGGTCTTCATAGTCCGCATTATGCCTCCGTCTGCCCCTATTCTACCGGTCAGATCCGCGTGGTCTGACCGGTTTACGCCAGTTTGCAACCTCGGCGAGCAGCACTAGGGCATCAACGGCTGTTCTGGCCGCCGCCGTCTGTGGCGGAATCGGCTGCCGCCACAGACGGCGGCTCAACCTTATGTAGCTACCTCGCGGTGTGGTCTACGTCGTTCCGTTATCAGTCGGAACTGCAGCTATATCCGCCGTCAGATTGGGTAGGCAAAGAACCGCGGCACATTATCGTCTGGTAAAAAGAGGCGCTGGTAAGGTTCGCGTCGCCGAAGTTGGCGGCAGCTACATTCGCGCCGCCAAAGAATGCGTAATTTAGATCCGCGTCGCGGAAGCTCGCGCTGCTCAGATCGGCGCCGGAAAAATCCGTATCAATGAGGTCCGCGTCGTTTAGATCTATTCCGGAAAGGATCGCGTTAGTGAAGTTAACGCTGCTAAGATTAATTGTGACGCCGCCGTCGTGAACCGGATTTCTGTTTCTTAGGACAGTCAAGGCGGTTTGAATGATGGTCGTTACCGGCTGGTCATTACTGCCGGACGGGGACTTCGCGCGAATAAACTCAGTCAATGCTTGTATCGCCGTCGGCTGGTCGGCTGGCGAGGTTTTCATTATCCGCTGCAAAGTGCTGATGCCGCTGAGCTGGGTAGCTGGACTACCTGACTTCAGTGCTGCCTCCGCTGCCACCAGGGGCCCGGTTGCTGTCGGTGGCGCAGACGTTGGAGCTGAACTGCCCACAGCCGAATTATTGGCTGCCGAAGGGTTATGGCCGATCGCGAGTCCGATGAGCACCAGTCCCGCCATCACCGCAGCTACGGTGAGGCTGGCTGCCAGCTTCACCGTAGCTGACCAGCGATGACCCGACGGCTCGGTACGGAGCACCTCTACATCGACGTCACGCAGGGCCGCCGCAGCGGAAGTGAGTACGGGATCTCGGCCGGCGGCCAGCAGGGTGAACTTGATCGGCTGGTCTCGGCGTATGAGACCAGGGCCAGCTTTGAGGATGTCATCTTCGAAGGCTACTGTGCGGAAAGCTGACGAATCTGGGCTAGAGTCGGGCCGCAAGATGGCCAGGATTTTCGCGCCTACTCTGAGTTCCAATGGCTGGTCGAAGTCATCGCGTCCTATGTCTCTGCGGCCGCGACTGATTAGGCTGACTTCCAGTATATGCGGGTCCTCAAGCTCATCGCCGTTCCAGGTAATCCGCAGCCCGCCGGGCATCTCCTGCGCGGATCCCTGCAGCAGGGGGGCCGCTGACATCACGCACTCCAGCCGCCGGACTGGATTGGCTAGCCAGATCGTAATGAATGTCGCAATTGAGCCCGATATCAGAACGGCAAGCGTTCCGGCCGCCGCCCAGAACGTGCCGGAGCTGTACCACGTGTCCGCTAGGGCCATGTCAGGTCCAATCAAGCCGGAATGGAACATGCGGGATGAAACGCAGGTCGTCCTTGCGGACATTTCGTGATGCGTCTATTTCGTGCCGGAGGCTGCTGGGTGGCAGCGTTGCCGCTTGCCTATATTGACGCCCAAGCCACCGGCCAGGTTTACGGCCTCCTATCGCGCTCCGGCTATTATTCGTTGCCGGAGCCCGCCGCCGCACTGGCGATATTCAGCGAAATACTCCTATCGGGATACCGCTCCGCCAGGGCCATTAGTGTAATTGGCGGAGATTCGCTCCGGACGCGGCAATGGAGATGAGGCGTCCCGCCCGGGCAGCCTCTTACAGTTTCACGACCCGGGCGGCGGCGGGCCGGCTGGAATCGGTGCCCTGGATCTCCTCGAGCGTGCGGCCCTGGGTGTTACGAGGGGCGAAGACGATGCCGATGAGGCCGGCCGCCGCATACATGCAGAACATGATGACCGCGAGCGGCTTGAACCCGGCCTTGGTGATGTCCGGTACGTAGAAACTGAAGATGCCGAGCCCGATCCGGACGACCGCGAAGGTCAAACCCTGTGCTGTCGCCCGAACGGACGTGGGGAACAGCTCAGTGGACCAGATCTGATAGAACGACTGGACGCCGAAGCCGCTGCAGATCCCGCCCAGCAGCACGTAGGAGATGGCGACCGGGTAGCTGACCTTGAACACCACGAACAGCCCGATCGCCACGGCCTGGCCGATGATCGAGATGGCGAGCATGCCGCGCCGGTTGACCTTGTCCACGAACGGCATGAAGATCAGCTCCGCGACGCCGATGCTGAGCGCGCCCCTGAAACACTCAAGCCCCACGTCGGCGGCCCGGCTGTGCAGGCCGAACTGGTTGTACAGGTAAGGCATGCTCGAGCGCGATGGACAGCGCGAGCACCACGACCGGCCCCGAATACCACATGACCTGGGCCAGGCCGCCGAGCCTGCCGCGGCGTCTGGCCGGCGCGATCTCCGCGATGAGCGTCCAGGAGGCCGGCACGTCGATACCGACCGCGAGTCCGGCCAGGACATACCCGAGCACGAGCATCCAGGTGTGCACCGCGAAGTCGATCCACAGCAGGCCGAAGACGTACAGCAGCAGGTCCCAGGTGTCGATCCGCTTGCGGCCGTAGCGGTCGCAGATCCAGCCGCCGATCAGGGCGCCGACGCCCGCCGAGATGGCATTGGAGCTGAACGCGCTGATAACGCTGATGGACGTGTTTCTCAGGTCGTAGGACTTGGCTCACAGCGTCAGGACCGCGCTGCCGGCCACGATCGATCCGGCGTCGAGATAGCTGGCCATGGCGGCGGTCGCCTCCGATGATCTTGTCAACGACCTGGACCTGAGGACGGCTGGATACGAGGTTCGACCCAGGCGTGTTGGTTCCCTGGCGGAGCTAGGAGTCCGTGACTGCTCCGTCTAGGTGAGTAGGAGCAGTCGCTGAGTTAGGTTGGCCGCATTGGTGACAGCTTTGCTGACGACCGCGACGGTGTCGATGATGCCCGCCTTTAGCATGTCTTTGGGGACCCCGGCCAAGACATCGATCCCGGTACCGGGCTGCCAGGACGCAAGGAAACCGGCGAGTGCGGCTGGATCTTGACCGGCGTTAGTCACTATCTGCTTGAGCGGTTCGGCCAGGCTGTCGACCACTATCGCCATCCCGGTAGCTTCGTCTGCCGTGGATGGAATGGTCCCGCTAGTGAGCCGATCGTGACTGGCGAGCCGACGCTGCACGTCCACGAGTGCTGCGCCACCGCCGGGGAGAATACCGGTTTCGATCGCCGCGCGCGAAATCAATACGGCGTCTTCCATACGCTGTTTTCGTTGGTGGAACTCGTCTTCGGACCCCGCACCAACCTTTATCAAGGCTACACCGCCAGCCAGCTTGGCTAGCCGTTCCATCAGCCTCCCGCGCTCATAGTCCAAGTCGGTATTCGCGAGTTCGTCATACTCGCGCTTAATCTGATTGACGCGTCCGGCGAGCTGGGCCCCGTCGCCGGCGCTATCCACGATCATCGTCTCATCCCTGGTGGCGACGACCTTGCGAGCGCGGCCGAGCTTGTCCAGGTCGACGTTCTCCAGCGTGAGCTGGGTTTCCTCGGCGACGACATAGCCGCCTGCCTGAATGGCGATGTCAGCCAGCATGGCCTTGCGTTGGTCGCCGGTCCCGGGCGCTTTCACGGCCACGAACTTAGACGGTCCGCGGAGGTTACTGGCGATCAGGGTCGCAAGCGCGTCGCCGTCGACGTCCCTGGCGATGACGGCTAGCGGCTGGCCAGACTTGACCACCTTGGCTAGCAACGGCTGCAGGTCCTTACCGGCGGAGATCTTAGCGTCAGTCAGGAGGATATAAGGATCCTCCAGGACTGCCTCCATCCGCTCCGAGTTGGTCACAAAGTGAGGCGAAATGTAGCCATTGGCGAAACGCATGCCCTCGGCGAGCTCGAGCTTCAGGTCGGAGGTGTTGCTTCTTTCGACCGCAATAGCGCCCTCCCTGCCGATCTTGTCTATCGCCTCGGCGACAATCTGACCGGTCGCTGGATCCCCGTCGGACGTAGTTGCCAGTGCAGCGATCTGCTCCTTGTTCATCAAGTCCGAGGCGATCTGTGATAGCTCCTCACTCACCTGCGCCACCGCTGCCGTGATCCCCCGCTTGAGGGACATCGGGTTTGCGCCGCTGTGCAATGCGTCGACGGTGCGCGCGACCATCGCGTGGGCGAGCACGGCGGCCGTCGCCGCGCCGTCATGCGCGCCGTGGTGCTGATCGCCGACCATAGTCCGAACGTAACTGGCCCCGAGCGCATGATGAGGATCGTCGGGAACGAAATGTTCCACGATGGTCGTGGAATCGGGCGCTTCAATATCGTTACCAGACTGGTCCGTCAGCACGCACGTCCGGCCCATCGGCCCCAAGGTCCGGGAGATCAGCTCGGTAACGCCGGTGATCCCCCGCGAGACCCGATCCCATGTCTGGATCGGCGAGCCGATACTGCCAGCGACTTCCCCCCGCTGCGAGACCCTGGTGATCGGGTTGGTCTCATCGAGGCTGAGGCCAGCGAGGACTTCGGCGTCCGCCGTGGGCGGGGGGTGAGGCACGGTGCCAGTGCTAGTTGTCGCGGCTAGCACCCGCTGGATGAGGTCAAGGAGCCGGTCCGCATCGTACTCGTACCGGCCGTAGCTCAGCTCAAGAGCATTGAGCCGCGCTAGCCTTTGCAGTTCCGAAGGCAGCTGCTGCTGCCGAAGCGGTCTGGCCCCGTCGACCAGCACCGGGATCACGCGCACACCGCGCCCGAGCGCTGCTTCGACTTCGAAGCGCACGTAGTCGTCTGGGTTATCCAGCCGCCGATGCCCCTCCTCATCGGTGAGCGTTGCCCACTGACGCCCGATGAGAGCGACTAGCACCGCGCACGAGTCGACCGCCTCATGGATGACCTCAGCGAAGTCCAGGCCCGGCTCAATGGAGTCCAGGTCCATGAAGACGCGCGCGTCAGGGAAACGCTCGCGCAACTGGAACTGCAACAAGCGCGCGTAGGGTGCAGCGTCATCCCGCCGGTAGCTGAGGAAGATCCCCCGCGATGACAAACCGGGCACGCCGCCACCTCCCCGGGAGGGCAATATCGTACGCCCCATCTCACCTTGTCCATGCTCACCTTGTCCATGCTCACCCTGGCCTGGCTCCCGGCCGCGATTCCTTTTCCGCTGCCGGCCGGTCTTAATAGTTGAGGGCTACCGCCTTCGGTAACCGCCAGGGGAGTGCGGCCTGAGCCGCGGATTAGGATCGCCATCGATGAACAGTGACCAGGTAAGAACGCGTACCGACGTGCTTGACCGTGCGTTCGCCAGCACCCGCGCCGTCCTGGCCGAGGTCCAGGCCGGCCAGCTGGAGGCGCGGACGCCGTGCGCATCATGGGACGTGCATGCCCTGATCAACCACTTCGTGGGCACGGCCCGCTGGGCGGCGGCGAGCATCAGCGGCGGCGCTGAGGTCGCGGCGCAGGACTACGCCGCCGGCGACTTCGTCGCCCGCTACGACGAGAGCATCCAGACCGCGCTCGCCGCGTTCGGAGCCGAAGGCGCCCTGGAGACAGCGGTCGCGCTGCCGTTCGGCGAGTTCTCCGGAGCCGCCTTCATGAGCCTGGCCGCCACGGACCAGTTCACCCACGGGTGGGACCTGGCCCGTGCCATCGGACACCCCACTGACCTGGACCCCGAGCTAGCGGGCGAACTGCTCACCCGGGCCAGGACCGCGATCCTCGAGGCCTATCGCGGGCCCGACGGCGTGGCCCCGTTCGGGCCCGTCGTCCAGGCTCCCGCCGGAACGGGCCCGGCCGGCCTGCTCGCCGCCTTCCTCGGCCGCCCGGTGTGACCCAGGAGGGCGGAACCGTAGCGACGGACAGCGCCAAGTTCGCCAGCGCCACCGAGCCGCTCCGCCGCGAATTGCTGGCGCACTGCTACCGCATGCTCGGCTCGGTGGACGACGCCGAGGACCTGGTTCAGGAGACCTACCTGCGTGCCTGGCGTTCCTACAGCGGGTTCAAAGGCCAATCATCGGAACGGACCTGGCTCTACCGCATCGCGACCAACGCCTGCCTCAACGCGTTGGAGCACCGCAGCCGCCGCGTGCTGCCGAGCGGTCTCAGCGGTGCCGAACCGGACCCCGACACGGCCCCGGAGCCGGCCGGTCCCGATGTCAGCTGGCTGCAGCCGATTCCCGATGCCCTGGTGAGCGACGCCATGGTGAGCCCCGACTCAGCCGATCCGGCGGCCATCATCACCGCGCGCGAGGGCCTGCGGCTAGCGCTCATCGCCAGCCTGCAGTACCTGCCCGGCCCGCAGCGGGCGGTACTCATCCTGCGGGACGTGCTGGCCTTCCCGGCCGCCGAGGTCGCCGTCATACTCGGCACCACCACCACTGCCGTCAAGAGCACGCTGCAGCGAGCCCGGGCCCGGCTCCGGGAGGTGGCCCCGGCCGCCGATGACGTCACCGAGCCTGCCGAACCGCAAGCACGCGCGCTTGTCGACCGGTACATCGCCGCCTTCCAGAACGCCGACGCGGCCGCGCTCCAGCGACTGCTCTGCGCCGACGCCACCCTGGAGGCGACGCCGTTCCGGACCTGGTTCGCCGGCTGCGAGACCTGCGTGCCCTTTCTCCGCGCGTGGGTCCTGGGCGCACCCGGTGACTGGCGCATGCTGCCCACCCGCGCCAACGGGCAGCCAGCCGCCATCTGCTACTGCCGTGACCCCGATGGTGCCTACCAGGCGTACGGCATCGTGGCCTTCACGATGGCCGCCGCCGGAATCACCCGGATCAACTCGTTCGGCGACCCCGCCCTGGTCCGGGCCTTTGGCTTCCCGCCGGTCCTGCCCGCTTCCGCGACCCGCCCGCTGTTATCCCTAGAGGACGTGGAGTGCAACGAGCACCACCACGACGGCGATCACCAAAATCACCAGCGCAGCGGCCGCGAGCGCCGTACGCCGAGAAGCCCACCCCGTAGTCCTGGGCAACGGGGCCTCCTGGCTAGGCCTAGGGCTAGCGGCAGTCGGACGCGTCGGCGGGGCCGAACGGAGCGGCGGGGGAGGGGGGAGGGACTCTTGTTGGTAAGCGCGTGGCGCCTCCCACCAGGATCTTTCGGTCGGTGGAGCTGTCCGTGTCGAGTAGGGCCGCACCTTCACAAAGTGCAGCTCCCGCAGCCTAACCGGCGGCAGTCCCAGCGCCGGGTCCTCGGGCAGGGGATCCTCCCAGTAAAGGGGCCGTACGAATGACGGCCGTCCTAGTGCCAGCGCGTGCTCCCATTCATCCCGGCAGTATCGCGACCGCATGGAGTTGCTGGACCAGAACAGCTGGAACACGTCGGCTTGCCTGATCAACTCCGGCAGGCGAGCTTCCCAGCGCTCGCCCGCGCGCAGCGCGAGCACGTCCTGGAGGTACTGGTCGCCGAGAGCCCGGGCGGCCTCAGCGAAGCCCTCCACGACCGCCCGGTCGTCGTGCGAGTACGACGGGAAGATCTTGCGATAACGCTGCACCGAATCCTTCACCGGTGGAGAAACTGCCGCGGATCCGCTCGCGGCGATGCTGATCGCGAGAGATACCTCACCGAGGAGCAGTGGGCCGCACCAGACGCGGACGGCTCCGCGCACGACCGACCCGGCGAGGCTGGCCTCGGCGCGCAGCCGGAACAGCACCTCATGCACCGGTTCCCACCAGTCGAGTTCGGCGTCTTCGGGGTTGCACCGGATGCCGGGCAGGTCCGGGACGATCCGCAGCCGGTTGCCCCGGAAGATCCCGCTTCGGGCGTCGGCCGCGGCGGGGCGTGCTACCGCGTCGCCGAAATGCGCCCGGGCCATGGCTTCGACCTGCTTGTTAGGGTCGAGCGGAGCCTGGCCTGGTTCTTGCACGAGGTCGGTCTTGTGCGCGAACACCAGCAGCGAAGCCCACACCCCCGGTGACATCACTTGCGGCCGGTAAACGGTAAACCGCACATCGTCGTCCACGATCCTGCGCCCACGGGTTCGCGCCGGCGGCGGCTCGAATGCGCGCCGCGGCCTGACTGCATAAAACGGCTCGGCTGTCTCCCGCGGCGACGCGACTCCCTCCCACGGCGACTCCGGCTCGACTGCGGGCGCAGGGGAGGACTCGACTGCGGGCCCAGGGGAGGATCGCCACCAGGGCCCGGCGAAGTCGACCTTACGACGGTCGGCGAAATCGTAGCGCCACACCCTGCCGTCGTCCGTACCGACCAGCAGCTTGTCGCCGGTGCCGTCGACGGCGACCGCGGTGGTGGTTGCGCCGAAATCCCGGAATTCAGGCGGTGCGCCGAGAGGTGGTCTCCAGCGGAACAGGCTGCCGTCAGAGTTTGCGGCGACCACGACGCCGCCGTCCGGAGTAATCGTCACGAGACGGGCTGAGGGCGCGGTGCCCACGATGTCCGACATTCCCGCCTCGGGATCGTAGCGTCGCACGCTGCCGTCGGGGAAAACGGCGACCACCGGACCCCGGTCCGAAGCCACCGCGACGGCTCGGGCCGTCAGCGCACCGGTGGCCAGCGTCCAGCCGAACTTCCCGGTTATTACATTCAGGCTTCGGAGTGTCCCGTCCTCGCAGGCAATGACGGCGACCCGGCCAGATGGCGAGAGGGCCACGGCCCGGACTGGTGCCAACGCCCGGCAAGCGATGTTCCTCGACCAAACACCCCGAACCTCTTCGGACAGCTCGAGCGTCTCTTCCGCCGCCCAGAGGACCCGGACCATGCCGCTAACTGACATAGCCACCGTCACCGACTGGCCGCCGATGGGCACCGTCCCGCGACTTACCGACGAATCGACGCCGGCGCCCCAGGTCCGTACTGTTCCGTCCCCGGCGACGGTCACAGCCCTTGACGTGTCGGGCGCCATGGCCGCGGCCACTATCGGCGCTGAGGCGGTCATAACCATGGAGTATCTCAGACTGTCCGAGCCCGGCAGATAGTCATCAGAGTCTACGGTCAGAGCCGCTTCGGTAGCAGCGGCCCTTTATCGAGAAGGGTGCGCGAAATTTCCTTCCGCAGTCATCGCTAACCAGATCTGGCCGGTGCGATGGCACATCGTGCCGGCTCTGGCCGGGCTCTGGCCGGCACAACCGTCCATCGTGCCGGCTGGAAAGCCTTGTTAGAGGCTAGTATTTCGAATCCATGTTCTAGCAGGTGCGGGTGAGGTCGGGGGACCCGCCATCCTGCACGCGCAGCGCCCAACCGCGGGCACGGTACGGATGTGGCGCATCCCTGTCCCTGAAACGAGACTCGTTGGGAGGGATTTGGCGGCTGCGGCGGAAAGGCCTCCACATGATCTCCACTTGCTCTCCATGCGGTCTGCACACGGGATAGAGACCGTCTCCGTGTTCCTTTGTGAAAGGCATGGCTCTCGAGGAGGCCGCCCAGGGCGAGCCTCCCTCCTGGCCGGGGTGACGCGAGGGGGGTCGCGTGACAGACGGGTCGCAGTCAGGCGTGGCAGCGCCATCGTTCCGATGGGTTGGACGCCCTGCTTCAGCCGGCTCCGCTCGCGGGCTGGCCCGCGTACTGCGAGAACCGGCGGACCTCCAGGCTTGCCGTCCTGCCGAGATCGTTGTCGCGCGACACGCTACTGCGGATATCGCCTGGGCCGCACGCGATGCGGCCGGCCTGGTCAGCGAGACGGGGGGCGTGCTCAGTCACATGGCGATCCTGGCTCGCGAGCGAGGCGTCCCCTGCGTAACCGGCCTGCACGGGATCGTCGACGCCGTGGAGTCCGGTGCCGAGCTGCGTGTCGACGGCACGCACGGCGTCGTGGACGCGCCGGCAGCTCCGCGCAGCGCACCGCCGTTAAGGCGGGGCATGGTTGCTCTGCTGCGATTCGGCCGCTTCTCCAGCACGTTCGAATGCGAGCAGGCGGTCCTCAGCCCCGAGGCGCTGGTGCGCGTCGCTACCCTGGTCGACGCTCCCACGGCCGTGGGCCTGGGCGGACCGCTCGAAATCGAGTTTGACAACGGTTGCATCCTGACCGCCGAGACGCGGCTGCGCGACCTCGCCACCGGGCTCGCGCGGCTGCTGGAGGCCGGCGCGCCGAGCGCCGCGGCGCTGCGCGACACATATGCGAATGACTGCCGCTGGTCCGGGTGGGACGGCATCCCTTCAGACGTCGCCTCCGCGCTGTTTCGGTTCGTGCGGATGAACCGGATCACCTGGATCGCCGCGCTCGCCAAGGAGGAGGTCGCGCTCGAGCTGCGTGCGTCCCTCACCGAACGGCGAGATGCGGATGAGCCGGTAGATGAGCGTTTCCTTCGGGCCCTAGCCGCGGCCGGATCCTCAGCCGCGGCCGGATCCTCGCCCGCGGATGGGAGCGTGCCCCCGCACCTCCGCCACCGCGTCGACACGCTGGCCGACCTGGTGTGGGTAACCGAGCGCAAGAACTCGGTGCTGTCACGCTGCGCGGCCATCGTCGGGCACCTGCCGATTGCCGGCGCGCTCGGCCTGGAGCCGGACGGCCTCGCCGACGATGGGACGAACGCAGGCCGGCACCGGCGAGTACAGGACGTGCGCGCGGCACTCGCGGCAGGTGGGTCATGACGCTGAGCAGCCGCCGACGTACGCGGATGGTGGTCATCGAGAACTTCGGTTCGTGCAACATGCGCTGCTCGTACTGCTTCCCGGAGCACATGTGGTCGCGCCAGGGCCACTCGGCTGCGATGTCGCAGGACACCCTCCGCGGCACGCTTGAGGTGGCCTTCAATACGCCCGAGACCGAACCCGTCGATGTGCGCTTGGCCGGCGGCGAGCCGCTTTTGGCCGGGCGCGACTGGCTCGAGAGCGCCTTTACGATCACGCGCGAGGTGGCAGACCGGCACGGCAAGCGGTTCACGCTCTCGCTCCAGACCAATGCCACCCTTGTCACGCCGGAACTCGCCCGGCTGCTCGCCGAGCACGACGTGCACGTCGGCGTCAGCCTCGACGGCGACGCCTCGATCAACGAGGCCACGCGCGGCGACACCGACCGCACGCTCTCCGGGTTCCACCAGCTCAGCGAGGCGTACGGGCATGTCCCCGGGGTCATCGTTACGGTGACGCGGGCCAACGCCACCCGAATGCACGAGGTTGTCGCCCACCTCGACTCGCTCGGCGTAGCCCTGTTCCGCGCGAACCAGATGGGCGCGACCGCCTCGTGGAACGTCGCCCTGGCCCCGCGTGCGGAGGAATGGGCGGCCGCCAAGCAGGCGCTGATCGAGGAGATGGCCGCCCGCGACGGCAACATCATGGAGCTCAATCTCTCGCAGGCCGTGCTCAAGCTCGTGAGCAGCCTGTTCGGCGGCCAGTCGCCGTTCGCCTCGCCGCGCGGCTGCTGCGCGATGCGCTGCCCGGCCGGCACCGAGCTCCTGTACTTCGACCGTAAAGGCGGCGCGTACCCCTGCCCGCGGACCAATGTCACGGCGACGGCCAAGGTCGCCGACTACGCGGACACGGCCTTCGACGAGCGCTGGGACGAGATGCTGCTGGGACTCGACACCGCGATGGAGGTCCCGAGCACCTGCGCGGCCTGCCCGGCGAACGTCGTGTGCGACTACGGCTGCCATGCGTTCAACGTCGCCGAGGGTAACTTCTTCGAGGTCAATTGCGACGCGTCGAAGGTGTTCTTCGGCTGGATCATGGAGCATCCGGAGCAGCTCGCCCGGGTGTTCCTGCTCAGCCAGCGGCGCGCCGAGCAGCGTGCGCGCGCCGACTGGGATCCCGCGCGCCGCGCCGCTCCGCTGCCGAGCGCAGCGGTATCCGCGCTCGCTGGCGACATCGGGACGCGGTTCCTCGAGCACCTCGCCCGGCCTGACCTCGACCCGGACGTCCTGCACCAGCGCTTCGGCTGGAACGAAAACCGCGTCCCACTGCTTCCGATCACCCGTCGGCGGCTGGGCGCACCACCATCACCATCACGATAAAGGGGGAAGTAAATGACCGAGATCAGCAGCACGTTCAAGTTCGTCTTCCCAGACGAGCAGACGCGCGAGACGTTCGAGGTGGAGTTCAAGGGCTGGATGAAGGAGTGGCAGCAGCAACAGGCGATCTACCGGATGCTCGCCGCCACCCAGCCGGCGGAGATCACGACCGGGATCGGGACGACAACCGGCCCAGCCGCGGGCACGCCAAGCACCCCGGAACCGCACCACTTCGACGGCACGGAACCGGAGGCTCACCTACTGACCATCGGCGCGAGCACCATCACCCTGTCCAACGGAACGACGATCAGCACCTCGGGCATTTACCTCGACATCTGTCCCTTCTTCTAAGCGGCTGGGATGGTCCACGACCTTGATGTCCACCTTTAGGGGTGGACCGTCCCACCGCCCACCCATCCGGCTAGACGGCACCTGTATCAGCTGAGGAACCCGGCCCCTCTGTCCCTATGAAACCTCAGCGCGAGGGTGCCAAAATGAGGTGTCGCCAGATCCCTCCGTGCCGAGCGAAAGTCGCCGGAACGAGGTAAGGGGGAGGAACGACTGTGGATTCACCCGCTACACCGCCCGAGGGTGTCAGCACGTCGGACGTGGCCTACCGGCCCGGCCGGCTCAAGCGCCTCTACGACAAGATCACCGGCGAGGTGGCGGTCAAGCACCCGTGGTACACGCTGCCGAAGGCGCTTGGCCTGGCTGAGCTCATCGGCATTCGTGACACCCTCCGGCGCGAGAACCTCATCGATACCTCCCGCCTGCCGGCGGTTGATCCGGTGCTACCGCCGCCGTATGACGAGTCGTACCTGACCGCGCGCACCGCGGATGGCAGCTGGAACGACCTGGAGCACCCCGAGATGGGGATGGCCAACACCCGCTTCGGGCGCAACGTGCCGCTGGCTGACACCTGGCCCGACAAAGACCGGATGATGGTGCCGAACCCGCGCGAGATCAGCCTCAAGCTGATGACCCGCGACACCTTCAACCCCGCCACGGCCGGCAACGCGCTGATCACGGCGTGGCTGCAGTTCATGGTCCACGACTGGGTCAGTCACGGCACCAGCCCCAAGGACGACCCGTGGGTGCTGCCGGAGGTCGCGGGCGACGACTGGCCCACGCCCCCCGTCGTCGTCATGCGGGTACCGGCCGACCCCACCTCACCCCCCGGCTCGACCCTGCCGCCCACCCACCTCAACGTGAACACGCACTGGTGGGACGGCTCGTCGATCTACGGCAACAACCTGCAACAGCAGCGGTTTCTTCGCGAAGGCACGGGCGGCCGGCTGCGACTGGTCGACGGGCTGCCGCCGATCCCGCCCGACCCCGCGAACGATCCGACCCTGGTGCCGGGTTTCTGGCTGGGCCTGGGCATGATGCAGACGCTGTTCTCGCTGGAGCACAACAGCATCGCCGCCATGCTCGCCGCGGCCCACCCGGAGTTCGGCGACGAGACGCTGTTCGCCAAGGCGCGGCTGATCACCTGCGCGCTCATCGCCAAGATCCACACGGTGGAATGGACGCCCGCGGTCACCGCCCACCCCACGGCCGTCGAGGGGCTGTACGCGAACTGGTGGGGCCTGGCCGGCCAGAAGCTGCACAAGTTCGTCGCGGCGATCTCCAAGAACGAGGCCCTGCGCGGCATTCCCGGCACCGACACCGAGGACTTCGGCGTGCCGTACGCGCTCACCGAAGAATTCGTCGCGGTCTACCGGATGCACCCGCTGGTGCCGGACGACTTCGACTTCCGGTCGGTTCACGGCGACGCGCCGACGCTCGGGCCGCGGTCCTTCAGCGAGATCACCGGGCCGCAGGCCGTCCCGATCCTGCGGGACCAGCCGCTGACCGACATCCTCTACACCTTCGGCACCATGCATCCGGGCCTGGTCACCCTGCACAACTTCCCGAAGGGCCTGCAGAAGTTCCAGCGGCCCGATACCGGCGCGTACATGGACATGGCGGCGCTGGACATCGTCCGCTGCCGCGAGCTCGGGGTGCCGCGGTACTGCGAGTTCCGGCGTCTGCTGCACCTGCCCGTGCCGCAGACCTTCGAGGACGTGACCAGCAACAAGACCTGGGCGGCCGAACTGCACGAGGTGTACGACGGCAAGATCGAGGACCTCGATCTTGTCCCCGGCGTGATGGCCGAGGACCTCCCGCAGGGCTTCGCCTTCAGCGACACGGCGTTCCGCATCTTCATCCTGATGGCCTCCCGGCGGCTCAACAGCGACCGCTTCTTCACCGACTACTTCACCGATGAGGTCTACACCCCCGAGGGCATGACGTGGATCACGGACAACACAATGCAGTCGGTGCTGACCCGGCACTGCCCGGACCTGGGGCCGACGGTGGCCAAGCTGCCGAACGCGTTCGGGATCTGGGACCGGACGGCCGCGACATGACCGACCCCCAGTCGCTGGACGACAAGCGGGTCGCCATCGTGAACGAGCACATGCGGCTGGAGAACGCCTACGACTTCCCCGGCTGCGTCGGCGTGTTCGGCCGGCCGCAGTACCAGCTGGTCGCCGACGGAGAGCTTTACGACGGCCAGGACCGGGTGCGCTACTTCCTGACCCAGAACCACACGGCCTTCCCCGACTTCGTCTTCGAGCCCACCCGGGTGTCGCCGACGACCGACGCGGTGCTGGTCGAGGGGCGTTTCGTCGGCCGGCAGCTCGGGCCGTGGCGCGGCCTGCCCGCCACCGGGCGGAACGTCGATTTCCAGATGTGCCTGATCTTCGAGTTCGACGGGGAGTCGATGACCAACGAGAAGATCTACTTCGACCTGAATACGCCGCTGCGGCAACTGGGCATCGCCGATGATTACAACTCGCTGCGCGGCAAGCTGTCTGCGGTCTTGGGTCACCCGGTCGTGATTCTCAAGGCGCTCGTCTTCAGCCTGACCCACCGCCAGAAGCCGGCCAAAAGCCAGGCCCGGTGAAACCGGCGCCATGATAGCGAAATACGTCATCACGATTGCCTATTCGGCGCTGCTGGCCGGCGGGGTCTTCGTCGGCGTCCGGCAGATCTACCAGGGCTTCTTTAGGCCGAACGAGCTGCTGAACCCGCTGTTCGGCAACAAGGTCGCGATCCGGATGTTCACCGTCCACATCATCGTGGTCAGCTGCGACCTGTTCGTGATCGGCCCGCTGGCCATCGCGCACAAGAGCCCGCTCTACTACTGGGGCGGGCGGAGCCTGCTGGTGATTTCGTCGCTGCCGATCGCCGCCTTCCTCAACCGGAACCCACAGTCGTTCGGCAAGTTCATCGGCAACTGGGTGATGATCCGCAACTTCTTCGAGTACGGCATCCACATCGTGTTCATCGCGCTGCCGCTGTCCTGGTTCCGCTACTACCTGCTGCTCTGGTGGATAGTCGCCTACCGGTACATGGACGTCGGCCCCCGCCGGCTCCTGCAGCGGCTCTATAACACGCCCGAGAAGCAAGCGGCCCGGCCATGGGCGCAGTACCTGAACTGGGTCACGATCGTGACGATTTACATCGGTGCGTTCTTCGCCGTGTACTACAAGCAGATCCTGTTCGCGCAGCTGCCCAACCCGGCTGCGCACAACTACGTCCCCGCGCACTGGGAGTTCGGTGTCGTAATCGCCGTCAACTTCGCGCTCGCCTTGTGGGAGTGGATAACGATCCGCCAGTACAGCGACTCACTGCTGGCCGCGGCCGGCGTGCACGAGAAGGTCACCGCCGCGCACTACTGACGCGAAATCATCGAGCTGGGCTCTGGTCCTGGCTGAGCCAGTGCTCCGGGCGCATCCCGAACGCACGTTCTCCCGCCCGGGCCCCTCGACGCTGACGTAGCGGCGAGCGTCCGGCCCGTCGTGCCCACGGCCGCGCTCAGCACGCCGACATGCACGCCGGCCAGGAACTCCTCACGTTCGACCGCGCTCCTCTGAGCACTCATGACCGCTTCAAACCAGACCGGCGCCGGGTCCGGCCGCCCGGCCCGGCGGGTGCTTGACAGACCCGGACGAGGCTTCTACCGTTATACCAACATCATAGAATAATGTCATGATGGAAGAAGGCTGATGTTCCGGTTCCGCCTCGACGGGTCCTCAGGTGTCCCGCCCTACCTGCAGCTCGTCCACCAGGTGCGGCAGTCGCTGCTGCTGGGCTACCTGCGGGAGGGGGACCGGCTGCCGACGGTCAAGGACGTGGCCGGCGACCTGGCGATCAACCCGAACACGGTGGTCAAGGCCTACCGGCAGCTCGAGCACGAAGGGCTGGCCGGCGGCCGGCCCGGCCAGGGCACGTTCATCACCGCCACCTCGTCCCCGACCCTGCCCGAAGCCCAGCAGGCCCTGCGCGCGTCACTGGAGGAATGGCTCCGCGCCGCCGAGGAGGCCGGGCTCAGCAGCGAAGAGATAACGGCGTTGATCGCCGTGGCCCGTCATGACCTGAAGAAGGAGAGGGTCTAATGATTCAGAACGATCCTGGTACCAGCCCTCCGGCACTGCGGACAGACCAGCTTGGCCGGCGCTACGGCCGGGTGTGGGGCCTGCGCGACTGCACCCTTGAGGTGCCGGCCGGCGCGATAACCGGCCTGGTGGGCCCGAACGGAGCGGGCAAGACCACCCTGCTGGAGATGATCATCGGGCTGCTCCAGCCCACCGAAGGACAGCTGGCAGTCTTCGGTGAGACCTCGCACGCGCCGATGGCGGCCAGGCTGGCGCGGGTCGGCTACGTCGCCCAGGACCACCCGCTGTACCGCGACTTCACCGTCGCGGACATGTTCCACCTGGGCCGGGCGATGAACCCCAGCTGGGATCAGGAGCTGGCGCAGGCCCGGATGGGCGCGCTGGACATTCCGCTCAAACGCAAGGTCAAGGCCCTGTCCGGCGGGCAGCGGGCCCAGGTCTCGCTGACCATGGCGCTGGCCAAGCGAGCGCCGCTGCTCGTGCTCGACGAGCCGGTTTCCAGCCTGGACCCGGTCGCCCGGCTGGAGTTCATGCGGGAGGTGATGGCCGCGGCGGCCGACACCGGCCTGACCGTCCTGATCGCCTCGCACGTGGTCTCCGAGCTGGAGCGGCTGTGCGACTGGCTGATCGTCCTCACTGGCGGGCACGTGCAGCTCGCCGGGCCGACCGACGACCTGATCGCCGCGCACCGGATTCTCACCGTTCCCCGCGCGACCCCGGACGCCGAGCTTCCCGGGCTCATCATCCACCGCACCGACAGCGACCGGCACTCCACCGTGCTGGTCCGCGCCGATCCCGCCCGGCTGGCGGCGCGGCAGCACCCTGGATGGCAGGCCGACCCGGTGGGCTTCGAACAGCTCGTCATGGCCTACCTGCAGCGCCCATCCAAGACGGCAAGAGACGATACTGCCCAGGCCGCGGCGCGGCCCGGGCCGGCTACGAAGGCGGTAACACGATGATCTGGGTCAGCTGGCGGCAGCACCGCAGCCAGGCCATAGCCTGCCTGGGCCTGCTCGCCGCCCTCGCGGTCTACGCGATCGTGGTGGGCACTTCGATGCGCACGGCGTTCGGCCAGGACGACGGCCTGGTCACCTGTCTGGCCCGCAGCCAGGGGAACGGCTGCCCGGACGCGATCCACGCCTTCACGGACAGGTTCGGCTCCGAGGTCAACGTCGCGTTCTGGTCCGTGCTCCTGATACTTCCCGGGCTGATCGGGGTCCTCGTCGGCGGCCCGCTGATCGCGCGGGAACTCGAATTCGGCACCTGGCGGCTGGCCTGGAGCCAGACGGTTTCCCGGGCCCGGTGGCTGACCGTCAAGCTGGGCCTGGTCACCGGCGGGCTCATAGTCCTGGGCGCGGCGATGACCGCGGTGATCACCTGGTACCGCGCGCCGATGGACCGGCTCACCGGCCGTTTCCTGCCCAACATTTACGACTTCGAGGGCCTGGTCCTCACCGCCTACATCCTGTGCGCGTTCGGCTTCGCCGTGCTGGCGGGGCTGCTGCTGCGCCGGAGCATCCCGGCCATGGTGGCCGCGTTCATCCCGTGGCTGGCCATCAGGCTCGTGGTCGAGTTCGTGCTCCGCCCCCACTTCCAGGCGCCCCTGACGTTCCACCAGGTCTGCCCGCAGAACGGCTCGTGTTTCGGCGGCTACGGCCTAGGTATCCTGCCCCCGGTGACCGGCCACATCGGTGACTGGGTGCTCGGCCAGGCTGCCGGCCCGGCAGGCGTGAATAGCTACCTATACCAGCCGGCCGACCGGTTCTGGACCTTCCAGTCCATCGAGGCCGGCATCTTCGTGGCCCTCACCGCAACCGCGCTCGGCGCCACGATCTGGCTGCTGCACCGCCGCGCCGCCTGACCGCCCCATCTTGCCCGGCGGCGGGGCGGGTGTTGGGGCGGGTGTTGGGGGCGGCCCCGATGACGCCCTGGATGAGAAGAGATCTCGGGTCAGCGCCTCACGGTACGCGTCTGGGCACATGGCTGCGATCCCCGGGTAGCTCAGCGCAGCTCCTGGATGCGGACCAGGTTGCCCGCGGGATCGCGGAAGGCGCAGTCGCGGATGCCGTAGGGCTGCTCGACCGGCTCCTGGACGACCTCGGCGTCGCTGGCCTGCAGCCGCTCGAAGGTGCCGTCGAGGTCCTTGGTGGCCAGGAGGATCCAGCCGTAGGTGCCCTTGGCCATCATCTCGGCGATGGTGCGGCGCTCGTCGTCGGTGACGCCGGGGTCGGTGGCCGGCGGCGCCAGCAGGATGGACGTGCTGGGCTGGCCGGGCGGGCCGACCGTGATCCAGCGCATCTTGCCCTTTCCGACGTCGTTGCGGACCTCGAAGCCGAGGACGTCGCGATAGAAGGCCAGGGAAGCGTCCGGGTCGTCATGCGGGAGGAAGGTCGCGTGAATGGTGATGTCCATGTCGGTCAGGCTAGCTGCGATCCAATGACCGGCGCTTCTCGATTCCTGACCGGTCTGGTCACTTGTTTGGCCACGCACGGCGGCATCCCCTCCGTCGCGCGAGCCGCCTGGCTCCGGTAGGTGCTGGGCGGCATGCCGGCCAGTTCGGTGAAGCGGGTGCTGAAGGTGCCCAGCGACGCGCAGCCGACCGCGAAGCAGACCTCGGTGACGCTGAGGTCGCCCCGGCGCAGCAGCGCCATCGCGCGCTCGATCCGCCGCGTCATCAGGTAGCTGTACGGCGATTCGCCGTAGGCGAGTTTGAACTCGCGGCTGAGGTGCCCGGCCGACATGTGCGCGCCGCGGGCGAGCGCCTCGACGTCCAGCGGCTGCGCGTACTCCCGGTCGATCCGGTCCCGGACACGGCGCAGCCGCGCCAGATCGCGCAGCTGCTCCTCCGCGGTGGGTCTGCTGGTCACACGCACGATCGTACGTCGCGCCGCAATCCATGCCGAGCCGCGTGCCGTGGCCACATGTCCCAGGACCATCATGCGTAACACGGGCTAGGTCTGCGGGCAGCTCACCGGGCGTTAGCCCGGCGCGTCTCTAGTGATTGCCGTCGGCAGCTTCCGGGGTCCCGGACCCTCGCCGCCGAGGATGTCGCCGGGATTCATGAGCCGGCACAGCCTGAGGGACAGGCACCCGCAGCCGATGCAGCCGGTCAGCCGGTCTCGAAGGTCCTGGAGCTGGGTGATGCGCCGGTCGAGGTCTACGCGCCAGGCTGCGGACAGGCTGGCCCAGTCCCGCCGGGTCGGCGTGCGCCCGCTCGGCAGCTGATCCAGCGCGTCCTTGATCTGCCGCAACGGGATGCCTGCGCGCTGCGAAGCGCGGATGAACGCCACCCGGCGCAGCATGTCCCGCGGGTACCGCCGCTGGTTGCCCGGCGTCCGGCGGCTGGTGATCAGGCCCTGGGCCTCGTAGAAGTGCAGTGCCGAGACGGCCACGCCGCTGCGGGCAGCCAGCTGCCCGACGCCGAGCTCGGAGGGCTGGGAGGGCTGGGAGGAGGATCGCGTCATCGCCTTGACCTCAAGATTGGTTGAGGTTATAGCGTAGCCACATGGCCCTCACCCAAGTCGAACAGCGGTTCCTTTCCACCCAGCGTCGCGGACGTCTGGCCACGATCTCTCCCGGCGGCAGCCCGCAGGTCAAGCCGGTCGGTTTCGCCTATAACGCGGAACTCGGCACGATCGACATCGCCGGCTTCAACATGGGCAGTAGCGCCAAGTACCGGAACATCCGCGCCAACCCGCAGGTCGCGTTCGTCGTGGACGAGGTTCAATTCGAGGGGATCGACGGCGTGCGCTTCGTGGAGATCCGCGGCCGGGCGGAGGCGGTATCAGGGCAGGCACCTGCAGACTCGCACCTCGCCCCGGAGATCATCCGGATCCACCCCAGGCGCGTCCTCGCGTTCAACATCGATCCCGGTCATCCCGGCCTGCAGACCCGCGACGTCGCGGCCGACCAGGCCGCGGTCTAAACCCGCGGGTTTAGCCGACGTCGCGGGAAAGACCAACCCGCGGGCTGGCGACGTGCGGTGCCGGAAATCCGACACTGTCTCTATGACACTTACTGATTACCTCATCAACATCGCCCTCATCGCCCTGGTAATCCTTCAGATCAGGGGGAGCCGCCTGGACCTGAAGACCGCGATCCGGCCAGTGATCCTAGTGGCCGCCGCGGCCGTGTACTACCTCCGCGCTTTCCCGACCGCCGGGAACGACGTCACCCTGTATGCCGTCCTTGGCGGCATCGGGCTCGTCCTCGGCGTCGGCTGCGGGGCGACGACGCGGGTGTGGCGGGCGAGCGACGGCCACGGTTACGCGAAGGCTGGCGTGATCGCGGCGGCGCTGTGGATCATCGGCATCGGCAGCCGCTTCGGCTTCGAGGAGTACTCGAGCCACGGCGGCGCACACGCGATCGCGAACTTCTCCATCGTTCACGACATCACCAGCGAGAACGCGTGGGTCGCGGCGCTCATCCTGATGGCGCTGGCCGAAGTGATCGCCCGTCTGGCCGTCATCAGGATCCGCGGGGCCCGTACCCGCGAGACCGGCGACATCCTGCCCGCTGGCCGGCGCCAGACCGTGGCAGCCTGAGGTGCTCGCGGCCAGCGGTCGCCCCCAGCCCGGCGGCCGTATTCTTTCCTCATGAGCGACCGGGTGCAGGCGGCGCAGGCGGAAGCCCTGCGCCGCTACCGGCGTGAGGGCCGGCAACTCAACCCGCTGCGCTGGTGGGTCGTCGCCATTGTCGTCCTCGTCGCGGCGACGTCGAAGCCGGTGGTCGGGCTGTCCGGGCGGCACCTGGCCCTGGCGATCTGCCTCGTCGTCTTCGTGGTCGAGATGCTCGGCTGGCCGGTCCTTCGCTCGCGCTTCCCGGGCCAGCTCGCCGCTCGGGTCGGCGAGCTCGCGGTCTTCGGCGCGAGCGCGGTCGCGATCGCCGTGCTCCAGCCGAACGGGGTCGCGGAGCTGCCCGCCAGCGCCGTTGTGTTCGTCGCCGGGGTCGCGCTTTCCCCGATCTTCGCCGTCGCCGTCGGCGGGGCGGTCACCGTCGGCGTCGCCGTCGCGCTCGGCACGGCCACACGCGCCGGTGCCGCGTCAATCGCCGCCTCGGCCCTGCTGTGCGCGGTGCTCGGCGTCACGGGCGGTCTGCTGCGGCGCTACCGGCTCAGCCAGGAGCGCACCGAACTGCTCCTCGCGCAGCTCGAGGAGGCCCGCGATGACCAGGCGCGGGCGGCCGCGGCGCAGGAGCGGGCCAGCATCGCCCGCGACCTGCATGACGTCCTGGCGCAGTCGCTCTCCGGGCTGGCGATCCAGCTCGAAATGATGCGCAAGCTCGCGGGCAAGGCGGAAGCACCACCTGAGCTGCGCGCCGCCATCGATGACGCGGCCGGCCTGGCCAAGGAGGGTCTGGCCGGAGCGCGCGACGCCGTCGGTGCGCTCCGCCGCGATGACCGGCTCAGCGTCGACCAGCTTCCCGCGCTCGTCGAGCACTTCCGCCGGGACTTCGGCCTCGCTGTGGCCTACGCCGTCAGGGGAACGCCGCGGCCCGTCCCCCCCGAACTCAGTCTGGCCCTGTACCGGGTGACCGGCGAGGCGCTCACGAACGTCGCGCGGCATGCCGCCGGGGCCGCCGCGCGCGTCGAGCTCTCCTTCGACCCGGCGGGAGTCCGGCTCACGGTGACCGACGACGGCGGAGAGCCGAGCGCGCTCGCGGCCGAGGGCAGCGGCTGGGGTCTGGCGGGCGTCCGCGAGCGGATCAAGCGACTCGGCGGCGAGTTCACCGCCGGGCCTTCGGGACCGGGCTGGTCGGTCGCAGTGAGCGCGCCGGCAGGGAGCGCGCCGGCAGTGAGCGCGCCCGCATGACGGATGCCGTGACCGTGCGCGTGGTGGTCGCCGATGACCAGCGGGCCGTCCGCGACGGCCTGGCCATGCTCGTCGGGCTCTGCGACGGCATCGAGGTCGTCGGCACCGCGCCGGACGGGGCGGCCGCCGTCGCGATGGTCGACGAGCTCGCCCCCGACGTCGTGCTCATGGACCTGCGCATGCCGGAGCTGGACGGCGTGCAGGCCACCCGGCAGATCACCGGGCGCAGCGCCGCGCGTGTCGTCGTGCTCACCACGTACGCCGACGACGAATCGGTCTTCCCCGCCCTTCGCGCGGGTGCGGCCGGCTACCTCACCAAGGACGCGAGCGCCGAGGAGATCGAGGCCGCCATCCGTGCGGTCCACCGTGGCCAGACGTGGCTGGACCCAGTGGTACAGGCACGGCTAGTCAGCGCGCTCGGCGATGGCGTTCCGGATGAGTCGGCCCGCCTGCTCCCCGGCAGCCTCACCCCGCGGGAGGTCGAGGTGCTCACGCTCATCGGTGAGGGGCTGTCGAACCGGGAGATCGGCGAACGGCTCGTCCTCGGCCAGGCGACGGTCAAGACCCACGTGAACCGCATCTTCGCCAAGACCGGCGTGCAAAGCCGGGCCCAGGCGGTGCGGTACGCGATAAGCAACGGGCTGGCCGGCAGCTCATAGGGACCGAACGAGGCGGGGAGATCACCCGTCGCCTGGTACGCCATCGCCAGGCTCGCCGGGCTGCCCGGACCGCCGTAGCGCAGCACGTCGGGGAAGAAGAAACTGAGCTGCGTTCCCTGGTCGGCCGCGCGAAGGCCGTCACGGCCAGGAGCGCTCATCCCCCGATCCTAAGCGCGGCCGGTCCCCGAGGCCGCGACGTCCCGACTTGGCCGGCCGGTTCGCGGGCCGGCGGTGGTTCTCGGTACAACGCCGGGCGTGCATAACATTGCCGGGTGGAAACAGGGGCAGAGCGACTGGAAGAAGCAGAGGCGGCGCCGGCCGGCCGGCTGCGGCGCGCCTCCTCATTCGGCACGGCGGCTGCGCAATACGCGCAGCACCGCCCGGGCTACGCCGAAGCGGCCATCGGCTGGTGCCTGGCGCCGGTCAGCGACGGACAGCCGGTGCGGGTAGTGGATGTGGGCGCGGGAACCGGCATTTTGACCGGTGCGCTCGCCCGCATCGGTGCCGATGTCGTCGCGGTAGAGCCGGACCAGGCCATGCTCGCCGAACTGCGACGCCAGCTACCCGGGGTGCGCGCGCTGGAAGGCAGCGCCGAGGCCCTCCCGCTGCCGGACCAGAGCGCGGACGCGGTGCTGTGCGGGCAGTCGATGCACTGGTTCGACATGGACCGGGCGCTGCCGGAGATCGCCAGGGTGCTGAGGCCTGGCGGCGTGCTCGCCGGGCTGTGGAACGTGGATGACGACCGCATCGGCTGGGTCGCCGAGCTCGCCGCGATCAGCAAGAGCGGGACAACGCTGTCACGCTGGCGGGCCACCCCGGAGGCCGATGCCGAGCACGGCGCGCTGCGCACAGGCAGCAGCTGGTTTGCCCCGGTGGAGGAGGGCGAGTTCGGCCATGGACAGCTGCGGAGCGCCGACTCGCTGGCCGCCGTCATTGCCACCTACTCGCGGATGCTGGTGATGGACGAGGCGGAGCGCGCCAGGACGCTCACCACCATCCGCGATTTCCTGGCCCGCCAGCCAGAGACCTCGGCCGGCGAGTTCACCCTGCCCCTGGTAACCGTCGCGCTGCGCGCCGAGCGCAGGCCTTAGCCCTCGCGGCACCAGGCGGCATCTCCCCGGCGGGTTTCGTGGCTATGCGGCCGGGCGACATCTGGGTACTTTTATGTACTTACGGATTGAGAAACGCGCTACGTTTAATGTAACGTTTTGCCCACAGCAGGAGCCCGATAGCAGGAGCGAGGAGCGAGCGCGACGCGCAGGCCGGGCCACCGTGCCGGTACCGCTCTTCTCTAGCCGCGAGGAGTAGGCGCATGGCGACAAGCTCGGATAACCGCGCCCCGGCGCCGGTCACCCGGCCCGGGTTCTTCGAAGTCCGCACCCCCGATCCGGACCGGCTCGTGCATTACTACCAGGACGCGCTTGGCCTCGTGGTCACCGAGCGGTCCGGATCCACCACGTACCTCACCACCGGTGTCGACCATCACTGCGTGATCGTCCAGCAGGGCGAGCGCGACGGCCGCGCCGCGGTCGGCTTCGAGGTGGCCGGATCGCTGACCGATGTGCAGCGCGATCTCAAGAAACTGGGCGTCGACGCCGAGCTGCGCTCCGACCCTCAGCCCGAGATCCGCGCCGCCCTTACGCTCCCGGAGCCGGAAACGGCGACGCCGATCTACCTCTACCAGGGTCAGGGGCACAGCGGGGCCGGCGGGGTGCCGACCGCGCTGGGCATCAGGCCGACCAAGCTGGGTCACATCGCGTCCTACGTGGAAGACCTCGAGGGTGCGCAGAGCTTCTACACCGACGTGCTCGGCTTCCGGTGGTCGGACACGATCGGAGACTTCTTCACGTTCCTGCGCTGCAACGCCGACCATCACGCCATCAACCTGATGCGCAGCGTCAAGAAGCACGGGCTGTTTCACGTCGCCTTCGAGATGCGCGACATCGTGCACCTGAAAGACGCCCTCGACCACCTGGCCAGCCGTGAAATTCGGCTGCAGTGGGGACCGGGCCGTCACGGCGCCGGCCACAACATCTTCACCTACCACCACGACCCCGACGGCAACCTGGTGGAGCTCTTCACCGAGATCGACATCATCTACGACGAGGCGACCGGCCAGTTCGAGCCCCGGCCGTGGCACGAGAGCTGGCCGCAGGTGCCGCAGTTCTGGGGCCTGGGACCCGGGGCCGCCAACAAGTGGGGCCCGATCGATCCGGAGATGATGGCGCACTAATGCGCGCGGTGGTCATGCGGGAGTTCGGAGATCCCGGCGTGCTGGAGATCGAGGACGTGCCCGACCCCTCCCCGCAGGCGGGGGAGGCGCTGGTCCGCGTCGCGGCGGTGGAGGTCTCGCGCACCCGCGATGTCGCCGCCCGCTCCGGCCGGCATCCTTTCTCGCGGCAGATTACGCTGCCGCATGTGCTGGGGGGCGACTTCGCCGGCGTGGTGGAGGCCGTCGGCGACGGCGTGGACCCGGCGCTGGTAGGCCAGCGAGTCGCCGCGATGAACTCGCACACCTGCGGCGAGTGCGTCGCCTGCCGGTCGGGCCGGGAGTACGAATGCACTCAGCTGGAAATGGTGGGCATCCACCGCTGGGGTTCCTACGCCGAGCTCACCACGGTGCCGGCCGGCAGCCTGCACGTCCTGCCCGACGGGATCGAGATGTCCGAGGCGGCGGCGCTGGCCGCGACCGGCCCCATCGCCCTTACTCAGCTGCGGGTGGCGGCGGTGACCGCCGGCAGCGAGGTGCTCATCACCGGCGTCACGGGCGCCCTCGCCACGGTGCTCGCGGCCCTCGCGTCCAGGCTCGGCGCACACGTCACCGGGCTCACCCGCCGGGTCGCGGCGGTCGCGCCTGGCCTCGGCGTCACCGTGCTCGATTCCGGGCGGGAGGACCTCACCCAGGCCATCCGGGAGGCGGCGGGGGGAGCGGGTCCAGACTCCGTGATCGACAACGTCGCGGCGCCTGAGGTGTTCGACCGCTACTTCCCGGCCCTGATGAACGGCGCGCGCATCGTGATCTCCGGTGCGATCGGGACGCCCGACCTGCCCACGCTCCGGGTCCCGGCGGCGCCGCTGTACATCCGCAGCATCTCCCTGCTCGGCGTGCGCACCGCCAACGCGCGCACCACAAAGGATTTCTGGGATCTGGTGCGCGACGGGTTCCGGCTGCCGCCCGGCCTGGTGCACGAGGAGGTGCTGGAGGCCGCGCCCGCGGTGCACGACGCGGTGACCAAGGGAACCGCGGTGGGACACACCGTGCTCCGGGTCAGCGACAGCGTGGCCTGAATGTCCGCGGACGGCCGGGCCGCCGACAGCCCCCAGCAGGGCATCCAGTCGATCGAGGTCGGCGCGCAGGTGCTGCGCGCGCTCGAAGCCGGCCGCGGCCCGATGGCGCTTTCCGAGGTGGCCCGCAACTGCGCCATGCACCCGGCCAAGGTGCACCGCT
>Ga0302324_100005759_pt1 | contig 26933 bp, 25 predicted proteins | sample Palsa_T0_1_FD_201949 | JGI IMG/M metagenome (GOLD analysis project Ga0302324, IMG submission 201949) | Peat permafrost microbial communities from Stordalen Mire near Abisko, Sweden - Palsa_T0_1 | ecosystem: Environmental > Terrestrial > Soil > Palsa > Peat permafrost | place: Sweden: Abisko...
TGGCCGATCCACGGGAAGAGCGAGGGGCTTGCACATAAAGATGCACGTCGGCCTGCGGGTCACGTCGGGTGATGGAGGACCCGCGCAGGACTGAGTCCTGCCCCACTCAAAGGGTCGTCCAGCGATAGACGGCGCCCGAGCGGTCGGCGCGCAGGACTTCGCGGCGCTCCAGGTATTCCAGGTGCGCCATCACTTCGAAGATCGCAAACCGGTAGTGGAAGGGGGATAGGTGGCGGTTCCACAGTCGCTCGGCGATCTGGTGGGCTGTGGTTGCGCCGCCGTCCAACAGGGCGACGATACGCGCGCAACGTTCGGCATGGTGCTCATGGGTTTTGCGCACCCACTCGCGATGGCCGGTGAAGGGCGCGCCGTGGGAAGGCAGGATCAGATCCACATCCAGCGCGGCGATGCGATCGAGAGAAGAAAGGAATTCGCCCAGGGCATCGCGTCCGGGCTGCCATCCGATGTTGGGGGAGATGTGCTGCAAGATATGATCGCCTGAAATCAGCACGCGCCGCTCACGGTCATAGAGGCAGACATGGCCGGGAGAGTGGCCCGGCGTCCATATCACTTCGAGCGCGCCGTGCGCCGTGGCGATGACCTCGCCGCCGCAGAGCAGGCGGTCGGGCGCGAGCCGCTCGAAGCTTTGCTGGATCTCGAACATGGACGAATGCACCAGCGCGCGCATTTCGGGCGAGACGCCGGCCGTGGTCAAGATTTCCTGTTGCCAGTCGCGATGCAGATCCGTATCGGTGATGTGGGCCAGAAGCTGGTGGTCCGCCTGATGCACGTCGAGAGGAGCGCCGGTGAGTGGGATGAGGCGGGATGCCAAGCCCATGTGGTCCGGGTGAATGTGGGTGAGGAGGATGCGGCGAATATCGTGCCAGTCGACGGACAGGCCCTCGAGCGCGCGGGCCAAGGCGTCGAAACAGGCCTCGGTCTGCATGCCGGTATCGACGAGCAGCCAGCCCGATTCCAGGCGGACCAGCCAGACGTTGACGATGCCGAGGGAGAAGGGAAGGGGCAGTTCCAGCATCTGGATGCCGGGCACCACCTCGCGATAATCGCCGCCAATTTCGAGATAGGGGGTCAAAGCGTGATGCTAGCACAGGGCGGTGGCTGAGTTCGGCCAGTACGGTGGCTTGCGGCCACCGGGGGCTTGGAAACCGACTGACACCAAAAGACTTGCTTAAGTGGCATGGGGATTGCTCCGACCAGGTGGAAGGTGGCATATGAAAAAGGGATTGTTGATTCTGACGGTAGCGTTGATGACGCTGGCGCCGATAAGCGCTTCGGCCGCCATCCGCGGGTTCGTGGGCGTGGGCGGCTATTGGGGACCGTATTGGGGTTCCTATTGGGGTCCGGCTTACTACGGCTACGGCTATCCGGCCGCGGGTGAAGTGAAGCTGGATACCAAGGTGAAGAACGCGGAAGTATTCATCAATGGCGCGTTCGCGGGTATGACGCAACAAGCTAAGTCGATGCATCTGCGTCCCGGCACTTACAACATAGAGGTTCGGGAACTGGGTCAGACGAAGTTCACCGAGCAGGTTTATGTAGTGCCGGGCAAGACGCTGCATCTGCATCCGCAGTTGTGACGCGCGAGGGGCGGGTCTAGAGACCCGCCGCAGGACTAGAGTCCTGCCCCACAGGACTGGAGTCCTACTTCAGGGTTTCGCTAGTGTGCTGGCCCAAGCCCGGCGGCGGTCCTCCCAAACGTCCGGGGGTGTCGCTGAGCTTGGGCGCAACCACCGAGTCGCCGCGGCGCAGACCGAAATGCGCCGCCACTTCAGCTACATTGCGCACTGGAGTTACGCAGGCATCGAACGGCTGCAGTCGGGCGAACCACTCTTCTGCTGTGCGCGCGCGGAAGATGCGGGCTAATTCGGCAATGATTTCTTCGCGGCGTGGACTTTCGGCGAATTGGTCCGGGATGAGATCCTCGCGCTGGAGGGCGCGGCACAGCGCGTGCCAGAACTTTGGCTCTAGCGCGCCGACGGCGATCCAGCGGCCGTCGGCGGCTTCGTAGGTGCGATAACAGGCGTAGCGGCCGGTGAGCACGGCATCGCCGCGCGCGGGCAATTCGCCAGTCGCCGTATGCATGCCCAGCGCTACGGGCAGCAGCCAAGCAACACCATCCAGCATCGAAACATCCACGGCCTGACCGCGGCCGGTGTGCGCGCGCGCCGCCAGGGCCAGGAGCACGCCGGTGACCGCCTGCATGGCGCCGCCCGCCAGGTCCGCGATCTGAATCCCGGGAATCGCAGGCGGTCCTCCGTATGCGCCATTCAGCTCGAGGGCGCCACCCATCGCCAGGTAGTTGATGTCGTGTCCAGCAAGCGATGCCCAAGGCCCGTCCTGCCCATAGCCCGTGATAGACACATAGACGAGCCGCGGATTCGACGCGCGCAAAGTTTCGTAACTCAGGCCGAGGCGGTGCATGGCGCCGGGGCGGAAGCTCTCGACCACCACATCCGCGGTTTCGGCCAGTTTCAAGAAAGCGGTACGCCCGCTATCGCTTTTCAGATCCAGAGCGACGCTCTTCTTTCCGCGGTTCACCATGTGGAAGACGGCGCCCTCGCCATCCAGATACGGGGGCATCCACCGGCCGTAATCGCCGCGCTCGGGTTCTTCGATTTTGATGACTTCCGCACCGAAATTGGCAAGCTGCATGGTGGCGGCCGCGCCCGGCAGCAATCGCGTCAGATCCAGCACCACCAAGCCGTCGAGCGGTCTCATGGCCTTCTCTTCAGCAACAGCTTGTCGGTGTAAACGATCACCGGCTCATTGTTTTGATTCAAGACTTGCGTCTCGAAAGCTACAATGCCGCGCTCCGCGTCCTTTTCCTTCAGCTCAACGACGCGCTTCGAGACGCGCACGGTGTCTCCGATGAATACAGGACCGGTGAAGCGCAGCTTGTCGATACCGTAGAAGGCCAGCACCGTGTCGTTGATCAGGTTCATTTGCGTCATGAGACCGGTGGAGATGCTGAACACCAGCGCGCCGTGCGCGATGCGCCTGCCGAACGGGGACTTGCGCGCGAATTCCGCGTTGGTGTGCAGTTCCACAAAATCGCCGGAGAGGCCGGCGAAGTTGACGATATCGGCCTCCGTCACAGTGCGCCCGCGCGATTCATGCAGGTCGCCGGTGGCGAAGTCTTCATAGTAATGGCTCATGGATGGCTCCTCAAAACCGCGGTAAGCGAAACGATTAGAAATGATACCAAAGCGCGGCGCGGATGTAACCCGCGGCGGAAGTTGTCCGTAGGAAGCGGTATGCGACGAGTGGTGCTGTTCCTGATGGGATGTATGCCGGTTTTGGCGCAACCGTTTTCGGCGGGGATCAAGGCGGGTATACCGCTGACCGATTTCCTGGACGCCACGAACAATGGGTTGTTCCAGTACAGCGCGCCCACGCAGCGTTACATTATCGGCGGCGTGGCGGAGCTGCGGCTTCCGGCGGGGTTCGGAGTGGAGTTCGACGCGCTGTACCGGCACCTGGAATACAGCGGTTCCGGAGGATTGGTAACGTTCAGCACGGTGAGCGCGAGCGGGAGCAACTGGGAGTTCCCGCTACTTCTGAAATATCGATTCCATGTTCCGGTGGCGCGGCCATACGTGGATGCGGGCGTGGCGTGGGACACGATCACCGGATTGAAAGAGACCATCAATGAGGTTGGTTTAGCGCCGGTGTCTTCATCCGCTTCGGAGTTGCAGAAGAACACGACGATGGGGTTCGTGGTGGGAGCGGGCGTGGATATTCACGCGATTTTCCTGCACATTTCGCCCGAGATACGGTACACGCGGTGGGGCTCGGCGCAGATCAACGCAACGCTGGACACGATCGGCTTGTTGCACTCGAATTTAAATCAGGGGGAGTTTCTGGTTGGGTTCACGTTTTGAGGGCGCCTGATGGGAATGCGCCATGGGCCTGCGGCCGCAACCAGCGGTAGGAAAAAGACGCGTTGCGCGCGTTGGGCGGCCTGAGAGGCCGCTGCAGGCTGGGAGCCTGCCCCACTCGAAGGCACGGTTTTTCAAAGAGGATGCGATTGGGCCGAAAGTATGCGAGATTGGGTTATGAGCGAAACACAACTCTACGTCGCCGCGGGCCTGCCCACCGTCGCCGTGCTCGTAGGCATCCTGACGAACGTCTCATTGTTCAACTCGCTCAGCGCCCGTCTGCTGTCCCTGGACAACAAGGTGGACACAAAGCTGGATCTTGTCGCCGGAAAGCTGGCCGGACTCGGCAACCGCCTTTCCCGCGTGGAAGAACGGCTGAGCATCTACTAAACCTACCGCTGGCTCAGCCCGCCATCCACCGCTACAATCTGACCTGTAATAAAGTTACTGGCACCCAAGAAGTAAACCACCGCACCCGCAATTTCATCCGGAGTGCCGCCGCGTCCGGCGGGCGTCGCCTGGATCATCCTGGTAGCCTCCGCATTGAGTTCCCCGAACGGAATCACTCCGGGCGCCACCGAGTTCACCGTGATCTCGGGAGCGAATGCCTTAGCCAGCGCGCGCGTCAGCATGATCACGCCGGCTTTCGACGCGCAGTAATGCGCGTGGTCCGCCCAGGGCCGCAGGCCGCCCAGCGAACTGATGTTCACGATCCGGCCGGCACCGGTTTTGCGCATCAGGCGCGCGCCGTTCTGGCAGCAGAAGAACACGGCCTTCAGGTTCACGGAGTGGATGAAGTCCCAATCGGCTTCGGTCACCTCCAGCGGATCGCGCCGGGTGAAGCGCGCGGCGTTGTTCACCAGGCCATCCAGCCGGCCGAGTGTGCTCTCGATCTCGCCGAACATGCGTTCGATCTCCGCGACGCTTTCGAGATTTGCGCGAAACAGGGGCGCGCCGCCGCACTCCGCCGCGGTGGCACGCGCTTCGGCTTCCGAGCTCCCATAGTGAATCGCCACGCGCGCGCCCTCCCGCGTGAGGCGCAGCGCGATGCCGCGCCCGATGCGCTTGGCGGCGCCGGTGACCAATACGACTTTGTCCTGCAAACTAGATGGTGGGTTCGCCATGCACTTCCGCTCCCTCCGGATCTACGCCTTCTTGCGCGGGCTCGGGCGGCCGGCCCGTGGAGTGCGCCCAGCCACAGAAAACCGCGGTCGTGGATCTGAGCACGCCGGCAATGGCGCCGACCCGGACGCGGGATAGCCCTTGCCAATCGGTAAACTGATTCAAACACCAAACTCCCGCAAGATATCCTCATGCGGAATTGCCGGCGACGGGTGGGCGCGCGCGGCGTCAATGCGCGCCAACATATCCGGGTCGACCGGCTGTTCTTCGTGGCTCCGGAAGGCGATTGACCCAGTTCGTGGCAGTTGTTCTTTGCTCATCGGGAGGCGCCTCGCCGCTACAAGAATTCTACCGCGATGAGGCGTCCTGGCGAAGACGATCGTTGCTGGTCGTCTGCGCACCATGCACGAACTCGCCAGGCCACCTACAACGATGGCCTGCCCCACGGATAAATCAGCCTAGATGGTGGGTTCCCCATGCACTTCCACTCCCTCCGGATCTACGCCTTCTTGCGCGGGCTCGGGCAGCCGGTCCGTCCAGTGCGCCCAGCCCCAGAAAACCGCGGTCGTGGAGCTGAGCACGCCGGCAATGGCGCCGATCGCGCGCGGGTTGTAATACTGCGATGCGATTCCGGCGAGCATCATCGAAACCATCATCGTAGACCAGACCATGGACTCCATGGTGGCGAAGACGCGTCCGCGGAATTCGTTGGCCACGTGCCGCAAAAGCTGCGAATAATTGAGCACGGAGCTGACCGCCACGGCGGCACGGGATAGGGCGATGAAGACCAGAGCCGTGTGGAAATTGCGCATCTGGCTGAACAGGACGTATGCGCCGCCGTGAATCACGTAACACACCACCACCGCGCGCTTGTAGCCATCGAAGCTGAGCCGCTCGCCCAGGCGGTGTCCAATCAGGCCGCCAATGAGCAGGCCGATGCCGGCGCAGCCCCAGACGATGCCGATGCCGGCCGGCCCGCGATTGAAGACGATCTCGCCGAAGATGCTGAACAGAATCTGCGCGGCCCCGCCGCCGGTGGCCCAGCCCACGCCGATCAACGCGATGCCGAAGATCAACGGATGCGTGCGCATGTAGCGCAGGCCCTCGGTGTATTCGTGCCAGGGCCGCACCACGTCGGCTTCGGTGAGCGACTCGCGCTTCGGCCGGAAACCGTCGCCCGGCAGATAGAGCCGCGAAATGCAGATCGCCGAGACGACGAAGGAAAGCGCGTTGCCCACGAAGGCCCACTGATAACCGAACTGCGCCACGCTGGCGCCCGCCAGAAAAGTGCCAATGGTCAAGGTGGTCCAGCCGGTGGTCTGCGTGAGCGAATTGGCCGTGTGCAGCTCGTCCTTGGTGGCGATGCTGGGCAGGATCGCCGAACGTCCGCTGGTGAAAAACGGCGATGCGAACATGAGCAGGGCGCTGAAGAAATACAGCAACCAGGTGTCGTGCCGGTGAATCGTGAGGATGAAGCCGGCGGCGAGCACCGCGCGAATCACATCGCTCGCGATCATCACGTGTTTGCGATTGAGGCGGTCGAGCAGCACGCCGGCGATAGGTCCCGCGAGCACCGCCGGAATCGCGCGCGACAGCATTACGCCGCTTACCACCAGCCCGGAGCGCGTGTTGGCCAAGGCCAGGCTGAAGACCGCAATGTTATTGAAGTGATCGCCGATCTCGCTGACCACCTGGCCGATCCAGGTGTAGCGGTAGTTGCGATTGCCGCGCAGCAATTCAACAAACGAAGCCATCAGCCGCGCTCCGCCAGGTATACGCCGCCGAGAATCACCATGCCGCCGGCGACCACCGGCGCGCCCAAACGCTCATGCAAAATGGCGATGCCCATGAGCGATGCGAACACCGGCTGCAGGTAGGAGAAGGCCGAAACGCGCGATGCCGTCATGTGGGCCAGGGCGTGATAGTAAATCAGATAGGCGACCACCGACGGAAACAGCGCCATGTAGATCGCGGCCAGCCATGCGCCCGTGCCGATGTGCGCCAATGGCTGGCGCGCCGCTTCCCACAGTGTGATCGGCAGCAGCGCCACGGCGCCTCCGACGTAGGCGTAGGTGTTCATGGTGATGGTGCTGTACTGGTTAGTGACTTCCTTGCCGAACACGGTGAAAAGCGCGAAGCAGAGCCCGGCCAGGAGGACGACGAAATCGCCGATCCAGGTGGCATCGGCGCCGGTGGTGCCGGCACCGGACGGTTCGAACAACTTCAGTACGGCGACGCCCGCTAGCGCGATGGCCATGCCCACGGCTTTGCGCGCAGTGATGCGTTCCTGGCCGCGCAGACCCGCGACGATCAGTACCTGTATGGGCGTCAATCCGATGAGAATGGCGGCGTGCGCGACGCTGGTGCGGCTCAATCCGACGATGAACAGAACCTGATTCAGAGTAACGCCGAACAGGCCCAGCATTAGGAGCCTGGGCATCGCGAGTCTCGGCACGGCGCGCACGCGTACATGCGCTACGTGCCGCTCCCACACATACAGCGGCAACATCATCACACCCGCAAAACCAATGCGCAACCCCGCCAGCATCATCGGCGAAAACGCGCGCAGCGCAATCTTCCCCGCGATGTAATTGCCCGACCAGAACGCCACCATCAGGAAGATGAGGGCGTAAAGTACGGCGGTTCCGTTCAACCGGCGGACTCCTCCCGGACAGTAATCGACCGGATGTAATCGAGGTCGAGCGCGTATCCAAAGCCGGGTTCGCCGGAGACGCGAATGGTTCCGTGCGGCGTGGTTTCCACCGGCGGCACGACGATATCGCGGGCCCAATAGCGTTTACTGGCGGACACATCGCCCGGCAGCACGAAATCGGGCAGCGTGGAAAGCGCGATGTTGTGCGCGCGGCCGACGCCGGCTTCGAGCATGCCGCCGCACCACACCGGCACGCCCGCGGCCTGTGCCACATCATGCACGCGCCGGGCCTCGCGGAAACCGCCCACGCGGCCCAACTTTATATTAATGATGCCGCACGCGCGCAAGCGGATGGCTTGCTCGGCATGATGCGCGGAGCGGATGGATTCGTCGAGGCAGATCGGCGTATCCAGCCTGGCTTGCAGCACGGCGTGATCGATGATGTCGTCATGCGCCAGGGGCTGCTCGATCATCATCAGGTAGAACTCGTCGAGCTGTTTCAAACGGGCGGCGTCGTCCAGCGTATAGGCTGAATTGGCGTCGGCCATGAGCTTGATTGCGGGAAAACGCGCGCGCACCTGCCGGATCACTTCCACATCCCAGCCCGGCTTGATCTTCATCTTGATGCGCTGATAACCGGCGGCCAGTTCGCGCTCGATTTTCTCCAGAAGCTGGTCCACCGAATCCTGTATGCCGATGGAAACTCCGCACGGAATCTCGCGCCGCGCGCCGCCGCCGATCGTTTGCCACAGCGGTTGCCCCGCCAGACGAGCGGCGAGGTCCCACACGGCCGCCTCCAGACCACCGCGCGCCATCTGGTGGCCGCGGATATGCGCGGTAAGCGGCGCGACGTCTTCGGCACTGGCGATGTCGCGACCCAGCACGCGCGGGATGGCGTAATCGCGCAGGATGAGCCAGGCGGAATCGGTCCACTCTTCGTTATAGAAAGGACTCTCGCCGGCCGTCACTTCGCCCCATCCGGAGGCGCCTTCTTCACCGATTACTTCAACCAGGATGATGTGGCGCTCGGCGGTGCGCCCGAAGCTGGTTTCGAAGAAGTGGACCAGCGGCATACGGATCTGCCGCAGCGTTACGCGTTCGATCCGCATTCCCACCTCCCGAGCAGATACGTGCCCACGCGATCGGAGCGTTCAAACCCGACGACCGCCAGGCCGCGGTCGAATCCGCCTATCAGGCGGGCGCCAAGCGACTTCTGGATTTCGCGGGCGCGCCGGGGCTCTTCGCGGCGGATGGTATCGATATTGGCCGGAACTTCGATGCGCTCTTCCACACTGCGCGCGGGCGTGCGCCCCGCCAGAACCGCCTCGACGTGGGGACTGGCCAGCCACCATTCAGCCACGCAGCGATCCGTGGGCAATCCACCATGCAGCGGACTGGTGGTGGTGCCGTACTGATTCTCGACGTAGCGGCGCACGATAGCGCCCAGGCGCTCCATGTTGAAGAAGGCGTTTTTCAACTCCAGCGGATCGAAGGTCCACTCGATGAGACCGATGCCGCGCTGCAACGCATCCTCCCGCTGGCGCAGCTTCAGCATGCGGCCCACGCCCTGGTTGCGATATTCCGCCAGCACGCCCAGCATATGGCTGTGCAGGTACGATCCGCCGCCGGGCTTCAATCCGGGAATCGACAGCAGGAACCCCACCATCCCGTTTCCGTTATAAGCGCCGAACGCCTGGCCGCCGACCTTGGTGGCCACCACGAACAGGCGCACCGGCAGCAACTCCATGTCGTTGAAACCCCAAACTGTTTTCTGCAGCTGCACGGCTTCCTGAAACTGGCGGCTTTCGGTCAACGCGCGGAGTTCGATCATGGCTTGGCTTCCTCCCAGAGCGCGTCCATCTCAGCCAGGGTGGCCTCTTCGGGCGATTTTCCCTGCTCGCGCAGCTTGCGCTCGATGTAGCCGAAACGCCGACGGAACTTGGCGTTGGTTTTGCGCAGGGCTTGCTCGGGATCCACTTTGACGAAACGGGCCAGGTTCACGAGCACGAAAAGCATGTCGCCGAGTTCGCCCTCCAGTTCCTCTTGCGCAGCTTGGTCGAGCGCAGGGGCGCGGCGCGCGTCGTCGAACTCGGCGAGCTCTTCGTGCAGCTTATCCAGCACTTGTTCGGCGTTGTCCCAATCGAAGCCGACGTGCGCGGCGCGGGAGGTAAGCTGCTGGGCTTCGACCAGCGCCGGCAAGGCGCGCGGAACAGAACCGAGCAGCCCGCCGGTCGATTCGCCCTTTTGCTTTTTCTCCTCAGCTTTCACGCCGCCCCAGATGCGGAGCACATCGCCCGCCGTTTGTGCGCTCTGTTCGCCGAAGACGTGGGGGTGACGGCGGATCAGCTTTTCGTTGATGGCATCGAGCGCATCCGCGATCGAAAACAGATTCTGCTCGGCAGCCATTTGAGAGAAGAAGACGGGCTGCAGCAGCAGATCGCCCAACTCGCCGGCCAGCTCCGGCCAGTCGCGCGCGTCGATTGCGTCCATCACCTCGTAGGTCTCTTCGAGCAGATAAGGTTTGATGGTGTCGAGGGTTTGCTCGCGGTCCCACGGGCAGCCGCCCGGCGCGCGCAATTGGGCCATTATTTCGACGAGCTTTTGAAATTTTTCACCGGCGGTGGGGGGCAAGTTTCAATTTAACATGGCCTGGCGCGGCGCCCCATTACGCGCGCCCGTCGCGAAAGGCGCCGACCGCTTGACACCCCGGTGCGGTTCTGCCAAGTTAGCGGAAGGTCCGATGGATGGGCAGTTACGCATCGTTAACAGAACGCCTGAACCTGTTCATGCAGGGCAATCATTCCGTGGTGGATGCGCTGCTGCGCGAAGTGCTGCCCAAGCTGCACGAGATTGCCGTGCGCGAACTGAAGCGGGAGCGTTACATGGCGCCGCTTTCCAAGACCGAATTAATCCACGAAGTCTGGTTGACGAACCTGTCGAAAGGCGGCTGGCAGATTCGCGATCAAGGGCACTTCTACGCGCTGGCCAGCCTGGCGATGCGCCGCGTTCTGGTGGACCTGGCGCGCAAGAGGCTGGCGGCCCGCCGGGGCGCAGGGGAAGCGGCGGTGCCGCTGGACGAATCTGGCGCGCTGCTGGGAGCCACGGTGCGCGACGCGCAACAAATCGTCGAGATCGGGCTTCTGATGGAGCGCCTGGAAGCCAAGGACCCGGACGCCGCGCGCATGGTGGACATGCACTATTTCAGCGGCTTCACGCTCGAAGAAATCGCGCGGGAGACCGGGCTCACTGTCCGCCAGGTGCGCTCCCGCTGGGAAAAGGGTATTAAGTGGCTTAAGCGGATGCTGCAATCAGATCTTTGACCAGCGGCTCCGCAAACGAACCGGCCGCGCGCGGCCTTCTGGCCGGGTCGAATTCCAGGGCCGCGGCGAGCATCCCGATGGACTCCGCGGAGAGATGCACGTCCAGACTTCCGGCGAGATCGCGCACTCGCTCGGGCAGATCCAGCACGGCATCCGGCCGTGCGTGAAAGCCCGCGCAGGGTCTCGTTGGCGTCCTTGACGATGGCGATGGAGAAGTCGATCAGTCACGTTCTCCGGTTTCACGTCGACGATAGGCAACTAAACGCCCTCCCGGCTATAATCGGATTATGACCGGCGTCATAGAGATCGGCAGCCTGATCGACCGCGATCCGGCGATCCGGGGCGGGCGGCCCAAAATTGCCGGTACGGGTGTGACCGTCATGCGCGTCGCAGCCTGGTACAAGATGGGGCTGTCTCCCGAGGAAATTGCGACGCAGTATGGGCATCTGAGTCTCGCCCAGATCCACGCGGCCCTCGCCTATTACCACGCCAATCCCGAGGAAATCGAAGCAGACTTGGGTGAAGAAGAAGCGTTCGCGGAAAAAGTGGATCGCGAAGCCGCCTCCCGATCCGGGAGATGAGCCGCATTCGGCTTTACTTCGACGAGGATGCCCAGCAGAACGCGCTCGTCGCCGCTCTGCGCGCTCGCGGTATCGACGTTTTGACAGCATCGGACTGCGAGACGATCGGCCGAAGCGACGGAGTCCACCTTCGCCATGCAGCTAACAACGGCCGCGTCTTGTATAGCTTCAACATCAAAGATTTTAGTTTGTTTCACGACCGGTGGATCTCCGCCGGCTGGCAGCACTCCGGGATCGTTCCCGGATTCCAGCAGCGCTACTCCATCGGCGAACAACTGCGGCGTCTCTTGCACCTCCTAAATCGTAAGCCCGCGGAAGAGATGCTGTCCCGTCTCGAGTATCTCTCAACTTGGGGGCGCTAATCCTACCGCACTCCCTCCCCGAAGTCCTCGGCAGGCCACCAACAACGATGGCCTGCTCCACGGCCAAATCCGCTGCCCGGCTGGGAAAAGGGTATCAAGTGGCTCAAGCGGATGCTGCAATCAGATCTTTGACCAGCGGCTCGGCGAACGCGCCGGCCGCGCGCGGCCTTCTGGCCGGGTCGAATTCCAGTGCCGCGGCGAGCATCCCGATGGACTCAGCGGAGAGATGCACCTGAAGAGTTCCGGCGAGATCGCGCACCCGCTCGGGCAGATCCAGCGCTGCATCCGGCAGCAGATCTTTGAGTTGGCGTCCGGTGAGCATTTCGAGCAGCAGCTTGGCCAGGCTGTAAATGTCGCTGGAAGGTTCGGCATAGCCGACCGCCTGCTCGGGCGCCATGTAGTCGAAGCTGCCGGCCGCCCGCGAAAGCCCGTGCAGCGTCTCGTTGGCGTCCTTGACGATGGCGATGGAGAAATCGATCAGCACCGCTTCCTCCTGCGGCGAGCCGTCGCTGCGGACAATGTCGCGCACGATCACGTTCTCAGGCTTCACGTCGCGATGGCAGATTCCCAGCGCGTGGATGGCATCGAGGGCGCTGGCCAACTGACGCAGCAGGCGCGCGGTGCGCCGGGGCGACAGCGGGCCCGCTTCCAGGATCTCGCGCAAATTCCTGCCTGCCACAAACTCCATCACCAGATACGGGGAGCCGGAGGGCGCGGTGCCGTGCGCGTAGATCGAAACCACGTTGGGATGCCGCACCTTCTTGAGGGCGGCCACTTCCTGGGCAAAGCTCCGTTGAATCCAGGCCTTGTCCTTCGCCTCGCCGCGCACCTCGCCGCGAAAGACCTTGATGGCGCAGTGCTGCGTTTGCGCGCGATCATAACCGTCGAGCACGTTGGCGAATCCGCCGCGCGCCAACAGGGCGCCGACTTCAAAGCGGTCGTCCAGCAGGGTGCCCTCCAGTTCGTGAACCTCGGGCAGGAGTGCACCCATGCGCCAGGCCGCCAGGTCGGGCAGCAGCGTGGCGTCGTCCGCCAGGCGCCGGCGATACAGCAGGTAGCCGCCGGCCGCAAGGGATGCCGCCACCAGGAAGTATGCGGCCAGCAGCGGCCAGCTCAGCCCGACCGCACGCAGCACGGTGAACTGCCGGGTTGCGGTTCCCGACCAAGGTCCCGTAAAGACGCGCCCCTGGACCTCTAGGGTGTGCGCGCCGGACGATAGCTTCCCCAAAGCGAGATCGAGGCTGCGCGACTCGCGCCAGGACGGCTGCTCGGGCAGGACGCGATATCGCAGGCGCAGCGCGTTGCGCCGGTCGAATTGCAGCGATCCGATGTGCGCGGTCACCTTCAACCCGTGCGGCAGCGCGCTAACCGCGTCGGCCATGCGCGGCGCTTGCCCCTCCCAGGAGAAAGCCGAGACGAAGACCTGCGGTGCGAACTGCGGCGTCGTCAAGTCGGAGGCAGGCAGATAGTGGACGATGTTTACGTCGATTCCGAACCAAATAGAGCCGTCCGTATCCTCAAAATAGCTCCCGCTATTTACTCCCACGCCCGGCAATCCGTCCGACTGGTCGAAATGCAGCCACTTCCCGGCTTCCGCATCCGCCGGGCGCGCCACGGACATTCCACGATTCCCCCCACGCCACAGCCAACCGCGCCGGTCGACATCGAAGGTAATGCTTTCCGGATCCTCGATCTCGTCGCCGGCACGAAATTGCCGCACGTCATATCGTCCGTCCGGGGTTGGGTGGATCAGCGCAAACGCAGGGGTGTTGTAGTAGCCATACCAAACGTCGCCATTTGGAACGGAGGCCAGCGACCAGCAAGCGTTTACAAGGAGGCCATCTTTGGTGGTGATCTCACGCCAAGCTCCGTCTTTGCTTCGGGATGTGAGCCCCCCGTTGTAGCAGGCCCATAACTTGTGAGTGTACTCCTCATACTGAACGTCCAGCACATTGCCCGCTGGCTGCGTTTGAAGATAGTGACTCTCGAAGATCAGGCGGGGGCGCTGTTCCTTCAGCCATCCCAGCCCAATGCCGCCCAACCAGACCTCGCCGTCGGGAGTCCTGGCTAGCCGGAGGCCATAGTCGCCTTGGTACGGGGCCGCCGTGCGCGCGAGTACCTGTCCGTCGCGCCGCAACATAACCACGCCTCCGGGGTTCAACGCCGCCAGGAGACCATCGGCGAATGGCAACAGATTCATCACCATGCCCGCCTTTGCGAAGGATGCCACGCTCTGCCAGTGCTGGCGGTCCTTGGTCAAAACTCCGACATTGCGATTCAACCCGGCATAGATGTCCGTTCCGCTTCGCTGTATGCACCACGGATCATCCACGCCATCGCGCGCCGTCCAGTACTCCATCCGGAAGGGCGAGGCGAACCGGTAGAGTCCTTGGGAACTGCCCAGCCAGAGTGTGCCATCCCTCCCCTCAATCGCTGCGAAGAGCGCAGTCGGGAGGCCATTGGATACCTTGGCAATTCGAAATGCACCAGGACGGCCAAATGCCAGGATGTTTGGGCCGACCAGCACCATTGATCCGTCCGGCGCTTCGCGTAGGTTCGCTCTCACGCCCGCGCCTTCGAACGGCGCCTGACGCCAGACCCCGTCACCACAGTCAAAGGTGTCCTGGCCCTCGCTGGCGATCCATACGCATCCGGACCGGTCGCGCAGAACACGCATCGCCCCTGCCGCGGAGTCACGCCAGATGGCATGGTGCTTGACAGCCAGTTTGCTTGAGGGATACCACCGCGCGACATCTTCCAGACGGAGTTCATGCCATCCTCCCTCGAGCCAAGGATAAAGAAGCATCCCGCCCTGATCGAGTGTCAGGGGGCCTGGTGAACCCAAATCCATCACGGTCTCTGTTTTCCAGTTGCCGTTCGTTCGTTGCATTCTGATGAGCGAAGCGGTGGTGATGGGAATACCCTTACCCAAAGGACCAACTGCGGCGACGGCCAAATCCGGCGTCGCCGCGATCACGCTGACGGCGGCTCCTTCGGCAATCTCCTGCACGGGGCCGTTCGCAAACCGGTACACGCCGGTCTCCGCTCCAATCCAAATGGCGCCGCTGGAATCTTCGGTGATGTCGTAGCTCTCGGCGCGCGGAAATCCGTAATCGCGGAGAAAGAACATGTGCGTCCCGTCGAAGCAGGCGAGATCGTCTCCTCCCAGCCATAAACGGCCGCGGGAATCCTGAAACAGCGTCTTCACATTCTTCGGCGAGCCCGCTACAGGGAGAAAGGGATACTGTTGTCCGTACGCCCGCGAGCCGGCGTGCGCCACCAGCCAGCAGACGAGGATGCATGCCGCCCCGCGAGAGAGCCCATTCATTATCAATATAGGTATACAACCTCTATCTGCGTAGATTCCACCCCAGCCTGACACAAAATTTTGTTAATCAAAAATATTTTGAGCAGAAAAGTCCGGTTCTTGCGCAGAAGGGAATGGAGGGCGGCCCGCCGGGATTTCAAAAGCGGTGTTGCCAGTGGGGAAACGAATGAAGATCAAAGGAGATTACTTATGCGTCAGTTAGCAACGTTTTGCACGCTTCTTTTGACGATCTCGCTGCTGCCCGCCTGGGCGCAGCAGGATGTGATCACAACCGCCATCGGCGGCGGGCCCAACGACATACCCGCGCTTCAGTCCGACATAGCGAGCCCTGCTGGGGTTGCTTTCGACAGCTCGGGAAACTACTACATCGCCGCGGCCAACCGCGTGTACGAAGTGAACACCAGCGGTATCCTCACCGTCGTGGCCGGAACCGGCGCGGCCGGATATTACGGCGATGGCGTGCCGGGCGGCGCCGCGAATGCCGAATTCAACCTCCCGATTGGCATCGCCGTCAGCTCCGGGTACATTTATGTCGCCGAGTATGACAACTGCATCATCCGCATGATCGACACCAGCACGAACACCGTCACGACCATCGCCGGCGTTGCGGGGCAGTGCAACTACAACGGAGATGGCGCTCCCGCCACCAGCTACCACCTGTATCACCCGCAAGGCTTAGCGCTGGATGGCGCCGGGAACCTCTATATCGCCGACCAGTACAACTGTCGCGTGCGGGAACTGGTTCTTTCGACCGGCACGATCAACACTTACGCCGGAACCGGAACATGCGGCTACAGCGACGATGGAGATCCGGCGACCAGTGCCAAGCTGAACTACCCGTCGGGCCTGGCGATCGATAGCGCGGGAGATCTATTCATCGCCGACCAGAACAATTTCCGCATCCGCGAGGTCGCCTTTTCCACCGGGATCATTACAACGTTCGCCGGGAACGGCTCGGAAGGGAACTCCAGCACCGAGATTGGCTACGTCTACAACGGGTTGGAGGTGAACACAGCCGGTACAACCGTGACCTTCGGAGACTACACCTATAGCGAGATCCGCCAGTTCACGGCCGGCGGCGCCATCACCACCATCGCTGGCAAAAACAACAGATCGTTTTGTGGAGATGGCGGCCCTGCCACGAGCGCGTGCATGAATACACCGGACGGAATTGCCATCGCCAGTTCGGGGCTCATATACTTTTCCGATAACGGTAACGACCGCATCCGCGCGTTCACCGTTGGCGGTGACATTAACACGGTCGCCGGGAATGGCAACGCCACCTTTCCCACTCTTGTGAGCGGCGTTCCCCCGCAGGGCGTGGTACTTAACAATCCGATCGACGTTTTGGAAGATCCCTCAGGCAACGTCTTCATTGCGGAGTACACCAACTGCATCGTGCGCGAACTGGTGAAGGCCACCGGACTGGTAAACATCTTCGCCGGTACGGTGGCGACGGCAACTAACGCCACCACGGGTACCTGTGGATTCAGCGGCGAGGGCGGCGCGGCCACCAGCGCTGAGCTCGGCAAGATTACGGGCCTGGCGCGCGATAGTTCCGGCAACATTTACATCGCCGACAGTTCAAATTGCGTTGTTTGGCAGGTAAGCGCCAGCACGGGCAACATCTCGATCTTCGCGGGCGTAACCCCCTTGAGCTGCGGATACAGCGGCGATGGCGGCCCAGCGACCGGCGCCAAGTTGGACGTCCCAGGCGGGATATTCATGGATAGCCACAACAACCTCTATATCGCCGACGCCAGCAACAACCGCGTCCGTGAGGTCAGCAGCGGGACCATCAACACCATCGCCGGCAACGGCACCGCTGGCTATATCGGAGACGGCGATCCAGCCACTATCGCCGAGTTGCACGACCCCACCGGCGTGGCGGTCGACGGCGCCGGAAACGTGTATATCGCCGACTACGATAACTGTGTGATCCGGGAAGTGACCGCCGCCACGGGCATCATCAACACCATCGCGGGCAATGGCACTTGCGGCTTCAACGGTGACGGACCCGCAATCGAGCATGAGCTCAACCATCCGAACCGCGTCCACCTGGATGCGAACGATAACGTGTTCATCGCGGACGACACCGGCCAACGCGTGCGCTGGGTCAGCCCCGCAGGCGTGATGACCACCATCGCAGGTAACGGAACGGCAGGCTTCATCGGCGACGGTGGCCCGGCCACCAGTGCCGAGTTTGACCTCATCGGTGGAATCGCCCAGGACGCATCGGGCGATTTTCTAATCGCCGATTATGACAACCTCCGCATCCGCGAGGTTTCCGTTTTCTCCGCGCTGAACGAATCGCTCAGCAGCCTGGATTTCGGGCTGGTAACCGTGGGCTCCTCGGGCACTCCGCAGACCGTGACGCTAAGCGCAATCGGTCCTCTGACCTTCAGCAATATCACTATTAGCAGCGGCCCCTTTACCGAATACGACGACTGCGGCACGGGCCTTGTCAACGCCGCGGCCTGTACGCTGTACGTCCTCTTTAAGCCAACCGCTGCCGGCGCCGCGACCGGCACGATCACCATCGAGGACAACGGATTCTTCAGCGACACCTCGACTATAAGCCTGGCGGGAACCGGAAGCGCGATTTCCGTTACAGGCGGCCCGCTACTGTTCGGCAGTGTGCCCGTCGACACGACCAGCGCGGCGAGTACGGTGTCCGTAATGAACAAGGGTACAGCGACCGTCACCATGGGAACCGTCGCCGTGAATGAGACGGACTTTGTGATCGCCGCCAACCATTGCACTTCCGGCCTCACTTTGGCCACCGGCGCGACTTGCACCATCAGCGTTGTCTTCAGACCAAAAACCACCGGAGCGAAGAAGGGCGCGCTGATCATTGAGGACAGCGACCCCAGCAGCCCGCAGGTGGTGGGCATGACCGGGACTGGCACCAGTTCTGTGGTCTTTAATCCGAGTGCGCTGGCCTTCGGCGCGACGCCGGTTGGAACGACGGCTGGTCCCACCAAGATCACCCTGACCAATAACACTACGGCGACACTCACGTTGAAGAATCCCGCTTCATCGATCACCGGCCCCTTCACCATTAGCGCAGGCATCACCACCTGCACCAGCGGGGCGACTATCCCCGCCAGCGGTGGGACTTGCGTCATCTGGGTGGAATTCACCCCTACTTCCGCCGGCTACCCGACCGGGACTTTGAGTGTATTCGATAGTGACGCGACCAGCCCGCAAACGGTCGCCCTATCGGGAACCGGCACGGGAGTCGAGTTCAGCCCGTCGCCCGTAAATCTGACCAGCACGGCCGTTGGGACCAAGGTCTCGGCAACGGTAAATATTTTCAACGTGGGCACCTCGACTATCACGTTCACCGCGGGGACCATCACCGGCCCCAACAGCGCGGATTTCAGCACCACTGCCACCGATCCGCCATGCGGAGGTTCGCTGGCTCCCGGCGCGCCCTGTAGCTTTACCGTATACTATACGCCGTCCACCAGCGGACCCGAATCCGCCACTTACCTGGTGTACGACAGCAGCACGGGCAGTCCGCAATCGCTGCCCCTGAACGGCACCGTCCAATAACCGCGCACTGCCGTTTACTCGCCGCCGCCGGGCTCACCCTCCCGGCGGCGGCTCGGGTCCATTGTGGGCAATCCGGAACCGATGGGACCAGACCCCATAGGGCTATAATCGAATCAGGACCAGCGCCAGCCGCGGGAAGGGGGTGACGTGACGAACATTCAAATTCTGACAATCGTGATTGCGCTCGCCACATCGTTCCTGGCCGTGCTCACCGGCGTGCTGCTGAACAACACGCGGCTGAACGACGTGAAGGAGGTGCTCGCCGCCAAGGCTGCCGCAGGCGATACGGAACTGCGCTTGCAAATCGAGCGGAACCGCGCGGAACTGAACGCCGGCGTCGCGGATCTGCGGGTGCTGATCGAGAAGAATCACTCGGAAATGCTGCTGAAGCTGGTGGATATCGATAACCGGTTAACCAGGATCGAGAACGAGCGGAGGATCGTACAATAACCCGCCTAAACAAGACCACGATACCCTAAATACCCAGTAACTGACTAAAAACACACGCATTAACCTAAAATTGGCTTTGTTCGGTTGATTCCACACTCCCCCCTCCCTCCACTCGTCCGTTGTAAAATATACACAATATGACCGATATCGATACTGATACCAGCGACAAGCAGGAAGGACGGCCGTTCCCCATCCCTCCCGCTACTTTTGAGTTTCTGGCCGAATCCCTCCGGATGCAGGCCGAAATGCAACTAGGCTTGATGCGTCTGGGCACCGAAGAGGAACCGCCCGCCGATCTGGATCTTGCCCGCCACACCATCGATCTGATGGGTATGCTGCAGGAGAAGACGCGCGGCAACCTGTCGCTCGAAGAACAACGGCTGCTGGAGAATTCGCTCACCTTACTGCGGTTCCGCTACGTGCAGGCGGTGGACGAAGCCAAGAAGAAGACAGCCTGAATGGCGGAGTGCGCCGTCAAGATCACCGTACTTGGCTCCGGCACGAGCACCGGTGTGCCCACGCTGCTCTGCGATTGCGAGGTGTGCAGGTCCGTGGATCCGCGGGACAAACGCCTGCGCCCGTCGATCCTGGTCACGTACAGCGGACACAACGTGCTGATCGACGTCACGCCGGATTTCCGCGCCCAGGCGCTGCGCACCGGCTTTGAGCGGCTGGACGCCATCCTGTTCACGCACGAGCATGCCGACCACATCATGGGCCTGGACGACGTGCGGCCCTTCAATTTCCGACAGCGGGGCCGCATTCCCATCTACGCGTCCGAGCGCACTATGGCCGCGATCCATGGCGCGTTCCGCTACATTTTCGACAGCGCGGAACCGGTCACGGCAGTTCCGCGACTGGACTCGCACACGCTGAACGGCGCCTCGTTCGACCTGTTCGGCGTGGAGTTCACGCCGATCCCCCTGCTGCACGGCGATGCGACGATTTATGGCTTCCGCTTCGGCAACGCGGCGTATCTTACCGATCACAGCGGGATTCCGGAGGCATCGCTCGACCGGCTGCGCGGGCTGGATGTGCTGTTCCTGGATGCGCTGCGTTACAAGCCGCACCGCACGCACTCCACGGTGGACCAATCCATTGCGACGGCCGAGCACGTGGCGGCCAAGCGGGTATTCTTCACGCACATCTGCCACGAGCTGGCGCACGCGCGCACCGAGGAGCGGCTGCCGCCGCATATCCGCCTGGCTTATGACGGACTCGAAATCGAAGTGGGAGGCGCCGCGTAAATGGAGCATCCGCCGCGCGTGTTTCGCAGTCTCGAGGAAGTGCCTGCGGATTTCGGCCCGTCGGCGCTGACCATCGGCAATTTCGACGGCGTGCATGCGGCGCATCGCAGAATTCTGCGGCGGGTGAAGGAAGTGGCCGTGGAGCGCGGACTCAAGGCCTCCGCGCTCACGTTCAACCCGCATCCGAGCAAAGTGGTGGCACCCGCGCGGGCGCCCCGCCTGATGAGCACCCCGGAACAACGCTGCGCATTGATGCGGGACGAGGGTATTGAGCAGGTGCTGATTATGCCGTTTGACCGGCACGTGGCGCATCTCACTCCGGAGCAGTTCGTGGAGCAGGTGCTGGTGCGCAAGCTGGGTGTGCGCGCGGTGGTATTGGGCCACGATTTTTGTTTCGGCTACAAGCAGTCGGGCAACGTGCGCGTGCTCCAGGAATTGGGGCGCAAATACGGCTTCACCACGGAAGAGGTTAGAGCCGTGACCGTGCGGGGCCGCCTGGTGAGCAGTACGGCGCTGCGGCAGTTGATCGAGGCCGGCCGCGTGGCGCAGGCGGCGCGTCTGCTGGAGCGGCCGTATGCGCTGGAGGGCGAAGTGGTGGCCGGGCACGGCGTGGGATCCAAGCAGACTGTGCCTACGCTCAACCTGGCGCCGAATACCGAAGTGCTGGCGGCCACTGGTGTTTACGTGACGCGCACTTTCGATGGGGATGGCAGGCGCGTGTGGCCGTCGGTGACGAACATCGGTTACCGGCCGACGTTCGGCGAGGGACAGGATCTTTCGATCGAGACTTTTCTGCTGGAGGCGCTGGGGGGTGAAACGCCGCGCCGCATTCGCGTGGAATTCCTGTGGCGGGTGCGGAACGAGCGCCAGTTCCCGGACGCGCAGGCGCTGAAACGGCAGATTCTGCACGATGCCGGAGTAGCCCAGGCCTACTTTCGGCGCCTGAAGAAATGGACAAGTTTGTCGGATTCTCCCGTCTATTCGGGCGGCGATGTGTCATAATATGGTGTAACGATTCATTATTGCCTGGTAGGCAACCATCGCGTTACCACTTTGTTTCCCAGATTGAAGGAGATTCTTAATGAAAATGTCCGAAGGTAAGATGAAACATTTGAAGGCGCTCTCGAACCATGCCGGCATCATCGCGGCGGCGGCCATGGATCAGCGCGGCAGCTTGCAGAAGTCCCTGGCGGCGGGGCGCGGCGTGGATAAGAAAGAGATCACGTACGAAATGATGAGCGAGTTCAAGACCGCCGTCACGAAAGTGCTGACGCCGCATGCCAGCGCCATTCTGCTCGACCCGGAATTCGGCCTGGAAGCGCGTCTGGCGCGCAGCAAGAACGCCGGCCTGTTGCTGGCCTATGAGCTGAGCGGATACGACAACACCCAGCCCGGCCGCCTGCCCGACCTGCTGCCGCACGTTTCGGTGAAGCGCATCGTGGACTGGGGCGCGGACGCCGTGAAGATTCTGATCTATTACACGCCTTTCGAGGATGCCAAGATCAACGACATCAAGCACGCCTTCATCGAGCGCATCGGCGCGGAGTGTGTGACTTACGATATCCCGTTCTTCCTGGAGTTTGTGGGCTACGATCCGAAGGGCGGCGACGAGAAGGGCTTCGAATACGCCAAGGCCAAGCCGGAGATCGTCAAGAAGAGCATGGAGGAGTTCTCCAAGCCGCAGTACTTTGTGGACATGCTGAAGGTGGAAGTGCCCATCAACGCGGAGTTCGTGGAGGGCAGCGCGGTGTACAAGGGCCAGGCGGCTTATACGCGCAAGGAAGCGCTGGCGCATTTCCGGCAAGCCGCGGACGTCGCCAAGAAGCCGTTTATCTATCTGAGCGCGGGCGTGAGCAACGCGCAGTTCGTGGAATCGCTGCATATGGCGAGCGAAGCCGGTACGGATTTCTCCGGCGTGCTCTGCGGGCGCGCGACCTGGAAAGAAGGCATCCCGGTTTATGCCAAGAGCGGGGTGAAGGCGCTCGAAGACTGGCTCTCGAAGGAAGGCGTGAAGAACATCAACGCCGTGAACGACGCCATTAAATCCGCGACGCCGTGGTACGCCAAGCTGGGCACTCCGGTGACGGCATAGCTTTTTTTGCGCCACACCGATCGTTAGCCGGCCGTTTGGCGCCCGGCGACCGAGGAGAAACCGTCAGAACGCGGCAAGGGCTGGTCCTCAATTGCTGGAAACGAACGGCACGGAAAGCGCCTGAGCGGCAGGAGCGTGTCGTCGTTTCCGGGCGGAATAAGCGAATCGATGGGAACCACATGATTGGGATTTTGTGGCGCCCTAAAACGGCCGTACCCGCCTGCACGGTACAATGAGGCGATGACGAAGCAGTTGGAGGTCGTGTACGAGTCCGGCGTTCTGCGCCCTCTCGAACCGCTCCCCTTCGCGGAACAACAGCACTTGGTCGTGACCGTGACCGACGAACTGCGCCCCGAGCAGACGTTCAACGCTCGCCAGCGCGAACGGGAGTGGCTACAATTGAACGGTACGCGCTATGCGGGTGAATGGGTAGCGATCGAAGGGGACAAGCTGGTCGGGCACGGCGAGAACGCTAAGGCGGTTCTGCAACAAGCACGGGCAGAGGGTGTTCCGCATCCTCTCGTGATGCACATTCCGAAGGAGCCTCCTCTCCCCTTCGGCGGCTGGTAGGGGTTGGCTTACCGAATCAGCTTCGCCAAGCGGCATTCCTACGCCGGGCCGGACGATACAATTAGTCTGCCGGTCGTGCTGCGTTCCGGCCAAGAAACGATCAGTCTAGTCGCGAATCTCGACACCGGGGCGGCTTATTGCCTGTTCGAACGAAGCTACGCTGAAGCTCTGGGTATTGATGTTGAACGCGGAGTTCCAATGAACTTCGCGACGGCAAACAGCCGTTTCGAGGCTTTCGGTCACGAAGTCGGTATCGGTACGCTGGATCTCGAAGTCCATTCGCTGGTCTTCTTCTTTGCCGACGCGAACATTGTAAAGAATGTGCTCGGCCGGCACGGCTGGCTGGATCGTCTAAGCGTCGGGATCGTGGACCGCGAACAACTTCTCTACGTCGGAGACCACGACGCGGCTTCATATTAGAGCCTGCCCGTTCCGCCGTACATAAGCCCGCGCCGACCGCCAGCGTCAGCCACACTTTGCGGATCGGCATCGATTTTTCAAGACTTTTCCCTATTCACGGGTACTAAGAGGGCAGGAGCCTATGAGCGCGGATCCCCCTATCGACGGCCACACGCTCGACCCTGCCGATTGGCCGGGCTTTCGCGCCCAGGCGCACCGGATGCTCGACGACATTCTCGACTACGTCGAACACATTCGCGACCGTCCGGTGTGGCAGCCGATTCCGGACGTGGTGCGCGCCCGTTTCCGTAGCGATCTTCCCCAGGCGCCCTCCGATCTGGCGGCCGTGCATCGCGAATTCATGCGCGATATCCTGCCCTTCGCCACAGGCAATGTCCACCCGGGTTTCATGGGCTGGGTGCATGGAGGCGGCACACCCGTAGGCATATTGGCGGAGATGCTAGCGGCCGGGCTGAACGCGAATCTAGGAGGGCGGGATCACGTGCCTGTCGAGGTAGAGCGCCAGATCGTCCGGTGGATGCAGCGGATTTTCGGATTTCCGGACAGCGCCACCGGCCTGTTTGTCACGGGAACCTCGATGGCCAACTTCATCGGCGTCGTGATTGCCCGCGATACCGAACTGGGCTTCCAGGTGCGCTGCGCGGGTGTCGCCGGGAGTTCGAAAAGGCTCGCGGCCTACACGTCGGTGGCGGCCCATAGCTGCATCGGAAAAGCCATGGATATGGCTGGCCTCGGCAGCGATGCGCTGCGCTTGATTGCCGTGAACGGGCACCACCGGATGGATCTGAACGCACTGCAAAAAGCGATCGACGAGGATTGGGCGGCCGGATTTACGCCGTTCCTGGTGGTGGGCACGGCCGGCGCCGTCGACACGGGGGCCATCGACGATCTGGACGCTTTGGCGGGCATCTGCCGCCGCGAGCGCCTGTGGTTCCACGTGGATGGTGCGTACGGCGCGCTGGCGATTCTGGCTCCGGACCTGGCACCGCGGCTCAAGGGCATCGCCTGCGCGGACTCCCTCGCCTTCGATTTTCATAAATGGGGCCAGGCGCCCTATGACGCCGGGTTCATACTGGTGCGCGACGGGGTGCTGCACCGCAACGCCTTTGCCGCCTCTGCTCCTTATTTAAGAAAGGCGCTGCGCGGCCTGGCAGCGGGGGCACCCTGGGCCTGCGATTATGGGCCGGATCTCTCGCGCGGGTTTCGCGCGCTGAAGACCTGGTTCACGCTCAAAGTGTACGGCACAGCAGCGCTGGGACGGGCGATCTCACGCACCTGTGCCCTGGCGCGGTATTTGGAGAGCCGGATCGCCGAAACGCCGGAATTGGAGCTGCTGGCGCCAGTGGAACTGAACGTGGTGTGCTTCGGTTATCGTGCGGAGGATGCGCAGCGGCTCAATCCCCGGATTGTGATCGAGTTGCAGGAATCGGGCATGGTGGCGCCGTCCAGCACCGTCATCGACGGGCGTCTGGCGATTCGCGCAGGGATTGTAAATCACCGCACGGGCCGCGGCGAGATCGATGTATTGGTGGAAAGGACCGTCGCTCTGGGACGCGCCATGCAGGCCAGCGCCTCCAGGAGCGGTGCGACGCGCCAGGCGCTGGGCGGAGATTGGCAGCCGCAACGCGCGCGGGAGGCCGCCCTCCGCGACCTTAACGAGCGTATCGCGTCCAACGCCGACGCGGTCAGTTGGCGATTTGAGCGCGCTTGTTTACTCGACGAAATGGGCCGGACTCCGGCGGCTAGAAATGCGTATCTCGACATACTGGCGCGCGAACCCGCGCACCGGCTGGCGCTGAACAATCTGGGCACTCTGCTGCATGCGACCGGATATCGAACGGCTGCACGGACGGCTTACGGGGAAGCTGTGGCGCGCCATCCCGGCGATCCCATGAGCCGGGTGAATCTGGCGAATGTGCTGCAGGAGAATGGCGAGTTTCAGGCCGCGCGCGAGTTGTATGAAACCGCCCTGCGCCTGGATCCCGGCCATACGGAAGCGCATCAAGGCCTGGCGCATGTGTTGGCAGAGTTGGGCGACGAAGAGGGCGCGCAATGGCACCGCCGCAAGGGTTTCGAGGATCGTCCGGTGATTGCGCTGCCGTATCGCGGAGAAGGCCCCCCGGTGTCGCTGCTATTGCTGATTTCGCCGGTTGGCGGCAACATTCCGACCCGCTACCTGCTGGACGACCGCGTCTTCGAAACATTCGTGGTGGCGCCGGAGTTTTACGATTCCAAGGCGCCGTTGCCGCCGCATCAGGTGGTGTTCAATGCCATCGGCGATGCGGACCTGGCGGCTGCCTCTTTGGTTGCGGCGCGGTCCATCGTGGCTTTGACGACGGCGCCGGTGATCAACCAGCCTTCCGCGGTGCTGGCAACCGGGCGCGCCGATCATGCGCGGCTGGCGCGCCTGCCGGGCGTGGTGATTCCGAGAACCGTCACGTTTCCGCGGGAACTGCTCTCCGGCGAGGAGGCCGCGGCCAATGTGGCGCGCCATGGTTTCCGTTTTCCGCTGCTGGTGCGCACGCCCGGTTTTCATACCGGGCGTCATTTCCTGCGGGTGGAAAGCCCGGAAGCGCTGGCTGGTGCGGTGGCGCAGCTTCCCGGGAAGGAGTTGACCGTCATCGAATTCCTGAACGCTCGGGGCGCCGACGGGAAGGTGCGCAAGTATCGCGTGATGACGATCGGCGGCGAACTGTATCCACTACACGTGGCGATTTCCAGCCATTGGAAAATTCACTATTTCACGGCCGAGATGGCGGAACAGGCGAACTATCGCGCCGAAGACGCCGAGTTTCTGGAAAATATGCCGGAGGTGCTCGGATCGCGCGCCATGCAGGCGCTCGGCCACATTCAAGCCACCCTTGTGCTGGACTATGCGGGCATCGATTTCGGCTTGAGCGCCAGCGGGGATCTCCTGCTCTTTGAAGCCAATGCCACGATGGTGGTGAACCCGCCCGAACCGGACGAACGGTGGGCATACCGCCGCCCGGCTGTGGAGCGGATCTTCGCCGCAGTGCGACGCATGCTGACAGCGCACATCCCCCGCGAGCTACAGCGCTAATGAGCCACAACTGTAAGGGCGGGGTGGTTATCCCTTTCGTCCGGTCTCGAACAAAAACCAGATACGCCGCTCGGTTTCGTCGATCCAGGTCTCCAACAGGCTGGTGGTAGCTACATCGTTCTCTTCATCGCACAGGTCGTGAGCCTCGCGCATGCTGGCAACGAGCGCCTGATTGTCTTCGCGCAATTCGGCGAGCATATCGAGCGGATCGACAAAGTCCGCGTCGTTATCGCTGAGGCGCTGCAGGCGGGCAATGTGCCCGATGGATCG
>Ga0302324_100005764_pt1 | contig 26931 bp, 24 predicted proteins | sample Palsa_T0_1_FD_201949 | JGI IMG/M metagenome (GOLD analysis project Ga0302324, IMG submission 201949) | Peat permafrost microbial communities from Stordalen Mire near Abisko, Sweden - Palsa_T0_1 | ecosystem: Environmental > Terrestrial > Soil > Palsa > Peat permafrost | place: Sweden: Abisko...
ATGAGGAGCGCCGGGATCTGCGTGACGATGCCTTCACCAATCGTCAGGAGCGTAAAACGTTGTAAGGCCGTGAGAAAGGGGAGGCCGAGCTGGAAGACGCCGACGACGAAGCCGCCGATGATGTTGACGAAGACAATGATAATTGCGGCGATCGCGTCACCGCGCACGAACTTCGATGCGCCGTCCATCGCGCCGTAGAAGTCGGCGGAGCGCTGAATGTTCTTGCGGCGCTCGCGGGCGTCGGCTTCGGTAATGAGTCCGGCGTTGAGATCGGCGTCGATCGCGAGCTGCTTACCGGGCATCGCGTCCAAGGTAAAACGGGCCGCGACTTCAGCGACGCGGCCGGCGCCGTTGGTGATGACGACGAATTGAATGATGATCAGGATCGCGAAGATCACGACGCCGACGGCGTAATTGCCGCCGACGACAAAGTTGCCGAATGCGTTGATGACTTCACCGGCGTAACCGTGCAGCAAGATCAATCGCGTCCCGGTAATGTTGAGCGCAAGCCGGAACAGCGTGATGATCAAGAGCAACGTCGGGAAGACGCTAAATGCGAGCGCGTTCTCGGTATACAGCGTCGTCAGCATGATGACCAGCGCAAGTGCAATGTTCATCGACAACAGAAAGTCGAGCATCCAGGTCGGAACCGGGACGATCATCAAAACGACAAGTAAAACCGAAGCACCCGCGACCCATATATGGGACGTGGATGCAAGCCGATCGATGAGGCCGGGCCGGGACGGTGACGTGTTCAACGCCACGGTTTCAACCACGATTGCACGTTACATCTCATATCGGCATAACGAGGCGGGAGCTACAGCAGCAAGGGCTCCCGGCGAGCGTGCCCGGATCACGCGATCGTCCGTTTTTGGAGCTTGTACACGAAGGCGATGGTCTCGGCCACGGCAGCGTAAAGATTCGGCGGGATCGGCGAATCCAACTCGACCTTGTCGTACAGCGTCCGGGCGAGCGGCGGGTTCGCCATGATCGGCACCCGGTGCTCTTTGGCAACCTCGCGGATGCGTTTAGCCATCAGGTCGGCGCCCTTGGCGACGACGACGGGCGCGGCCATCGTGATCTCGTCCCATTGGAGTGCAACCGCGAAGTGCGTCGGATTGGTGACGACCACTGTCGCCTTGGGGACCGACGCCATCATGCGCCGGCGGGCAGCAGCGCGCTGACGTTGTTTGACGGCCGCCTTGGCCTCGGGGCTGCCCTCAGCCTGTTTGTTTTCTTCCTTAACCTCTTGCTTGCTCATTTTGAGCGAATTCATGAGCTGTTTCTTCGAGATGATGTAGTCAACGACGCCTAAGATCAAGAGCAAGAATCCGAAACGAATGCCGATCCCAAAGGTGATGCCTTCGACCGTCATGATGATATCGTGCGGCGACGCATGCGCGAGGGCTAAGAACGTGATCAGTTGATCCTTGACGCCGAGGTACACGATCAGGACGACGACGCCGAGCTTGGCGAGCTGCTTGGCAAGGTTGATCAAGGTCTGAGGCGAGAGCAGCACACGCTGGAAACCCGTCAGCGGGTTGAGCTTCGAGAGCTTCGGTTGAAGCAGACTGGGTGCAAAGAGCAAGCCGAATTGAAAGAAGTTCGCGAGAACCCCGATCACAACGGCGCCCGCAAATGCGACGCCTAACAGCATGACATACGGCAGCAGGCCATGCGCAAACGCGCCCCAGACTGATTTGATCGTCGGCTCGTCGTGACTTCCCGCATGGCCGAAGGCAACTGCAAAACCTTGCGCCGCCGACTGCAGGGTCTCGAAAAAGCCGAAATGCAACGCGCAGATGAGCATAATGAAGATCGCCGACCCGCCGATGTCGGCCGAACGCGCGACTTGGCCTCGCCCGCGCGCTTCGCGGATTCGCTTTGGACTTGCCTTCTCGGTTTGTTCAGGACGCGGCATACCCTATGGTACCCCGGCCGGCGTGAGTGAGGGCGAAGGCGCCATTTGGCGCAGAACCGTGTCGAACTGGCGAGGCGCCTCGGCAAAAATTTGCGGCAAGACGTTGCCTAATAGCGGCAGACTTACGATGACCATGATCAGGCCGATCGTGATCTGCAGCGGAAAGCCAACCACGAACACATTCATCTGCGGCGCAACGCGGGCCATCAAGCCGAGCCCAACGTTCGTTAAAAAAAGCGCGATCGCAACGGGCGCGGCAATCTGGAATACCAAGAAGAGTGCCTGCGTGAAAAAGTTGACCACGGAGTGCGTGAGTTCGCCCGTAACGGCAGCGTACGGCAGCGCCAGCAGCGAAAACGAACCGGCAATCCCTGTAATGAGATAGTGGTGCGCGTCAGACGCCAGATACAAAATCGTCGCAAGCGCCAGCTCGAATTCGCCGACGATCGTCACTTGCGCTTGCGTGATGGGGTTGACGATATTGACGACCGCGAAACCGATTTGAATATCGAGAATCTCGCCGGCAAACTGAATTCCCGTAAAAACCAGGAACGCGACAAAACCGAACACGACACCGATGAACGCTTGCGAAATGATGCCGACCGTAAGTTCTCCCAGATCAAGCGTCGCGGTCAACGTCGGTACCGTGCGGGATACGACGAACGTCAACAACAGGCCGAAGCCGAAGCGCACCAGCAACGGGATCTGACGCGCCGAAAAAATCGGTATCATCGAAAGCATGACGGTGACGCGGACGGCGATGAGCAGCAGCGTCTCAAAGCGCACCTGCGATAGTCCGAACAAATCCAACGCGCCGGCTCCACTCATATCAGTGGATGAATTGCGGTAAATTGACGAACACGCGATGCGTGAAGTCCGTCAACAGCGCCAGCATGAACGGGCCGAAAAATAAAATCGCAAACGCGACGACGATGATCTTCGGAATGAACGTCAACGTCGGCTCTTGGATCTGCGTCACGGCCTGGAAAATCGAAACGGAAAGTCCCGTGATGAGACCCAAGATCAGCGCAGGCGCGCAGACCAGCAGGGCCACAAAAATCGCTTCGCGTCCGAGTGAGAGTGCTGCCGCGTAACTCATTATTTAAAGCTCGCGAAGAGCGCGCTGACGGTCAGGTTCCAGCCGTCCACCAGCAAGAAGATCAAGATCTTAAAAGGCAGCGAGATGATGACCGGCGGGATCATCATCATACCCATCGAGAGCAGCACCGACGCCACGACCATGTCGATCACGATAAACGGTATGTAGATCGCAAAGCCGATCTCAAACGCCGTCTTCAGTTCGCTGATCACGAAGGCCGGAACCAGTAAATACGTCGGAACGTCGGCTTGTTTATCGGGCCGCTTCTCCTTGGAAATCGAATAGAACAGCGCGATGTCTTTCTCGCGCGTCTGGCGGAACATGAAAGCGCGCAGAGGTCTTGATGCACGATCGAGCGCCACCGCCTGTGTTATCTTGTTGCCGAGATAAGGCTGCAGGGCGTTTTGGTTGATGTCCTTGATCACCGGATTCATGATGAAGAACGTCAAGAGCAGGGCTAGTCCGACGAGTACCTGCGTTGGCGGCACTTGCTGCGTGCCGAGTGCCGTACGAACGAATGAAAGCACCACGACGACGCGCGTGAACGACGTCACGAGCACGAGTAGCGTCGGTGCCAGCGTGAGAATCGTGAGCAACAACAGAATCTGCAGCGAAAGCGCGACGTCCGAAGGCTTCGTGGCCGGCGTAATACCAAAATTGACCCGCGGAATCGGAATCGTCGGCGACGTTGGGCCGGGTACCGACTGCGCGAGCGCAGGCAGCGCACTCAAAGCGAGGGTGCCGATGATGAACGCAAGCGCGTACAGATACGGTGCGATACGTGCTTTCATCGCTTCTGAAACCGCCCCAAGAGATTCATGAAGGCATCACGCTGACCGGTTAGCGCCCGTTTTTGCTCGGCGATCCAGGGTGTCACTGACTCTGCCGGCACCTCTTCAATTTTGGACACACCGGCCGATCCGCCGCCAACCAGATAAAAACGATCTGCGACTTTAATAACATGCACGGTAACGTTCTGCGCCAAAAACGTCGATTCAACAACACTAACTAACCGCCGCGACGAAGCCACAACCAGCCGCCCGCGCGACAACTGCCGCACCACCCACGTCAAAACAACCAGCAGCACCGCAATAAGCGCCAACGCCGCCAAAACCCGAAAAACAAAAGAAACACTATCCATAATTATTTACCACCAAGGCCCCAGCGGCTTGGGCGCAAAGCGCCCAAACGCGATGTATTCGGCGACAAGTGCAATCGTGCAGTACGATCACGCCGGGAGCCGAATTCACACTTTGTCGACGGCCGGGTTCAGCTCGCTGATTTTCACCGCGAACTTGTCGTCGACGACGACGACTTCGCCTCTTGCGATAAGGATGTTGTTGACGTACAAGTCGATCGGATCCGTCGATAACTTGTCTAGCTCGAATACGCTGCCGGTTTGCAGCGCTACGACATCGCGCAACGAGAGCGCGGTCTGTCCCAGGACAGCCGAAATCTCCAGCGGGATGTCGTGGACGATATCGAGATTTGCTTGGCCGGGCGCGGCCGGGCGAATCGGTGTCGGGTGCATTGCGGTAAACGAAACGGGCTGACTTTGCGGCGGCGGCGCGACCGGCCGCGAGGGGACGGGCGCTGCGGCTGCAGCTCTCGCCGGTTCGGGCGCCGGTGCGATCGGGGTCGGCACCTTGGGCTCGAGTTTGGTGAGAGCGACGCCGTCAAAGTCGAGCGTCATGCGCGAATTGAATTCGCTGCCGACATCGAGTGCAGCGACGAACGAGTGGAACGGCGGCGCGGGAAAAGCACCGGCTTCGGTGGCTACCTCGGACTTGATGTTTTCGGAGGCTACCTTGAGATCTTGCGTTAGGCGTTCTGCCATAGCACTCGATATTTGTGCCACGGTCTCGGACACGATCGAAAGCTGCATAGCATCCATCTCACCGTCGCTCGACGGCGTGCCGAGCATCAACTCGACGATGCGCGCAAGATCGTCCTTCTCGTAACGGGTAACGAACGAGAAGCCTGCCGACGGAATCTGCGTGATCGTCGCGACAATATCCGACTCGATGCGGATGGAGGCATCGCTCTCACCGGGCGTGCTCGGTCCGGCCGTTACCGTGCGGTCGACGAGTGTCGAAAGCACCCCCGCGGCTGACGCAAACATCGCATCGGCGATACTCTTATCCACGATCGCTCAGTCCTCGCTTTCGATCAACTCGGAAACCTGTACGGCTAGCTTGTCACGGTTCGTGCCGGGGTAGACTTTGAATTTCTCGCGTTCGTTCACCAGCGCCGTGAGCGGCTCGGTCGTTTCCTTGTCGAACAACACGAGGTCGCCAACTTGGAGCGAGATGAGGTCGCGCAGCGATACGATGGTTCGGCCGAGCTCGACTTCGACGTCGACTTCGGCACGCTCGACGTTGCGCACGAGTTGAGCGATATCTTCTTCGGTCATGCCGCGGCCCGCGACGACCGAGGGCGACCACTGAAAGTCCGAGAGCTGGGGGCCGATAGATTGCAGCACCAGATACGGCAGGCAGAAGTTCATGACGCCGGCCATATCGCCGATCTTCAGCTCGCACGACACGTATGCGACGATCTGATCCAGCGGAATGATTCGCGGAATAAACTGCGGATTCGAATCGAGCGCTTCGATCTTTAGAGAGAGCGTGAGCAGATAGTTCCACGACTCGCGATAGCTATTGAGCATGCGCGCCATGAAGCGCTGCATGAGGGTGCGCTCGATGTCGGTGAGGTCGCGCAACTTCTGCGGGAACCAGCCCGGGCCGCCAAGCAGCCGGTCGATAATCGAAAAGACCAGGTTCAGGTCAACCTGAACGATGCCCGAGCCGGGCAGCGGGTCCATCGAAAAGATCGACAGGATCGACGGGATGCCGATCGAGGCAATGAAGTCGCCGTAGCTGATCTGCTCGATCGAGACAATTGTCGCCTCGACGCGCGTCCGCAGGTAGACGGAAAGCGAGTTGTTCAGCAGGCGCGTGAAGTTGTCGTGCAGCGTGCGTAGCGTCTGCAACTGATTGGTCGAAAACTTGTCAAGCCGCTTATTGAATCGGAAATCGAAAGACTTAATCTTCCGCCCTTCAAGCGACGACGTCTCAACATCCGGCGTCGAGAGATTTTTAACAAGCGCGTCAATCTCTTCTTGCGATAGCATCGACATAATTACTCTGTGCCTTCCTCGGCGGTGGATTTTGCGTTATTGAGGATGACGATGTCGACGCGGCGGTTGAATTGACGGTTGGTTTCGGTGTCGTTCTTGTGGGTTGGGCGGAACTGGCCGTAGCCCGCAAGCGAGATGCGAGTGGGCGAGAGGCCGCCGTGCTCGACAAGGTATCGCGTCACGCCGGTGGCTCGCGCTGCCGACAACTCCCAGTTCGTCGGGTAGAATGATGTCGCGATCGGCACGTTGTCGGTGTTGCCTTCGACGCGAATCTCGCTGGTCGTCCGTTTTAGCGCACCGTCAACCTGATCGAGGATACGTCTGGTTTCCGGGCGCAGTTCCGCGCTTCCGCTGTCGTATAGTGCCTTGTCCGTCAATAGCGTAATGACCAGTCCGCGTTTATCGATCCGCGTCTGGACCTTATCTTGGAGCTTGTTCTTTGCGATGTACGCATTGATCTGCTGTTGAATTTTGGCAAGGTCCGCATTGCCGCCATTGCCCGTTGAATTACCGGTTTGCCCGCCGTTAGGCGGGTTGTTGATGGCATCGGGGCTGTTGAAACCGCCGCCCAGATCGTGGACGAGGCGCTGCAGTTTGACTTTGTTGATCGTCGAGATCGAAAACAGAATGATGAACAGCGCCAAGAGCAGGGTGATCATGTCGGCATACGTGAGCAGCCAACGCATCATCCCGGCGGTTTCGAGTTTTTGCTCTTCGCCCTTTTTGCGAAGGCGGCTTTCGCCGCGTCCGCCGCTTGCCGCTGCCAAGTGTTATGCGCTCGCCAGAGTCGCTTCGCCGACGGCGCCGCCTTCTTCGACATCCGTGTCGCGGTCTGCGGGGTCGAGGAACGCGTGCAGTTTCTCCTCGAGCAGACGCGGGTTGTCGCCGGCCTGAATCGAGAGAATGCCTTCGATCATGATCTCGCGCAAGAGCATGAGCTGCCCGTTGCGCTCTTTGATTTTCGCGCCGATCGGCAGCCACAGCAAGTTTGCCATCAAGATGCCGAAGAACGTCGCGACGAACGCTTGCGCGGTCGCGGTACCGATCGAACCCGTAACGCTGCCGCTGCCGCTGCCACCGATACTCGCGAGGCCTTTGAGCATGGCGATCAAGCCGAGCACGGTACCGATGATGCCGAGCGTCGGCGAGTAACCACCGAGCGTCATGAAGACGGCTTCGGCCTTGGCATTGCGCTCCGAAACGAAGCTGACTTCGGTCTCGAGAATCTTGCGGATGATGTCGGTGTCGCGCCCGTCGATGACGAGCTGAATGCCTTTGCGCATAAATTCGTCTTCAAGTGCCGCGGCCTCATTTTCGAGGGCGAGCAAACCTTCGCGCCGGGCCTTCTCGGCAAATGACACGAGGGTCGAGATCACGTGGCTCTCGTGGTAGACGGGCTCCATGATCACCGTCCGCCAGCCGCCGATAAAACCGCGCAAAAACGTCTTGAGCGGAAACGAGATCATCGTCGCGCCTAGGGTGCCGCCGAACACCAAAATGAACGCCTCGTAGCGCTCGTACAGAATACGAAGATCGACACCGCCGATGAGGGCCGACGCGACGACTGCCCCAAAGGCCAGTACGATCCCGATAATCGTCGCAAAATCCAAGGTAGGCCCTTTCACATGGGAAAACGCTGCGCCTATAAATCATCGGCGTATCGCGTGGTATATCTTATACCTAGTGACCGAGGGCACGAGCTGCCGGACCCCCGGGTCCCGCAGGGGACCCATTGCCCCCTACTTAGGGATTATCGGCGTGAATCTTGCGCTTGTACTCGATGATCCTTGCCTGGATCTCTTCCATTGTATCGCGCACGATGAGCTTGTTGCCGGAGGTGAGGGTGACGACCGTGTCCGGAGTCGATTCCAGGGTCTCGATCAAGTCGGCGTTCACCATGATCGGTTGGTTGTTGAGGCGGCGTAAAGCGATCATTGTTCGGGATTGTACGCGATTCGTAGGCCCGGCGCCCGCGCCGGAACCGAAGCTGGGAGCATTTTCACAAGATCCGGGGCGCCCATCCGCTCTGCGAGCGCCATGAGCGTCTGCCTCGCCTCGGCCGGGTGGAGCGCCGCGAGCGCTCGCTCGAGCGCCTCGGCGGCCTCCGACTCGCGACCGGCCCGCAGGTGGACCAGGGCCGCGGTTCCCAGAAACACGCACTGGTAGCCCGGCGAGACACACGCCAGGCATGCCTCGATCGCGTCAAGCGCCTCATTTTCCCGGCCGGCCCGTAACAGAAAATTAACCCATTCGATCGCCGACGCTTCATCTTTAAACGCATCGAACGCGGCCCGGTACAGCGTGGCCGCCGAGCCCAGGTCGCCGAGTTGCTCGTGGCATTTCGCCCGGTTGACGAGCAGGGGCGCTGCCATCGGGCGCGCCGCGGACGCCAGCTCAAACCACTTGAGCGCATCGGCGTATCGTTTTTCGTGCATGAGCGTCGCACCAATCTCGCTGTGCGCCTTCCAAATCGCGACCTCGTTATCAACGACGAACTGTTCGGCGTCGTGTTCGCCGGCAGCAATTGCGCGACCGAATGCATCCCGAGCAGCGTGAAACTCGCCGCGCTTCGCGAGGATCTTCCCGTGCGTGAAGTGCGCGGTCGAATAGTTCGGCGCAACCGTCAAACACTCGGTGATCGTTTCGATCGCGGCGCCGGAATCCGTGTCGCGTTCGTTATAGAGATCGGCGAGTGCGGCGAGCGCGTGCGCGCGAAAGCCGCGTGGTGTCTGACGCGTCATCTGGCGCGTCTGGGCAAGCGCTGCGGCCGCGCCTTCTCGATCCCCGGCGAGCAAAAGCGCCATGCCGAAATTGTAGTGATGAAAGGGGTCGTCGGGTTCGCGTTCAACCGCGCTGCGGCTGAGGCGCAGGTTCCGCTCGGCCTTCTCACGGTCGCGCACGACCTCGGTGAGATAGCCGTGATGAATGATCTCGATCGCCGTCTTGTCGGACGGCAGTCCGCCCTCCGCTCCATCGCGTGCGACAAACTCATGGATCGGATTGCGATAGCGAATGCGCGGATCGTTCGGAAAGATCCGCACGAGCGCGTTCGTCATCGCGCCGGATCCCTTGATCTCGTCGGACAGATTGCGGCACATGATCCATTTGCCGCGTCCCGCCGCCGATGTCGACCCGATCGCCCGTACCCCATCGTGCGAACTTTCGGCAAGACGCTCGTCGGCATCGAGCATGAATATCCAGCGATGCGTCGCCATTGTGATCGCTTGATTGCGCGCCCACGCAAAATCATCGCGCCATTCGACGCGCTTCAGCCGGGCGCCGAACGATTCTGCAATCGCGACCGTGCCGTCGGTCGACCCCGTATCGACCACGCAGATTTCGTCAACCACGCCGGTCACGCTGCGCAAGGCATCAGCGAGAAAGCGCTCCTCGTTCTTGACGATCATGCAAAGCGAGATTCCGGCGGGAAATGCAGCCATGGCAGACACGCAATTATTCGCGTGGCGTAGGAAGACCGCCCTCGCCCCGGGGCCGAGCGCGAAAAAGGAGCCGGCTTATCGCCGGCTCCCTTTCGCTACCCGACTTCCTCGAAGTTAGCGGATCAGACCGATGACCGTTTGCATGTCCTGGTCGCCGGTGGTGATCGACTTGCTGTTCGCGGCGAACGCGTTTTGAGCGACGATCATTTTGGTGAACTCGGAGGCAATCGAAACGTTCGATTGTTCGAGTGAACCAGCGATAATCGCACCGTAGCGGCCGGTCGTCCCTTGCCCGATTTGCGCAAGGCCGGAGTTAGCCGATTGCAAGAACGCACTGCCGCCCGCTCGGGTCAAGCCTTGCTCGTTCTGGAACGTCGCGAGTGCGACTTGCCCTAACGTCTGCGCTTGACCGTTGGTGAACGCGCCGGTGATCGTGCCGTCTTGACCGATCGTGATGTTGGAAAGGGTACCCTGCGCGAATCCGTTTTGCGAGATGACGTTTGGCAACGCCGTTCCCGCAAGCGAACTCATGTCGGAGAAATCCAAGCCGATCGGGCCGGTCGCTGCCGCCGCCTGCGTGGTCGAGTTATTGGCGCCGGCTGGTGCGCTCCACTGGGCAACGCTGATCTGGTTGCCTTGTGCCGCGGACGGTTGGGTACCGATTGTATGCCCGGTTGTACCGGTGTCCGTCGCGGTTGTATTGATGAACTGACCGTTCTGATCGAAGTAGATGAACTGTGTCGGAGCGCTCGTGCTCGTAGCCGGTACGCCGGCGGTATTGAAAAGCGTCCCGTCGGTCGAGCTGATCGTGTACGACCATTCGGTCGCGGCGGTCACTTGTGCTCCGCTGGCATTCGTAACGGCGAGCGGCAAAACGGGTCCGACACCGCCGCTGGAAACTTCCGGCTGGAAGGTGATGTTCACGAGATGCGCTCCACCGAGCGAGTCGTAAATCGTCGTCGAGATCGTCGTCAGCGTTGCGCCGACGCCGCCATTCGAAACAGCCGCGATGTACTGCGTCTGGTCCAAATTGCCGCCGAAGCTGACGTCGAAATTCGCGTCGCCGGTCGGCCCCGATTTTGCGCCCGCGCCGGTCGCTACCGCTTCCGACTTGAGACCGATCGGAATCTGAAGCGTACCCGGCACGCCCGTCTGCGTGACGATGCCGTTTTTATTCGCCGTGAAACCCTGGACGGCCATACCGCTTGATGGATCGTAGAGTAGTCCGTTCTGGTTGATCGAGAAGTCGCCGTTCCGTGTGTACTGCGGCGTACCCGACCCGTTGCTATTACCGAGCACGAAGAAGCCGTCGCCATTGATGGCAAGGTTCGTGTTGATGCCCGTCGTTTGCAAGCCGCCTTGCGAGAGGTCCGTGTCGATCGAACCGATCTTCACGCCCAAGCCGACGTCTTGCGCATTCACGCCACCGCGTGTCGCGGTCGGCGCCGAGGAGAACTGCTGGGTCTGATAGAGGAGATCTTGGAAGTTGACGTCCTGGCCCTTGAAGCCAGTCGTTCCGACGTTTGCGATATTGTTCGAGATGACGTCGATCTGCTGCTGGTAAGCATTCAGACCGGTGACGCCGATGAACAACGAATCGAAAGCCATTCGTTGTGACCTTTCGTAGTGATCCGCGCAGCATTTTTCGATCAGCTGCCCGGCCGGAGCTCCTCACGCGAGGTCCGCCCCGTTTAGTGATAATGGTTAGGTGGTAACGCTCTTTGCAATCATTTAATGATTGCCGCTGAATCGATGTTCGTAAATACGTTCTCTTTCATCGAGTCCGAATCGACGGCGGTAATGACGGTGCGATTTTTAATCGACACGACCATTGCGACATCGTTCATCATGAACAGCGATTGCTTGGCACCCTTCGCGGCGGCTTTATCCGCCATCACGTTCATTCGCGCGACGTCATCCGGCGTCAACGTGATATTGCGTGACTGTAAGCGTTGCAGAGCATGAGCGCTGAACTTGAGCGGCGTACCGGCGCCAGTCGCGGTCGTGTCGCGAAGGATGTCGCGGAATGCAGGTGCGCCGGTTGGCGGAATCTGCACCGGGACGCCTTGCGGCCGAACCGGGCTAACGGTCGGAGGCAGCGTTACGGGCTTGATGTCGTTGGGGTCGGCCACGATTTAGCCGATGCCGACAATCTGTGACGTCGTGAACTGGAGCGGGCTACCGTTCGAACCGTTGATCGGATTACCGCTGGAATCGACCATCGTGAATTGAGGTTGTCCGTTGACGACCTGAATCGACTTGACCGTTCCGGTGATGGTTGAGGCATTGCCCGTCGCGTCCGTGCTCGAAACAGTCACGCTTTGTCCGAGCAATCCGGCGGACTGCATAACGGAGAAGTTTGACTGAAACGCTGAGAACGAGTCTTGCAGGGCTTGGGCCGACTGCACGGCGGAAAACTGCGCGAGCTGCGCAATCGACTGCGTGTCGTCCATGGGGTTGAGTGGGTCTTGGTTTTGAAGCTGTGTCGTAAGCAGCGTGAGAAACGCATTTTCCCCAAGCTGGCTCGACAGATTGTTCGTCGTCGACGTCGTCGATGTTGTCGACGGCGTTGTAACGAGCGAGGTAGTCGGCTGAGCTATTGCTGAAGCCATTGGTGCTCCTAGATTAGACTAAGTAGTTGAGACTGCCGAAATCCTGATTCGCCAAAAGCGGCGGTCCGAATGACGGGATCGCTTGCAACGTCGTGTCGCTGCCGCTATCGTCGGCATCACTGCCGAGAAGCGTGCGCTGTCCACCGGACGGGCGCTGCTGCGATTGACTCTGTTGCTGCTGGGCAAAACCCGCGAAGCCGTTGTTAGCGACGTCGACGTTGAAGCTCGTGAGCTTCAGACCGGCATCGGACAGGGACTTCGTGAGCTGGGATTGGCCGGCAACGAGCGCATCGTGAACGTCGGACGTCTGCGCAATGACATGCGCGCTGACGTTGTCGCCGGTAACGGTGAGCTTGATGTTGACCTCGCCCAAGTGTTCGGGGACGAGCTGCATGCGAATCTCGCTGGATTGACCCAGATTCTTGAGAAACGCACCCTGCAGAACTTGGCCTACGATGGCATTCGCGTCCGTTGCTGCCGGAGGCGGCGACGGCGGAGCGGAGACCGCGGGGGCGGTTTGCTGTGACGTGTCGATCGTAAACGGCGGCGCAACGGGCACGAAGCTCGGTGCGTCGGTCGATCCGTTCGACGGAAGCAGTAACGCCGACGTTTCGTCGTCGCGTGCTTTGCTTGCCGGATCGTTGCTGCCCGCGAGTGTAGCATTCGCGGAGGCAAACGATTGCAAGAAAGTCGTTACGGCGGCATCGGTCGCCGACTGCGCGACGGATGGTTGCGCAACAAGCGAGACCGTCGACGCGGGTGTTGCGTCGCTTTCGGCGGCGGCGGTACCCGAGGTGATGTTCGCTGCTTGCGCGGCGCGCGCGAGAATACGGCCGAGCGGCGTATCGCCGGCGGTCGCAATGGCTTGCGCAGGTGCCAGTTGCACGACGCGTCCGTCGCTCGCCGCCGCAGCAGCGATGGTGACGGGGTTCGTGAGACTCGGCGGTGAGGATGGTGGAGCGGCTGATGTGAGCTGCGCTTGAAATGCAACAAGCGCACGCGTGACTTTGTCGGAATCCGACGCGTCGCGCGCGGCTGAATCAGACCCGGCCGCGGGGGTGGCGGTAGTTCCGGTTGCGGTAGGTGTACCGCTTGCGGTTGGTGTTGTCGGCGGGGCTAGGGTTTCTTTCGCCGTGTCGGCGTCCAAGATGTTCCCTACGAATCGATTCAGCTGCCCTGACTCACCACTACTCGCTACCCTCGTCGCTGCGTCCGCTACTTGAGCGAACTGTTGCGCGAGGGTTCGCGCTATATCGGCCGTCGATACCGGCGGCCCCGTCTGTCCAGGCGGAGCGAGAGCCGAAGCAAAGGCCGTTTGTAGTTGCATTCGTGCATTGTCGGTCGTCACGCCGAGTTGCTGCGCGACCGAAGACGCGAGCGACGTAGCAAGACGATTGGCGACATCAGCAGCGGATGCACCAGCATGAAGTTGGTCGAGAATATTCTTTTGAAGCTTGGCCAGCGCCGAATTGTCGGTTGTTGCGGGCTTGGGAGTCGGAGAATTCACGACCGTCACGTTTGGCTTGTTCAGCGTTGTTAACTGCTGCGCAAGTTGCACGCTAAAGAGTCCGGTTTCAATGGATGACGGCACTTTTGAGGCACCGAGTCCGTTGAACGACAGACCCGAAGTGTTCCCGATGGGTATCGGGATCAGGGCTGATAGGGATTGGTTCATTTTTCACCTCCTCTCGTTGAAATCAAGCAACGCAGGTACGGCAAGCCGAAGCTGCCGCCCGCAGACGCCTAACCAAGTCATCGGCCTGCGGCGCCCAAACATGAGGGGCGCCCTCGTCCCGCCCGACGAAGGCTGCCCGGTTCCTAAGGGGGGTCACACGAGAACAGATCCGGGCCAGCTCGTCGTCACGGGGTCTTCGGCCGGCGGCATCGAGGCGCTTTCTACTATGCTGGCCTCCTTGGGAGCAGCCTTCCCGGCGCCTATCGTGGTCGCCCAGCATCTCGATCCGCGCGTACCGAGTCACTTGGCAGCTATCCTCGGCAAGCGGACGCCGCTGCGTGTCGTAGCGGTCGACGGGCGCGAAGAACTAACGTCGGGCACCGTGTACGTCGTGCCGTCGGACCGGCAGGTGCGCATTTCCGACCAGCATGTCGAAGTCCGAAGCGACAGCCGGGTCGGCGGGCCCAAGCCCTCGATTGATTTGCTCTTCGCATCGGCTGCGGAAGTCTACGGCGACCGGCTGATCGCCGTCGTTTTGACGGGTCTGGGCTCGGACGGCACCGAGGGCGCGCGCGCCGTCAAGCGCAACGGCGGCACGGTCATCATCGAAGATCCCCGGACCGCGAGTTTCCCGTCGATGCCCGCCTCGCTTGCACCCGCGATGGTCGATATCGTCGCGCCGGTTGCGCAGATCGGGGCGGAGTTGATGCGCCTGACGGGCGAGCACCTCAGTGTCGCCGACGATCTGCCGGCTTTGCGAAACCTGCTCGAGCGCATCCACAGCCAGAGCGGGATCGATTTTTCCCACTACAAGATGCCGACGATAAAGCGCCGCTTGGCTCGGCGGCTCACAACGAGCGGTTGCACCACGCTCGAAGAGTATCTGGCATTTCTCGACGAGCATCCGGGCGAATACCAAGAACTAGTGGGGAATTTCTTAATCAAAGTCACCCGGTTTTTTCGCGATCGCGACATTTTCTCGGCGCTGCGTACGTCGGTCATTCCCGAACTGATCGAACATGCGCGCGCCCACGACAACGAACTGCGGCTCTGGTCGGCCGGTTGTGCAACCGGCGAGGAAGCCTACTCGCTCGCCATCCTCGTCGCCGAAGCGCTCAAAGGCCAGCCGGTGCATTTCACCGTGCGCATTTTCGCCACCGACGTCGACGAGACGGCGATATCATTTGCACGGCATGGCGTCTATCCGCTCGACGCGCTGGAGGGAATGGAGCCGGAGTGGATCGAGCGCTATTTCCTACCGGTCGAAGGCGGCTACGAAGTCGCGAAAAGCATTCGGGACATGACCGTTTTCGGCCAGCACGATCTGGGCCAACGCGCCCCCTTCCCGCGGATCGACCTGACGTTGTGCCGCAACGTGCTCATCTACTTTAGCCGCGAGCTGCAGCAGCGGACCTTACAGATATTCGCCTTTTCGCTGCGCAACGGCGGGTATCTGGCGCTCGGCAAAGCGGAAACGACCAATCCGCTCGCCGAGTATTTTGAGGTCGTCGACCCGGCGGTGCGTATCTTCCGGCGGTACGGCGCCCGCGTCATGATCCCGCCGGCCCAAACGCAGAAGCCTCTCTACCAGCTTCGCGAGGGCGACCGCGTGCGCCGCCGCACGGCGTCACCGCAGTCGGCGCAGCGCGACGGACGCGCGACGATGTACGAAAAGCTCGGTTCGTTCCTGACGAACTCAGCAATCGGTGTCGTGCTGGTGGACCGCCGCTACGACATACTTTCAATCAATACAGCGGCACGCCACATGCTCAACATTCACGGCATTGCCGTGGGCGACGATCTCATCCATTTGCTGCCGCCCGCCTCCTCCTCCAAGCTGCGCGCCGCGCTCGATGCGGCTTTGCGCAACGAAGAACCGGTGGTCGGCGGTGAAGAGATCGAGTTGACCGACGAGGGAGACGGCGCTGAAGACGCGCGCTATTTGACGATTTCGACCTACCCCGAGCGCGCCGACGACGGTAACGTCGCCGGCGCGGCGTTGCTTGTGGTCGACGTCACCGAAATCGCGCAACGACGCTGGCAGTCCGAAAAAAAGTTCGCCGAGCAGCGGCTCGATATGGACCGGCTGCGTGCGGCGGAGATGCAGGCTCGCGATCGTCAGCGCAGTCTGCTCGATGCAAACCGGCAACTGGCGACGGCCAACTCCGAACTACGCGCACAAAACGATTCGCTGATTATTAGCGCCGAAGAAGCTGAGGCGGCGACCGAAGAAATCGAAACCCTCAACGAGGAAATGCAAGCGACGAACGAAGAACTCGAAACGCTCAACGAAGAGTTTCAAGCGACGATCGAAGAGCTCAACACCACCAATGACGAGCATGAAGCGCGCAGTATCGAACTTGGCGAGACGCTCGAAAAGCGTGAAGCCCAGCAGCACGAAGCGGAAACGGCGGCCCGCTCACTCGGAGCGATCGTTGACGAATTGCCCAGCGCAATGGCAGCGGTCGATGCTTTGGGCTCCATCGTCGCCGCCAACGCGCTCTTTCGCGAATTGCAAGCGGCGGCGACCGACAGCTCGGTACAGATCGACGATGATACCGGCGCCACTATTCCGCTGGGTGCGCTCTTGCGTCGCGCAGCCGACGGGGCAACGTTCGGTTTCACGTACCGCATCATTGCAACGGATCAGTCGCGCACAACGTATGCGGGCCATGTCCGCCCGGCGGCGCCCGGCAGCGCTACCGTAGCCGTTATTACGCTGGAACCGAAGCCGCGCTAATGCCCCGAAGCAGCCGTTAGCCGCGCCGCAACTTTCGGCGGCAGCGTGTTCATGATGTCCGCCACGGAATCCGCGGGCATCTGTGCGAACACGCGGTTGACGTAGCTGTCGGGCAAACGCTGCACGATCGCGGCCGCTTTCTCGGCATCCATCGACGCCCAATACTGCGCGGTCCGCCGCACTGCGTCCGACTCGGCCCCGGCTTCGGTACTTGCCGGTTGCGATTTCCGAACGACAACGGGAGCGAGCGTCGGTTTCGGTTGCGCTTGGAGTTGTGTTACTTGCGACTGCAACGCCGTAATGCGCGCGTCCTTCGATTCTTGCGCCTTCCGATCGGATTCAAGGCTCGCGTTGAGCCGGCGCATTTCCCGATTCTGATCGGCGATGTGCTGCTGCTGCGTGACGAAGCCGAACGGCTTCGACACGGCGGCGCCACCGGCCGATGCGATGGTCCAAACCGGTTTGAGCGGACCGTTGACGATCACGTTATGCGACGGGGGCCAGGTCAAGGCACCGGCCAGCGCTCCGATCGCGAACAGCGGCAGCAGAATAGGAAGGATACTACGGCGTTTTGTGCGTCGTCGCGTGACGATCATGACGGATTTCCTCGTTCGAGTGCGGCGCGGCCGAATTGCCGTGCGTTTTGGTCGTCGAGCGCACGTTGCTCGACGCGCGACGCCTCAGCGTCGAAAGCTTCCCGGCGCCGGATCTTCAACGTGTCGAGCACCTCGCGGTCCCGGCTCGCGGCCACCAGGCGCGTGCGGGCCGCATCCGCCTCGGCAACGCAGGCTTGGATGCGTACGTCCTGCTCCTCGATCGATCGATCGAGATACGCCAGGTGAGCGTACGTCGCGCGTAATGCATCGACGTCGAGCGTTTTGTGGTCGCGCCGCAGCGTCTCGCGCTGGTCATCGCGTTCGGCCGCGAGGCGCGCGCATTCTGCCCGGGCTTCCACGAGCGCACGCTGCTTCTCGGAGAAGATGCGTTGGCGATCCTTTTCGATACGCTCCCGATGTTCGAGCACGGGCTTGAGCCGGAACACAAAACGCGGCATCAGCCGAGCGCCATGACGGCCGTCTGGGCCGCCTCGAAGGTGGATTGCTCGTAGATGCCCTGGCGCAGGAATGTACGGATGCCATCGATGCGTGCGATTGCGAGATCGACGCGCGGGTTCGAACCGGCGACGTAGGCACCGATATTGATCAAGTCTTCAGCCTCACGATACGTCGCCATAAGATCGCGCACGGCCGACGCTGCAGCTTGATGCGACGGCGGGACGACATCGACCATGACCCGGCTAACGCTGGCGAGCACATCGATGGCCGGGTAGTTATTTGCCGCGGCGAGCGCACGCGAAAGGACGATGTGGCCGTCGAGAATCGATCGCACGGCATCCGCGACGGGTTCGTTGAGGTCGTCGCCGTCGACCAGCACGGAATAGAGCGCGGTAATTGTGCCGACGTCAGATGTACCCGCGCGCTCAAGCAATTTCGGCAGCAAGGCAAATACCGACGGAGTGTAGCCACGCGTCGTTGTCGGTTCGCCGATCGCAAGGCCGACCTCGCGCTGGGCCATCGCAAAACGCGTCACGCTGTCCATCATCAGCATAACATCCAAGCCCTGATCGCGAAAGAATTCGGCAATGCGCGTCGCTACGAACGCCGCTTTGATGCGCACGAGCGCCGGCTGATCGCTCGTCGCGACGACGACGACCGAACGCCGCAGCCCGGCTTCGCCCAAGTCGCGCTCGATAAAGTCGCGGACTTCCTTACCGCGTTCACCGACGAGCGCGATCACGTTGACGTCGGCCGATGTATTGCGTGCAATCATGCCGAGTACGGTCGACTTGCCGACGCCGCTGCCGGAAAAGATTCCGACACGCTGGCCCTTGCCCACGGTCAAGAGGCCGTCGATTGCGCGCACGCCCATCGAAAGCGGGGTATCAACACGCTTGCGCGTCAAAGCGTTGGGGGGCTGGTTTGCAACCTCGGCGCGTTCGGCATCGAGAATGCGGCCGCGACCGTCGATCGGCCGGCCCAGGCCGTCGAGCACGCGGCCCAACAGACCGTTCGTGAGACCGATCTGCAGCGGCTTACCCAGCGAAATGACGTCGGAGCCTGCGCCGATTCCACCCAAGTCGCCGAGCGGCATCAATAGCACTTTGCTATCGCGAAAGCCGACGACTTCAGCTAGTACGGGCGCCGCCGAGCGCTTATAGACGATCGAGGCGGTCTCACCGATTGCCATCGCCGGTCCGTTGGACTCGACGACGACGCCGATAACCTGACGCACTTTGCCGTTGTGCTGAATCAGATCGGCCGAGCGGATTTCCGCCAAATAGCGATCTGCGGAAAACGCCGGCGTGTCGAATTCCGTCGTCACGTCTTCAGCTCGCCCGAACGGCGCTAAGGGTTCGGCTCTCGTCTTCGGCAGGTTGGAGGATCACGTCGTCTTCGATATGGAGCACTTTGCGGGCTTCGCCGAGTTGCGTCGAGATTTTCGCATCGACACTGCCGGCGTCGGTTTCGACGAGCACGCCGCCGCGATCGACGCGCTGGTCTTCGATGATGCGCACGTTCTTCACGTCGCCCATCGCCAGCATGTCTTCACGATGTTCGCGCATGCGCTCGATGTCGGCCGGATTGACGCGAACGGTGATGGACTCACGGTCAACGAGCCGTTCGATGGCCGCCTTCGCCATTTCGACGACCACGCCGCGGTCAAGGGCAATCTGCGAGTGGATCACGCGTTCAGCGATGCCCAGTGCAAGCCGCACGAGTTCGGGCTCTGCCGCTTCGATGATCTTGTGGCGTTCGAGCCGCGCCATGTCGACAAGATTGCGCATCGATGCAAGCATCTCGCTCATCTCGCGATCGGCCGCTTGCGTGCCGGCCGTATGACCCTCATCGTGCGCCTTTTTGCGTGCGTCCTCCGCGATGGAATCCGCACGCGTCGCCGCATCGGCGATCATCACGCGCGCGCGTTCGTGCGCATCGTTGAGTAGGGCTTCTGCACTCGCGGTTGCTTCGTCGATGACGGATTGCGCTTGGCGCTCGATCGCTTCGACATCGATGGAAGGAAGGCTCGGTACGGGTTGCGGCGCGGCCTGCGCGCGGACACCGTCGTCGGCACTAAATGCCGCAAAGCCGTAGTCGTCGGTAAAGCCGACGGCGATCGGCGACGGCGTGGGCGCGACCATATCCGGGACGCTCAACGCGTACCGTTTCTCGCTCGCGTGCGATCCCTTGACGACTTTGCCCATCTACCGTTGCGCTCTGTCCATCACCATGCCGCTCAGACGAGCCGCTCGTCCTTGCCGCCCCGGGCAATGATAATCTGGCCGTTCTCTTCGAGTGTCCGAATGACATCAACGATGTTCTGCTGCGCTTTGCCGACTTCCGACATGCGCTTGGGCCCGAGAATCTCGATCTCTTCGCGCAACGTCGATGCCGCGCGCGTTGACATGTTCTTGTAGACGCGCGCCAGCAGGTCGTCGTTGGCGGTCTTGAGCGCGAGCGCCAAGTCTTTGCCTTCGACTTCTTTGAGCACGCGTTGAATCGCGCGGTCGTCGAGATTGATAATGTCCTCGAACACGAACAAGAGGTTCTTGACTTCTTCGGCAATCGCCGGATCGCGCTTGGCCAAACCGTCGAGAATATTCTTCTCCGTCTCGCGATCGACGAAGCCCATGACTTGGGCGAGCGATTGAACGCCGCCCGCCTTGGTGAAATCGGCACCGCTGACCAAAAGGCGGCGGCCGAGCAATTCATCGAGTTGTTCCAAAATTTCGGGTGCCGTCTTTTGCAAGATGGCGATGCGCATCGCGACTTCGGCTTGCAGATCGGGTTCGAGTGCCGAGAGCACGGCACCGGCTTGCTCCACTGCCATATAGACGAGGATCAGCGCGATCGTCTGCGGATGTTCTTCTTTAATGAATTCGAGGAGCTGTGCCGGTTCGGTCTTCTTGACGAGCTCAAGCGGATTGCCGTGCTTGAGCGCGGCGAACAACCGGTTGGTCATGTCGTCGGCTTGGCCGGCGCCAAACGACCGTTCGAGGATTTCCTTGGCGTACTCGATGCCGCCCTCGTTGATGTACTTGAGGGCGATTGCGCGTTGGTAGGCTTCTTGAATGACGCCGTCGCGCTTCTCAAGCGGAACGGTCGAAATCTTGGCGATTTCGAGCACGATGCGTTCGACTTCGTCCTGCCGTAAGAACTTGAAGATCGTCGCGGAGAGTTCTAGACCAAGCGTGATCATCAAGATGGCGGCCTTCTCGGGACCCGCCATCTCGAAGTGCGCAGGCGGGCTGAACACGTTGCCGCCATCGCTGCTGTTCGCATCGTAGCCGCCTAGCGTCACGATCGGTCCGTCGCTGATCATCGCCATGTTATTCCGCCAACCAAAGCTTGACGAGTTTTGCGATACTGTCGGGGTTTTCTTGAGCAACCGTTGTGACGTACTCGATCATTTGCTCGCGCGTCAGGTCGGCTGCCGAACGAATCGGTGCAGCGATACCCGGCGTGCCGTCGAGCATGGGATGCTCCTCGAACGACGGCAGCTCTTCGGCGAGTGACGAATCGAACGACGGCATCTCCATCGAAGGACGGAAGCCTGCGTCCCCGCCCGTGCGACGGCGCATTGCAAAGAGTGCACCGATACCGACGAGTCCGAGCGCACCGAGAATAACGAGCAGCGGCACGAGTGGAACGCCGAGCACCGTCGACGTCTCGCTCGTCGCTACGGCGACCGGCGGCGCGAACGGTAACGCTTCAACAGAAATCTGATCGCCGCGCGCCGGATCGATTCCGGCAGCCGCCGCGACCACATTGCGAATTTTTGCAACGTCGGCCGGCGCGAGCGCATAGGTTGCAGAAGCCGGAACGCCACCCGCCGCAGGCGCCGGGGGCGCAACCGCCGGAACGTTGACGAGCACCGCCACGCTCAAGCGCGTGATTTTGCCGGGTGCGTCGATGTGCTTGGCGATCGTTTCAGGAACTTGGTTATTGATCGTGTTCTTCGATTTATTGTAGCGGCCCGTACCGGTCTGGTTCTGCGCACCCTGATACGTCGCGACGGTATTGGTCGTCGTGCCGGGCACGCCGATCGCGTTGTTACGCGGCGGTTGGTTGCCGACGTATGATTCTTTTTCGGTTTGCTGGGAGAGCACGGAACCCTGGCCGTAGGTCTTCGACTCCGTCGACGTCGCATCGAACTGCATGTCCGCATTGACGCGCGCGACCGCCTTGTGCGGGCCAACTGTCGAGTCGAGCAGTCCTTGAACGTTTTCTTGCAGGTTCGTCTCGTAGCGTTGCTTGGCGACGAGTTGCTGCTGCGTCATCTGGATGGCGCTGGCTTCCGTCGCTGCAATGCCGTTCGGATCCGAGGCCGACGGCACGAGAATATTTCCGTCTTGATTGACGATCGTCACGTTTTCGGGTTTGAGGCCTTCAACCGCATCGGCAACGAGGCTCGTGATGCCGCGCACTTCGGTGGGTCCGAGTTGCATGCCGGGCTTGGTCTTAATCGCGACGGACGCCGTAGTCGGTTGCTGGGTCGAACTATACAGCGTCGATTCAGGCGATGCGATATGCACGCGGGCCGATTCGACCGCAGTCAGTCCGGCGATCGTCCGTTGAAGTTCGCCTTCGGTCGCGCGCTGCTTGGCAATTTTTTCCTGGAAGTCGGTCATACCGAAGTTCGTGCGATCGAACAGCTCGAAACCGGCGCCGCCGCCTTTGACGACGCCGTCACCGGCAAGCGCGACGCGCTCTTCGTAAAGGTTCTCTTGCGGAACGAGAATCGTCGCGCCGCCATTTTGCAGACGGTACGGAATCTTTGCATCTTTGAGTTTGGTCACGACCGCGGATGCATCTTCAGGCGCCAGATTGGCAAAGAGTACACCGTAGTCAGGCGCGCGGAAGTGCGTGTATCCAAAAAACGCAACACCAACGACAAACAGCCCGCCGATAGCAGCGGCGAGCATGCGATTCGTGAAGTTCTGCGCGCTCCAAATGCCGCGAAGCCGCTGCGATATTTGCGCTAGCGACAACGAGATGCGATCCAAATGCCACCTACGTGAAGTCTCATAAATGAGCTCCACCGGCTGGCCGACCGTGGCCCGAGTTGAGCTGAACGTCCATGTTCAGCTTCCTATGCTATCGGCTCGACCTTTTCTCAACCTTAAGGGTCGGGAAGGGGGCCAGGTAAGCGTAGATGAGCCGAGTTCATCCCGCAAAAGCCGATCGTTCAGGACCTACTGAGACGAGCGCTAGCTGAACTCCTAGCAACTTTGCAATCTCTTGAACATACTCACGAGCGGCGGGCGGGAGATTCGTGATCTCACGCACGCCGCGGATGTTTTCCGTCCATCCCGGAAACGTGCGAATCTCGGTTTGAAGACCCGGTTCGTGCATTGCTTCGACCCCGCACGGGCTTCCGTCGGGCCGCCGATAGCCCGTCACCACGCCGATTTTTTCGAAGCCGGTGAGCACATCGAGTTTCGTTAAGATCAGGTGAGATAATCCATTGAGCCGGACGGCGTAACGCGCCGCCACCGCATCGAACCAGCCGCAGCGGCGCGGGCGCCCGGTGACGACGCCGAACTCGCGACCTTCGGCGCGCAGCCGTTCACCTGTTGCTTCGAGTAGTTCCGAGGGGAACGGACCGGCGCCGACCCGCGTGCAGTACGCCTTCGCGATGCCGACCACGTTGCCCACGGCACGCGGCCCAATCCCAAGTCCGGTGCATGCGCCGCCGGCGATCGTTGCCGAACTCGTTACATAAGGATAGCTTCCGTAATTGACATCGAGCATCGTGCCCTGCGCGCCTTCGGCCAGGAGGCGCTGCCCCGATTCAATTGCTCCGTGCACGAGCGCGAAGCCGTCGACAACGTGCGGCAGCACGGTGCGCGCCAAGCTGAGCGTCTCGGCGATAACATCTTCTTCCCGCGGAATGTCGGCTGCGCCGGCGAGGACCGGCGCGTGGGCCAGCATGGCGCCCCGAATCTTTTGCGCTACGGCCTCGGGCCGCGCCAGGTCCCCAAACGTGATGCCCATCCGCCCGACCCGGTCGACGTATGCGGGCCCGATGCCACGCCCGGTCGTGCCGATCGCTCCGGCACCGCGCTTGCCTTCGCTCAAACGGTCGAGCGTAACGTGATAGGGCATAACGATGTGCGCCTTGTCGGAAACGCTGATCCGCGATACGTCGACGCCCGCGTTTGCGAGCATCGCGATTTCGTCGGCCAGGCCGCGCAAGCTCACGACCGTGCCGCCGCCGATGAACAGCCGCGTGCGCGGGACGAGTGCGCCGGACGGGACGATCCGCAGCGCAAGCTTTGTCTCGCCCACTTCGATTGAATGCCCGGCATTGTCGCCGCCGCCGAAGCGCGCGACGACATCGTATTGCTGTGCCATCAGATCGACGACGCGGCCTTTGCCTTCATCCCCCCACTGGATACCGACGGCAACGTCAAGCGGGCGCGACGCTTCTTGGGGCAACATCATCATGTGCTGCGCGCTATTCGCCGCGGAAGTCGAGATCGCTCGTGCTGCCGGTCGGCAAGGGTGGCGCACCGTTAAACGCCGTCATCACGTATTCGCTGAACAGGGCGTTGGGCCAGCCGAAATCGACGCGTGAAAATTTTGTCGGATCGTTGGGATTGAAAGATTCGTGCAACAGGTGATCGCCCGGATCGGACGCCAGTAATTCCGTCAGGACATCGCTGCGCTCGGCTTCACTGCCCGCCGTCATCCCCTCCATGATCAAGGCTAAAGGCCAGACGTAGCCGTCGGTCGTGTGCGGGCTGCCGATGCCGTGCGCAAACTTGCCGGTGTAGTACGTCGGGTTATCCTTCGACAATAAGAACTTGCGGGTGTTCTTATAGACCAGGCTCGTCGTTTTCGTGTAGCCGATGTACGGCGCAGAAAGGAGGCTCGGAATGTTGGCGTCGTCCATGATGATCGACTTCCCGAGTCCATCGACTTCATAGGCGTAGATGTAGCCGTAGTTCGGCGTGAACACCTCGCCATATGTTTGAATCCCGGTCTGCACTTCATCCCGCAACGATGCGGCGCGCTGCGATTTGATCAAGTTGTGATAGACATCGCGTTCGATTTCGGAAAGTTCGCCGAGCGCGACGACCGCCATCATTTCCGACGGAATCAGAAAGTTGTATTGGCACGCATCGTCGGACGGCCGAAATCCCGACCAGATCATGCCCGTATATTTGACCGGGTTGCCCTTGCCGCCAAGCGCCATTTCCCGGTGCGTGTATTTCGAGTTGCGCGGATGATCTTGCTCGCGCTCCATCGTCTCAAGATCTTTATCCAGACCCAGCGAGAAGTCGCCGGTAAACACCGAATCGTCGCCGGTTACTTTCCAATACGTCCAAGCCAGGGTAATCGGATAGGCCAGCGAGTCCAGCTCGAACTTCTGCTCCCACACGCGATAGTCGATCGTAAACGCATTCGCGTACGGATCGACCTGCAGATACTTCCCCATGCGCGCGATCATACCGCGCAGCAAACTTGCAATTTGCGGGTCGCTCTTCGCGAAAAAAAGATACGGGCGCACCTGAGCGCTTGCGTCGCGCAGCCACTCAGCCGGAATATCACCGGTCTTGACGTACGCCGTCCCATCCGGCGCAATCGTTGCCTGGCGGCTCGTGTTCAGCAGCGCGGCCCGATACATCGCCTGCAATTCGGGGTTGGCGTTCGTATAATCCGCCGACGCCTTAGCGATCGTCTGCAATTCAACCGCGTCGATGGGTCCCGGAATAAGCACACTGGCGACCAGCGCGCAAACGGCGAACCGCGCGATCCATAATCGCAGTTTCGTCGCTATCCGCATTCTTCTCCTCGATTAGTGACGGCGCGCCATCGTTCCTCGCTTGGCACGTCGGTCCGACATAAATCAGACCGTCGCTTCTATCTCTATCGACTCGAAAACGTTCATATCTGAGGCGGCGTGCTCGCGTAATGTGCGATAGATCAATGCCGTCGGGAATCCGAGGCGTTCGAGCGCGCGGGCGGCTGAGGGATAGCTGAGATTCGGTTTGCTGCGCGTCAATTTTTCGTAAGCCGCGGCGATACGCTGGACTTGCGAACGGGGCGCGATAGCGACACTTTCGTGCGCGGCCTCACGATCGATGCCGCGTTTAACGAGTTCGGCAACGAGTCGCGCATCGCCGACCGCTTTGCGTGCGCCTTCGACGTAGAGCGATGCGAAGAGTGCGTCGTCGATGTAGCCGTCGCGTTTGCACGACGCGACGGCCGCGGCGATCTCATCGTCGGGATAGCCTCTGGCTTCGAGTTTCTTCCAGAGCTGCGCTTCGGTCAGCCGGCGCAGTGCCAGCATCGCGAGGGCGCTCGCTCTGGCCGATCTATTCGGCGTCGTCCTCGGTTGCTGCAACGGCGGCTCCGACGGGTTTGGCGTGACCGTTCGTCGAGACGCTCGCTTTGAGCGCTTCGCGAATCTTGAAGTCGAGCTCGTCGGCGAGATCGGTGTGTTCTTCGAGATAGGCTTTCGCATTCTCGCGGCCTTGACCGATGCGCGTCTCGCCGTAGGTCCACCACGAACCGCTCTTACCGACGATGTTACGTTCGAGCGCAACGTCGAGGATCGAGCCCATCTTCGAGATACCCTTGCCGTAGGTAATATCGAACTCTGCTTGGCGGAACGGAGGCGCAACTTTGTTCTTGACGACTTTGACGCGGGTGCGCGAGCCGACGACGTCGGTGCCGACTTTAATCTGTTCGAGTTTGCGCACGTCGAGGCGAATTGAAGCGTAGAACTTGAGCGCGCGGCCGCCCGACGTCGTCTCGGGACTACCGAACATGACGCCGACTTTTTCGCGCAACTGGTTGATGAAGATCATCACGGCTTTGGAGCGCGAGATTGCCGCCGTGAGTTTGCGGCAGGCTTGCGACATCAAGCGCGCTTGCAGGCCGACGTGCGTATCGCCCATGTCGCCTTCGAGTTCCGATTTGGTGACGAGCGCAGCGACCGAGTCGAGCACGATAACGTCGACGGCGTTGGAGCGGATCAGCATCTCGGCAATATCGAGTGCCTGTTCACCGGCGTCCGGCTGCGAGACGAGCAAGTTGTCGAGATTGACGCCCAAACCTTGCGCGTAGTTCGGATCGAGCGCGTGCTCGACATCGATAAAGGCAGCGGTGCCGCCCATCTTCTGCGCTTCGGCGATCGCGTGCAGCGCAAGCGTCGTCTTACCGCTGGATTCCGGTCCGTAAATTTCAACGATGCGGCCGCGCGGTAAACCACCGACGCCGAGTGCAAGGTCGAGGG
>Ga0302324_100005765_pt1 | contig 26925 bp, 14 predicted proteins | sample Palsa_T0_1_FD_201949 | JGI IMG/M metagenome (GOLD analysis project Ga0302324, IMG submission 201949) | Peat permafrost microbial communities from Stordalen Mire near Abisko, Sweden - Palsa_T0_1 | ecosystem: Environmental > Terrestrial > Soil > Palsa > Peat permafrost | place: Sweden: Abisko...
AATCTGGTGGATGCGTTCTTTGAACGCGAGCTGGCCGAGGTTTCCGTCTGAAGAAAGTCCAGCTCATCACGGATGGGGCCTGCATCGGCAACCCCGGCCCCGGCGGCTGGGCCTGTATCCTTCGCTTTGAAGAAAAGCGGCGCGAGATGTACGGGTCCGAGCCCGAGACCACCAACAATCGCATGGAACTGCAAGCCGCGGTGGAGGGCCTGCGCGCGCTGAAAGAGCCGTGCGAGGTGGAGATTGTCACTGATTCGAACTACCTCAAACACGGCATCACGGATTGGATTTATAAGTGGAAGATGAACGGCTGGCGCACGGGCGGAAAGAAAGCGGTAGCGAATCAGGATTTGTGGCACGAGTTGGACGAGCAGAACGCGCGGCATAAAACGACGTGGTCCTGGACGAAAGGCCACGCATCGCACGCCGACAACAACCGCTGCGATGAGCTGGCGCAGGCCGCGGCACGCGGGCAGTTGACGAGCGAGTGAACTGCCCGCACACGTGTGGAGCGCGGGAAGCAGGCCTACACACGCGCCAACGTTGACGAACGGCGACTTGCTCGCTGGGCATTTACTTGCATCGATGAGTGCATGCTCACTGCCAGGTCGCAAGCATTCTCGCTCGGGATGCACTTACTGCTCGCGCTGCTGCTGCTGGCGGCGTCACGGTCGATTCGAGCGCCGGTCGAACCAGCCGCACCCGTTCACGCGATACCGTTGACGCTCGTGCGCCCGCGCAAGGCTCTTGAAGCGCAGAGCGGGGGAAGCAATCAGACAGCGCTTCCCGCTAGACACGGCTCGCCGCCTCCAACGGCGCGCCGGACCTTCATCCCGCCCATCTCGAGCCCGCATCCGCAGCTCGCGCTGCCGATCACCATCGCCTTCGACATACCGATCGAGGCGACCAGAAGCGCCAACATCGGCGACCCTCTCAGCCGATTGCCCAACGGCGGACTGGGCGCGAACGGCGCGAATGGGATCGGAAACCACGGCTGCTGCCAGGGAATCGGCGAATCGCAATCGGGGCAGGCAGGACCGAGCGTTCATCGCGGACGCGGCGTCACACCACCTCAGCTCCTTTATAAAGTGGAACCGGAATTCTCCGAGGAAGCACGCAAGGTGAAACATCAAGGCGTAGTGGTATTGAGCATCGTAGTGGACGCCGGCGGCGATGTCCGCAATATCCGCGTGCTGCGGCAGCTTGGCCTGGGCTTGGATGAGAAGGCCATCGAAGCCGTTTCGCGCTGGCGCTTTCGGCCCGGGCTGTTCGATGGCAAGCCGGTAGCCACCGAAGCCAGCGTGCAAGTGAACTTTCAACTGCTCTAACCGCTATTCCTTCGGACCGATTCCCAGCGCTTTCATCTTTCTGTAGAGATTGCTGCGCTCCAGGCCAAGCAACTCGGCCGTCTTGGTCACGTTCCCCTTGGTCTCGTCCAGCGTCTTGAGGATGTACTCACGCTCGGCGGCCGCGCGAACTTCGTGCAGGCTGCCCAGCCGTTCCGCGGCGCGTTCAAAGACCGCGCGCTTGCCTGGGATCAGCGGGATGTGGCGCGCATCGATGCGTATCTGCGGGCTCATGATGACGATGCGCTCCATCAGATTGCGGATCTCGCGCACGTTTCCCGGCCAGCGATGTTCCTTGAGAACGTCGTAAGCTTCCGGCGTCAGCTCCTTGGGGCGGCGCCCGTAGGCCGTGGTGAATTCCTTCAGGAAATGATTCGCCAACAACGGAATATCCTCGATGCGGTCGCGCAGCGGCGGCACATAAAACGGAATCACATTCAGCCGGTAGAACAGATCCTCGCGAAAATTGCCGCGCTCGATCTCTTCCTCCAGATTCTTGTTGGTGGCGGCCACCACGCGGACATCCACCTGAATCGAGGTCTCGGCGCCGACCGGCTCGAAGCGCTGCTCCTCGAGCGACCGCAGCACCTTGGCCTGAGTCTTGAGACTCATGTCGCCCACCTCGTCCAAGAACAATGTTCCGCCATCCGCTTTTTGCAGCTTGCCGGTTTTATCTTCCGTGCCGCCCGGAAAACTGCCCTTGCGATGGCCGAACAGCTCGCTCTCGATGAGATCCTCGGGAATGGCGGCGCAATTCACTTCCACGAACGCCTCGGCTCGGCGCGGGCTGCTGCCGTGAATCGCGTGCGCCACCAGCTCCTTGCCGGTGCCGCTCTCACCATAAATGAGCACGCGGCCGTTGGTGGCGGCCATCAACGCGAGCTGCTGGCGCAGCGCCTTCATGGGAACGCTTTCGCCGATGATTTCCAGCTCGCGGCGGCCTTCTTCCTTCAGGCGCTCCACTTCCAGCTCGAGCTTGCGTTGCTGCAGCCCATTCTTTACGACCACCATCACTTTTTCGATGGTGAGCGGTTTCTCCAGGAAATCGAATGCGCCCAGCTTGGTCGCCTTCACGGCGGTTTCGATGGTCCCGTGCCCCGAAATGATCACGACCACGGGCCGGTTGGCGAACGAAATCTCCTGCAGCCGCGACAGAGTCTCCAGGCCATCCTGGCCGGGCAGCCATACGTCGAGCAGGATCAGATCGTAAGCCGTGCGCGCGATTTCGGCGCAGCACTCCTCGCCGGTGGAGACCGCGTGCGTCTGATAACCTTCGTCCTCCAGCACGCCGGCCAGCGACTGGCGGATTAAAGGCTCGTCGTCGACAATCAGAATGTGCGCCGGCTTCACGAACGGATCTCCGCGGCCGGCATTTCAGCCGCTTTGGCCTCCGCATCAGCGCCGGTTCGCACGGGGAGATCCACGACAAAACGCGCGCCGGCGGGCACGTTGTCCTCCACCCGAATGGTGGCGTCGTGGTCGGCGAGAATCCGGTTCACGATCGCCAGTCCCAGGCCGGTACCGCGCCCCTTGGTTGAGAAATATGGAAGGAAAAGCTTCTCTTTGTCCTCGCGGGAGACGCCGCAGCCAGTGTCCGCGATGACCAGCTCCACTGACTCGGCTTCGGTTGAACGCGTGCCGATGTAAAGACGCTTCACCAGCGATTCCTGCATCGCCTCGGCGGCGTTATCCACCAGGTTCACCACCACGCGTTTGAATTGCTCGCGATCCACACGCACGGGCGGGAGCGCGGCCGCGAGATCTTTCTCCACGCGGATGCCATCCAAACGCCCATCGAAGACTGAAAGCGCGTTGTCCACCACCTGGTTGAGATCCGACGGCACGGGCTGCGCGGCGGGAAAGCGCGTGAACTGCGAAAATTCGTCCACCAGCGCGCGCACGGTCTCCACTTCGCGGGCGATGGTGGCCGAGCATTCGTGCAGGATGCGCCGCGTGTCGGCGGTCTGCTCGGGACGCGCCAGTTGCCGGCCGATGCGGTCGGCGCACAACGCGATCGGCGTCAGCGGATTCTTGATTTCGTGCGCCACGCGCCGCGCTACCTCGTGCCAGGCCGCGGCTTTCTGGGCGCGCAACAGCTCGCTGGTATCTTCCACCACCAGCACGAAGCCGGAGCTGCGCTGCTCGTCGAGCGCCGCGACGGTCAAAGCCAATTGCAGAACACGCCGCTCGGCCTTGTACTCGATCTGCGTGGCGGCCACGGCGGTGCGGCGGGCGCGATTCATCAAGTAGCGGATCTCGGCGGTGTCTTCGCGCGAGAACAGATCGCTCAAACGCGACGCGCGCGCTACTTGCTCCTCCGGGAAGATGCCGAGCAACGCCCGATTCACGCGCTGGATGCGCCCGTCGGAGGTCAGCGAAATCACGCCGGTCGGAATGCTCTCGAGAATCGCTTCGGTGAAGCGGCGGCGGGCCTCCAGCTCCCGGCTGTTGGTTTCCAACGCTTCGGTCATTTCATTAAAGGCGCGCACCAGCGTGGCCAGCTCGTCGATCGCGCCCACCCGCACGCGATAGCTTAAGTTCCCCTTGCGGATCTGTTCGGCCGCCCGCAACAACGCCGTGATGGGCGTGCTGATCTGCCCGGCCATGTAGCGCGCAATCCAGATGGCGAAGAACAGGATGAACAGCGTGATCAGCGAGAGCAGCAACAGATACAATCGGCGGAACGCCTTCCTGTCCACGGACAATCGGTTATAGTCCGCGACCGATTGATTGATTTCGCGTTGCTTGGCCGCCAGCTCCAACGGCATGCGGGCCGATAGCTGCAGCTTTCCCTCGGGGGTTTGGATGGTGGCTTTTTCCAGCTCGCCTTGGTGGGTGCCGGAAACCGAGCAAAGCACCCTGTTTCCGCCATCGAGGTGTTGAATTTCAGCCTTCTCGATCTGGTTGTCTTGACAGAAGCGCTCGTAAAAATCCGCACTTTGCGCGGGCTGCGAAGCCAGCCAGTGGGCCTGCGCGGTCAGCTTGTCCCGCACCTCCTGATCGAACGCGTTGGCCACCTGGACCAGATTGATGTTCATGTCGCGCGCCGGCCGGCTGAACCATTTGTCCAGGTTGAGATTCAGCACCGACACGCTCCACAGCACCAGGAAAAAAATCGGCAGCACGCTCAGCGCGAGCGCCCCCCCTATCAGCTTGGATTTGATGTGCGAGCCCGGCCGGTTGCTCTGGCGCTCGATGTACAGCTTCACAACGGTCCGGAACAGATTGAATCCGAGTGTGACCGTCAGAATGAAAATGAACGTTGAAACGGCCCAAAACAGATAGGTTTGCTGGATCGTGGATGGCGCCGGGCTCAGGTTAAACGAACCCTGCCACACCACCAGCGTCACCAGGATGCCGAGCAGCACCACTGCCGAACCGAACATCAGACGCTTGCGCATGATCTTACGAAGAGTGGCCCTCTTCGAATTATAGGAGCTAGAGGCAGCGAGTGGTGGAGTGAAGCAAGGAAGCCGGTTTCCCGCCTTGAGTTTGGTACCTTACTGTCCCCGGTACTTACTTTACTTTCCGATTCCTGGAAGTCCACACACCATGCTATTAGAAGACATATCCGCTAAGGCCGTCCTATCAACGTAAGTCGATGTTGTTAAATAATCGTGTTTGTTATTCCCCGAGGCAATTGCTTTTGGTATCGGGAGTGCTACAGACTGCGCTGGCGACGGGGTAGCAGCGCTGTGCTACGCCTTTGGAGGGGTCGAATGCTTTCTCTGAGAGACGGGGATGATTCCTGAGAAAAAGACGTACGACCTAAAGCCGCGGTTCCAACGGACGTCACCGAGTCTTTCCTCGCGCACAGCCGCGGCGCGAGAGCCTGGTGCACGGAAATGAGAAAGGGAAAAATGCGAAAACTCACTCTGATCTTCTGGGCGGGCCTGATGCTCGCCCTGGCATCGTCTTGGAGTCTTCAGGCGCAGGAAGTTGTCGCGCATATTCGTGGAACCGTAACCGATCCTTCGGGCGCTGGAGTTCCGGGCGCCGAGGTCAAAGCCACTAACACGCAGACCCAGGTATCCGCTACGGTTCCCTCGAAGGACGACGGGGGTTTCGAATTCCTGAGCCTGGCGCCGGGCGTCTACGACGTGACGGTGACCAAAGCGGGGTTTCGTTCATCCACGGCCCGCAATATCCCGTTGACGCTGAATCAGGTGTACGATCTTCCGGTGGCGCTGGAAGTCGGGGCAGTAACCGAATCCGTTCAAGTGGAATCAAATCCGCTTCAGGTGGAGACCACCACGACGCAGCTCGACACTATCATTGATGCCAAGCAGATCGTGGATCTCCCGCTGCTGGGGCGCGACTGGGTTCAGCTCCAGCAACTGGCTCCGGGTGTCGTATCTCAGAGCGACCGCTTTGGCGACGCCTACGCGAGCAACGGCAGTGAGAGCCAGCAGAACTCGTTCTTGATCAATGGCGCCGATTCCATGGACATCCGCCTGAATCTCCCTCTCGTCATTCCCAGCCCGGACGCCATTGGCGAATTCAATTTGATCACCAGCACCATCAATCCCGAATACGGCCGGAACTCCGGCGGAATCCTCAACGCGGTGATTAAGAGCGGCACCAACTCATTCCACGGCGATGCTTTTGAATTTTACCGCGATACGTTCATGAACACGCGCAACTTCTTCCAGACCACCGCACCGGTCTTTCATCAGAATCAGTATGGCGGCACGTTGGGCGGGCCCGTTTGGAAAGATCATACCTTCTTCTTCCTGTCCTATCAGGGCACGCGTAATCGCGCACCGGACAGCAACGGCAGCGGCCAGACTACGGTGTTTACGCAAGCACAGCGCAATGGCGATTTCCCCGATATCGCCAGCTCCACCGCTAAGTCGCCCTATGCCATGATCGGCGAGAATGGCGCCACCTGGGCGGCTGGGACTCCTTATAAGGTCCTGTTTCCCGATGGCACAATCCCGGCTGCGGATTTCAACCCGATCTCAGTCAACCTTCTTAAGAGCGTGCCGCTCCCGAATCTGGGCGGGAATCTCTACTCTTTCAATCCGGTCCAAACCGAAGACCAGGAGCAGGGGCTTTTTCGCGTCGATCACACTATCAGCAACAAGGATGCCATCTGGGCATACGCGTTCTGGCAACACGACCCTGTGATCCACACGCTTTCATTCCTCGGCGGAAGCTTGCCGGGCAATGGCGAGAACGACACTTCATTCAGCACTCAAGGTGTCGCTGCCTGGACCCATACTTTCAATCCGACCACTTTGAACGAGTTTCGAGTGGCGCTTATCCGGTTCAATTTCGCGGCCGTCTCGCCCACCAACATCGAGCTGCCCTCATCCCTCGGATTTACGGGCATTACCCCGCAGTTCCCCGGCACCGCCAGCGCGCCTCTCGTCAGCATCGTGGGCTATTTCAATCTGGGATTCAGCCCGGACGGACCCCAACCAGCCATCGATAATACCTATCAGCTCGACGACAATTTTTCGAAGGTCTTGGGGAGCCACACGCTAAAATTCGGCTTCGATGGAAGGCGCTATGAAGTCAACAACCCCTTTGAGTTCGAGAATAACGGGAGCTTCGCATTCGGTGGAACGGGAACTTATAGCACCGGCGATCCGGGAGCAGACTTCCTACTGGGCATCCCTGACACCTATAACCAGAACAGTGGAGGCTTCCAGAACTTCCGCGCCTATGAATACTACATGTATGCGCAGGACACTTGGAGGGTATCGAACGACCTGACGCTGAATTATGGGCTGGGCTGGCAAATCGATACGCCCTTGACCAACCAGCGTTACGGCCAGGAAGCCTATAACTGCTTCCGGCCCGGACAGCAATCCACGGTATATCCCACCGCGCCGGTAGGCCTCGATTTCCCCGGGGACCCGGGCTGCTCGGCCTCCGGATATCATCAGCACGATGACAATTTCGCTCCCCGGTTTGGCTTCGCCTACTCTCCCGACTGGGGCCCGCTCAGCGGCGGCCAGGCCAAGAAATTCGTCATTCGCGGCGGCTTTGGCGTCTACTTCAATCGAACGGAAGAAGAGTTGGGACTTCAGCAGCTCAGTGCGTACCCATTTTCACTGGCTTCCGAGGGCGCCGCTACGGTCGGTGGCAGCCCGAGCTTTGCCAATCCCTTCGCTGATATCGCAGGCGGACCCTCGGCCGTCAATCCTTTCCCCTTTACTCCGCCGGCCAAGGGTTCCAAAGTCGACTTCTCGCAGTTTTATCCCTTGGATTTCAGCACTGTCAATCCAAACTTCACCGACCCGTATGCGATGAACTTCAACTTGAATATCCAGCGCGAACTTCCCGGCGCCATGGTTTTTCAGGTCGCCTACGTGGGCGCGCAGGGACGGCACTTGGAGATGGTCTATGAGGGAAATCCCATTTCACTTACCGGCGCGGCTGATTGCGCCGCGGACCCGGCTTGCGTCTCCAACCGCACGTATCAGCCATATTTCTACCCGAGCCACTCGGAGTTCGCTCCCGGAAACATCTTCGCGGGTGTGGGCACGCAAGCCAGCTCTGGCGTTTCCAACTACAACTCGCTTCAGGTCAAGGTTCAGAAGCGGCTTACCCATGGATTGATGTTCCAGGCCGCTTACACCTGGTCGCACTCGATAGACGATAGCTCCGGCTACGAAGGCAGCGGCGGGGCGCCGGGCCTGGATCGAGTTACCAACCCGTACAACTTCGCCCTCAGCCGCGGTAATTCCAACTTCGACGCGCCGAATCGCTTCGTGATCAACTACGACTACGAAGTGCCCAGCTTGACACGCTTCTGGAACAATGGCTTCGTAAAGCATGTCCTGGACGGATGGCGTGTCGGCGGCATCACCACGCTGCAAACCGGTTTCCCCATCATCGTCGGGGACTCAGGCTTCCGCTCGTTGGAATGTGATGCGTTCGATTACTACGGTTGCTGGGATACGCCCAACGCAGTCGGTTTTCCTTCGACCTACGACCCGCGTAACGCCACGCTGGTGAACGGAACCCTGGGCGGCACTACTCCCGGGACTAATTACTACTTCAACCCGAACGCCTTCGCCTTGGAGCCGATCGGGACGCTCGGGAACGAGGGCCGGAACAACTTCCACGGCCCGGGCATTAACAATACCGATCTGGTTCTGGCCAAGCAATTCAAATGGACCGAAATCCGAAGGATCGAATTGCGCTTGGAAGCGTTTAACGTTTTCAACCATACGCAGTTCGGGCTTACCGGAGGCGCCCCCGGCCTGAATTTCGAGAACATTCAAGCCAGCACCTTCGGCCAAACCCTGACGGCGGGCCAGGGGCGCATTGTCCAACTCGGCGCCAAGGTCTACTTCTGATCCGTCAGCAAACTTGTCAGTTTTAGGGGAGCCCTCCGGCTCCCCTTTCCTTTTCCGTCTTGAGTTGGGTACCTTACTCTCCGATTCCCGATAGTACGCTAGATTCCTCTTTGGACTCGGCCCCAGTCATTCCTCCAGCACCGCTCGAAAGTGGTGCTCACTCCGGTTTTTAGTAGATACCCCCATCGGTTCCTACCAGAAAACGTATTTGAAATTGCCCTTCCAGACCGTAAGCGCATGGTATACAATTAACCAGTTTGTTGTACTGCCACCATTAGTCGTTTGGTACTGGGAATGCATCCCAGTACGGTCCACCGGGAGCCCCCCGCGTTTGTCCGGGCTTCCTCACCCTTTGGTTCAACGAGCGCTAGACGCGCCTGAAGCCATTAAGTAGGCAATCTGAATACACAGGAGCATGAGAAGAAAATGACCACGATTCTGACTCGATATCTTGCAGGTGCGGCGATCTCGTTGAGAGACTCCATCAAACGGACCGCGGTGGCAGGTTCCATCCTTTCCCTGATTCTCTGTGCGATTTTGTCCGTCCACGTTGTGATCGGGCAATCCACAACCACTGGCGCAATCGCGGGCGTCGTCGCTGACCCCTCTTCGGCCGTGATCGCGGGCGCCACGGTGACATTGCATAACCTGGACAGCGGCGCTACGCAGACCGCAACCACCAACGATTCCGGCGCCTATCAATTCCCGTTGCTGGCGCCAGGCAATTACACCGTTCAGGCAACCTTCACCGGTCTCAGATCGGACGTGACCAGAGTCAACGTTCTGGTTGGCGCTGCGGCGAACATCAATATCACGGCCAAGGTTCAATCGCAGGCTCAAGAGATCGAAGTTACGGCAACCGCCGGCGGCGTGAACACGGAGAGCGCGGACCTGACGACCACGTTTTCAACAAATCAGATCAGCGAGCTTCCCATGCCCGGCGGGGATCTGACCACGGTGGCGTTCACGGTCCCGGGAATCGTCATGAGCAACGGCGGGGGCTACGGGAATTTCAGCTCCCACGGCCTGGGGGGCGCCTCGAACCTGTTCACCATGAACGGGAACGACTACAACGATCCCTATCTGAACCTGAACAATTCCGGCGCCAGCAACCTTCTGCTCGGCCAGACCGAGGTGGCCGAAGCCACCGTAACGCAGAATGGTTACAGCGTACAGTACGGCCGAATGGCGGGCGCTCAGGTCAACTATGTCACCAAGGGCGGAACAAACCAGATTCACTTCGATCTGTTGTACAACTTCAACAATCACATCATGAACGGGAACGACTTTTTCGCGAATGAAACAGGCACGCCCAGGCCGTATTCTGTATCCCAGCAATGGGGCGCCGACATCGGCGGCGCGGCGATCAAGAACAAACTCTTCTTCTTTTCTGACTCGGAAGGGCTCTATTACACGCTGCCCAGCGTCGCGACCGTGACCATACCCTCCACGCAATTGGAGAATTACATTCTCGCGACAATAAACCCCGCTTCTGTTCCCATCTACAAGCAAGCTTTTGCCGTCTACAATCTCGGTTATGCAAAAGGGGCGACGCCTATTACCACCGGCTCTGGAGCGCTTCAGGACGCCACAGGAAACCTGGGTTGCGGCGGCACGCCTGCCGCTGCCAATGGGCTAACCGGAATCGCAGCGCCAGGCGGCGGCACCTTCGGCGTGAACGTCCCCTGCGGCGCAGCCTATGGAGCGAGCGGCACCAATACCAACAAAGAGTGGCTCGAGACGCATCGCGTGGATTGGAACATCAGCGATAAGCAGAAGATCTACTTCCGCTTCAAGGGCGATCATGGGTTCCAGCCCACTGGCACGAACCTGCTCACGCCCGCGCTGAACGAACAGAGCCTTCAACCGCAGTATGAGGGCCAGCTCAACCACACCTACATCGTCTCCCCCACCCAGGTGAACAACTTTATCATTTCCTTCCTGTGGTACCAGGCGATTTTCGGACCGGCCGATGTGAGCACTGCCGAGAGCACGTTCCCGAGCTACTTCCAGATCGGCGGCGCAGGCGGCGCGAACACGGGCAATTACTACGCGATGGGTGACCTTTGGCCTTATTTTCCGCAAGGGCGGCACTCCGGCCAGGGTCAACTCGTGGACGACTATTCCTGGATCCACGGTAAGCACGCGTTTAAATTCGGCGTCAACTATCGGAGGAACAGAGTCACCGATTTTACTTACCTAGAGGGGAAGATCGGTTCGTACTTCTTTAACAACCTGGGAGACTTCGCCAGTGGAGTCACCAACCCCAACACCGGCAGCGAATATTATCAGGTCTTCAGCCCGCTGCAGAGTGCGCACATGCGTTTCTACAACCTCGGCATCTATGCTCAGGACGAATGGGCAGTAAAGTCGAATCTGAAGATCACGCTCGGTCTCCGACTGGATCGCACGGCAAATCCCACTTGCCTGGACAACTGCTTCTCTAACTTCACCTCGCCGTTCCTGAGCAGCACGTTCCAGAAGGGCGCAGACATCCCGTATGACCAATCCATCACGACAGGCGGCGCTCACCCGTACTACAGCATCGATCCTATCGTTCCGAATCCTCGCCTAGGCGTCGTTTGGAGTCCCGGCGCAAACAACAGCACCGTCATCCGAGGAGGGATTGGGCTGTTTGCCGACTTGGCCCCGGGGGGACTGGTGGCAAGCGTTTTCACCAACGGACCCTTTCCGTTCACTACCAATATTGCGGACGGTTCCTTTGTAGGTTCCGCCAGTTCGCCGGGGAGCTCCGCCTATGAAGCTCAGGGCCAGTACAATGCGTTCAAGAGCGGGTTTTTCTCGGGACAGACACTTGCTCAATTGAACAGCAGCATCCAAGGCGGTTTCAGTCCCATCCCCTACTTCTCCGTTCCCTCCAAGTTCCTTACGCCCGAGGTGATGGAGTGGAGCTTCGAAATCCAGCACTCGTTCGGGGCTAAGAATATCCTTGTGGCCACCTACAGCGGCAACCATGGCTACAATCTCCTGGTTCAGAACGGCTTTGCGAACGCCTACGTAAATACGGCCAATTTCCCCAACGGCTTTGGAAATCTTCCAACGGCTCCGCCGGATCCCAGATTCGCCGCCGTGATTCAAATGAGCAACGGCGGCATCTCCAATTATGACGGTCTGTCCGTGCAATACCGCAGGGCTTTCGGCTACGGATTCCAGGGCCAAGCATCCTATACCTGGAGCCACGGGCTGGACGACGTGTCAAACGGTGGGTCAGGCGAATGGTATTCCAGCTGCTCCGGCTGTTCCTTCGCCGGGTTCGCGAATCCAGTGCTTTCGCAAAATTACGCCGCTTCCGATTACGACATTCGTCACAGTTTCATTGCCGATTTTGTCTGGGACACGCCCTTTAAGTTCAGCAACAAAATTTTGGGCAATGTTCTGGGGGGCTGGACTCTATCGGGCAAGTTCTTCTTTAGGACCGGCACTCCGTTCACTATTTTCGACGACACGCTTCCAGGCGATCTCGCGGGCCCGAACATTCACACTTCGACCGGCGCCGCCTGCATATTTTGCACGGAGCCGGGCATGCCTGCGACTACGACGGTCGCCTATCTGCCGCGCACTTGCGGTTCGGGCGCTGTGAACACTCCGTGCTTTACCCCCTCGCAATTCGTCCCGGCCGGCCAAGAGACGAACTTTGGCAACGTCGGCAGGAACTCGATATGGGGACCCCACTACGACGATATCGATGTCACTCTCATCAAGAGCTTTAGGATCAAGGAGCGGCTGAAGTTCTCGGTTGGCGCCACCGCCGCTAATCTCTTGAATCATCCGAACTTCTGGAATCCGAACGCGGACATCGGTAACCCAACCGGTTTCGGATCCATCACGTCCACGGCCATTGCGCCCACTTCGGCCTACGGCTCCTTCCAGGGTTCGGCCGTCTCTGGCCGCGTTCTGGTTGTGACCGGACGCTTGAACTTCTAGTCTTGTCTCATCGGAGAGGCGCCGGATCTTCAATATTCCGGCGCTTTTCCTTTTAGCCGCTCCGCTGGACGGTTTGCCGGTGAAAAATATTTAGGATGAACTTGTAACAGATCGTAAGGCCATGGTATATAATTAACCAGTTTGCTACTGCGCGAGCGAGCCTTTGGGACGCGGTAACTGCGTGCTAGGTGCCGCTCCCAGCGTAAGGGGACTCGCTGAATTTGGTTTTTAGGGGCTCTTGAAAACGCCACGTTTGCTGCCTTTGGGGTCTTAAGTGGACCCTCTGTGTTTTGCGGCCTTCCATAACGGGGATATCCGCACATCAGAGACTTCGCCCGCCGAACTGGCGCGGCGCTAACGAGGAGAAACAAAGAGAAATGAAGTATTGCGGTTCAGGATCCACTACTCAAGACAAGGTGTCTCAAATGAAAGCTCTCTCCACGCTCGCATTGATTTTGGCGCTGTTGACTTTCGGCGCCTTCCAAGCCTTCCCGCAGGCGGAAACGGGCCAAATCGTTGGAACCGTTAGCGACCCGTCCGGTGCTTTAATTCCGGGTGCGAAAGTGACCGTGCGGTCGGTTGCCACCAGCACCGAGCGTTCGCAGGCAACTAGCGACTCAGGCAGCTTTACCTTCCCGAATCTACAGCCCGATGTCTACGAAGTAACCGTCACTGCGCCCGGATTTAATACCCTCCGGCAACAAACCACGGTGACCGTCGGCACGAAGGTGGGCTTGGATCTCAAACTCGAGGTCGGCAAGAGCGAAACTGTCGTGGAAGTAACGGGCACCAGCGCGGCCATCGCCGTGAATACCGAGACCCAGACCATCGGTTCGGTGCTCAGTACCCAGCAGATCCTCGAACTGCCCACTCTTACGCGGAACCCGTACTCCTTGATCGCCACATCGGGAAACGTTAGCGAGGACGATCCTACCGGGCGCGGCGCCGGAGTGTCGATCAATGGCCTGCGCGCATCCGGAACCAACGTCATGCTGGATGGCGTTGCGAATAACATGGAATTCACGGGGTCGATAGGCCAGACCACCCCCCTGGACTCGGTCCAGGAAATCGGCATCATCACCAGCAATTTCACGGCTGAATTCGGCCGCGCCGACGCGGGCATCATCAACGTCACCACCAAGTCCGGCACCAACGAGTTTCATGGCACAGCATATGAGTTCAACCGGGTTTCCGACCTGGCTTCCAACACCTTCAATAACAATGCCTATGGCCTGGACAAGCCCGTCTTTGTGCGTAATGCATTTGGTTTTTCGGTGGGCGGACCTGTCAAGAAGAACAAGTTATTCTTCTTCACCAACACCGAGTGGACTCGGGTGCGCAGCGCCGCCAACGAGACCGACCTCATTCCGGCCCCGCAGCTCATCGCCGCCGCCGCGCCTGCCACGCAAGCCATATTTTCCACTTACGGCAAGCTGGTTCCTAGCAGTTCCGTGCTGCAGACCTTCAGCCGAACTCAGTTGGCGGCGGTAGGCTCGGATCCGTGTAATGGCTCCTCCGCAACCGGCCCGTGCGCGTCCTACAACCCGAACGCCCCCATGTTTGATTTGGTCGGCTACAGCGTGCCCACGAACTCGGGGGCAGGGGTACCGCAAAACGCCTGGTCCAACGTAAATCGCGTGGATTACAACATGACCGACAAAACGATGATTTATATGCGCTATGCCGTGCAAAGCGAGGACGATTTTCCGGGCAGCGCAGCCGCCAACGTGTACGCGGGTTACAACATCGGCGAGACGACTTTCAACAACAGCCTGATCGTCTCGATGACACACACTTTCTCACCGACCCTCGTGTCGCAGTCCAAACTGGACTTCAACCGTTTTAACATCGTGAATCCATTGTCGACGAATGGCGTCGTGCCCACCTATTTCCTTGGGAACACCATTGGCGCTACCGAAATCGGGCCCTATGGCGTGACGCTGCCGGGGGATAATTCTTTCACTCCAGGCAACGGCGGTTATCCCTTTGGCGGCCCGCAAAACTTCGGTGAGGCTTATCAGGACTTTAGTTGGACTAAAGGCAAGCACGAGATCCGTTTTGGGGGCTCGATTGAATACATGCGCGATAATCGCAGCTTTGGCGCCTACAACCAAGCCCAAGAGTTCTTCGGCGAAACCACGGGAGGGGGGTTGGACAATTTTCTGGCCGGCAAGCTCTATGAATATGAAGGCGCCATCTATCCTGATGGTAAATTCCCTTGCGTCAACAACGTCCAGACTCCGGCCTGCACGGTCAATCTTCCCGTCGGCCCGCCGACCTTTGAGCGCAGCAATCGTTATCACGAGGGTGCGGCGTATGCCCAGGATTCATGGAAAATCAGCCACCGCGTGACGCTGAACCTCGGCGTACGCTGGGAGTACTTCGGAGTGCAGCACAACGTCAATCCGAATCTCGACTCCAATTTTTATCCCGCCGGCGGCGCTAAGGGTGACTATGGTCCCGGTGAGTTTGTGGGCATGGAAAACGGCTCGATGCTGACCACCCCCAACAGTCCGATCGGCGAGTTGTGGAAACCGAGCTGGCATAATTTCGCGCCCCGCGTTGGTTTCGCCTGGGATGTTTTCGGCGACGGAAAAACGGCCTTCCGCGGCGGTTACGGCATCGGATACGAACGCAATTTCGGCAACGTGACTTACAACGTGCTCTTCAATCCCCCCAACTTCGAGGTTGCGGAGTGCATTCAGATGTCCTGCGGAGTACCCCTCAATGCAACGGTCTCCAACGCCGGACCGTTGTCCGGATCCAGCGGATCGGTAGCGCTTCCCCCCGCCGAAGGACGCTATGTCCAACCCAATATTCCGCAAGCCTACGCGCACTTGATGAGCGCCTCCCTGGAACATCAGTTCGGCAATAGCATGCATCTCGAAGTCGATTACTCCGCCTCGATCGGCGAAAACCTGTATGACATCAGTTATATGAACACGCCGGGATCGGGCAACTACTATCTGGGAATTCCCTGCAATCCCGCCTCTACGCTGAGCGGTGGACCGGATCCTTGCACCGCTGTGCTGAATCCCCAATACTCAACCATCAATCGCCGGGGCGCTGCCGCCCACTCCACCTACAATGCGTTGAATACCCGCTACGATATCCAGAACATCAAGAACAGCGGCTTAACACTGCGCCTCAATTACACTTGGAGCCACGCCATTGATGATCTGAGCGATACATTCAGTTCCGGGGCCAACACGGAAACCTTGGGTTACACCAATCTCCTGGATCCTGAGTTCGACAAAGGCAACGCCTACTTTGACAACCGGCATCGTATTGCCGTCAGCGCGATCTACACAATTCCCTACGCGCATGGTCTGAAGGGCCCCGCCAAGTACATCTTGGACGGCTGGGAGTTTGCGCCCGTCTTCACCGCGCGCACCGGCTCTCCATACAGCATCTTCGACTTTACGAATGCCTACCAAATAGCCACCCGCGTCATACCCGACCAGTTCATCCCCGCGAACGGTACCGAATTTCAGTACGCGGGCCCCAATTCCTATAACATCATTAATTTCAGTAAAATTCCGGTCGACGAGTACGCTAGCCCCATTACAGGGACCTCCGACTTCGGTCCGTGGCCATCTAGCATGACCGGGCGCAATTATTTCCACACGCCCGGCGTCTACAACCTGAATTTTGGCATCTACAAGAGCGTCCGGTTCACGGAGCGCATGTCCTTGCAGCTTCGGCTGGAAGCGTACAACGCTCTGAACCACTCTAACTTGTATGTAAACACCGGTGCCGCGTACATCGCTGGAGGCGCGGGCAACATCACGGACAGTTACGGCGTACCGCCCAACGGGAATGTCGGGGGGGCTTCGCTTTTGCCATTGCAAGAGAATCGGAATATTCAGATAGGAGCCAAATTCATATTCTGATTCCAGTCCACCTGATCCGAAACGTCCGAGATCCGGACCGGTCGCCTTGAAATTTTCGCCAGTCCGGATCGCCATTGGCGTTACACCCGTTTGTACCAAAGCACATGGTCTCCGTCGTCAGGATCTTCCGAGTAGGCCACGCTGGTTCCCCCCACGGGCCGCATCGGTACTCCCTTTACTTCTGGAAGCGCGTTGTTGGTCAGCAATATTCCTCCCGTGCGCAGCATCCCCGCGATGTTCTGCAGCGCTAAAGCTTGTTCGAACGGCTCGTAATAGACCATCACGTTCGTAGCGATCATCAGGTCCAGCTTGCGATCGTCCGGAAGCGGCAAACTCTGCATCACAACGTTCAGGTCCGCGGCCCGCAGCAGTTTGACAACTTCCGGCCGGATACGTACCGCACGCGTGCGCGCCTCCACACCCGGCGGAGGGCTGAGAGCCTGGGCACTGGTTCCAATCTCGGAGCCGAACCTCCGCCAATAGTCCGTGGTCTCCGGCAGCCAGCGCGTGTCTTGTTCCAAGGGAACCTGCACGGTGTACGCCGATCCCTTGCGAGCTTGCGCCACCGCGTCTCTCACGTGATCGAGCACCCGCGCGCTGAGGTCGACGATCTCGACCGATGGCCACGTTTCCGCCGACTGCAGCCTGCGCAAGGAATCCACCAGCGCGAACGGTTGCAGAGTCTGGATCGGATAGAAGTCATAGCCGCTGCGCTTATCCGTAAAATCCAGTCCCGGTCCAATCACGGCTGCGCGCCGGATCTGACGCAGCAGGCCCGCCGATTTGATCTCGGCCAAGCTGCGCTCAATCGCATAGTTCGGCCGGAACGAGGTATCGAGCGACAAACCCCGATCGCGATAGAGGCTCGACCGGGCCACGAACACGTTGCCCGCGTCGCCCTGCTGCTTTGCGGTATCGATGGCCTGGTTGTACGCGCGCTGCTCCCCGAGCACCCGCCGAGTGTTTTCCAGCAGAACGATCGTGATCCGCTTGTCTGCCGCCGGATCCGAGAGATCGACGCCGTATTCTTTCAACCATGCGGCGGCAAACTGCAGGCGCTCGTTGCGTCCGGGGTGCAAGACCGCTCTGGCGAAATCCTGGATGCGCGCGACTATGAGCCGCCCGGCGGCTTCGGAGTCCTCTTCGGCGGTATCCGACTGCTTGGCAGTCACCCGCGGCCGCGCGGTGAAGGAAGTCCCAAACAGGACCAGGTTCACGATGGAATCGGCATCGCCGCGCTTGAGGCGCGAACGGATCTCCCGGTCGCGAGCCGTCTCCCACTGCAACCACGACGCAGAATCGGGCGTTGCGTTCAATCCTGTGGGAAGCTCGCCGGCGAAGCCATCGAGAATTGGACGCGCCCCGGCCAGGGACAAATACACCGGCCGTTCCGCAGGCTGCGCCTGGAGCCGCACGCAACCCAGAGCCAGGGTGAATAAATGTCGGCGCGTCACTGTGAGATTAGTTCGGATCACTTTTTTTCGCCGCTACCCTCCGAGCCAACCGGCCCATAGTAGCCGCGCCGGGCGGAGGCTCGCAACCCTGGCGTAAGCACTTTGACGTCCAGCTTCCGGAACTTGCCGTCGTGTGCCGAGTTGATCGGCGCAAAGCCGATGGAATACTGGCTGCGTAGCTCTTCCTCGATGATGTGGAAAATCTCGTCGAGCGTCTGTTTCTTGCCTGTCACGAACATTCGTCCCCCAGTCGGCCGGGCCAGGCTGTTAAGAAATGCGCAGCCGAAAAACTTCTGGTCATAGCAGACGCCGTATACGATGGTGTTGGTCGCCTGCACAGCTTGCACGGCATCCTCCAAGTGCTTCTGGCTGCCGTTGTCGAGGCCGTCCGAAACAATCAGCATCGCTTTGCGTCCGGGAACGCCATCCAGCTTGCCCTTCGCCGTCTGATATACGGCATCGTACAGCAGGGTGCCCGGCATGGCCTGTCCAACAGCGGGCAGGCCCCGAAACCGAATCGCGTGGACCTGCGCGAGCGCGTTCTTGAGCTGCCGGCTGGACGACGTGAAGTCCTGCCACAATACCAAGGTGCTGGAGAAGCCGAGCAGCAGAGCATGATCGGTGGGGCGCAGGACCGTGTCGAAGAACTGCCCGGCCGCCTCGCGCTCGTCGGCGAGCACGGAACGCACGCTGCCGCTGACGTCCAACAGCATGGCCACAGTCAGCGGCAGATCGGTCTCGCGGGTGAAGTAGCGGATCTCCTGCTTGCGCCCGTCCTCGCGGATTTCGAAGTCTTTCTTATCGAGATCCGTCACCAGCGCGCCGCGCTTGTCCGACACGGTGCAGAGGACGTTGACGACATCCACGTCGACATGGATGGGTCGTGGTCCGTCGGCGGTCTGGGCAGCCGCGCCGAGAGGGGATGCGAGGAATACAAGGAATACGAAGAATGAAGAACGTCTCCCCGAGGCCTCCAGGCGTGCCATAATCACAGTTTGGCGCACATTCTTCCACTCAAACAAGCGATCCAGGAAATGGTTCGCGACGGTGATGTTGTGGCGCTGGAAGGCTTCACTCACCTGATTCCTTTCGCTGCTGGTCACGAGATCATCCGCCAGGGCCGCCGCAATCTGACGCTCATCCGCATGACCCCCGATCTGATTTACGACCAACTGATCGGCTCCGGCTGCGCGACGAAGCTGATCTTTTCGTGGGGCGGCAATCCCGGCGTCGGCTCGCTGCATCGCCTGCGCGACGCGGTGGAGCAAGGCTGGCCGGCTCCGCTCGCGCTGGAAGAGAACGCGCATGCCGGCATGGCGGCCGCTTACGCTGCCGGCGCATCGCATCTGCCATTCGGCATTCTGCGCGGTTATGTGGGAACCGACCTGCCGAAATACAACCACGTGAAGTTCATCGAGTGCCCCTTCACCGGCGAACGGCTCGCGGCAATTCCAGCCATCCGCCCGGATGTCACCGTGATTCACGCGCAGAAGGCCGACCGCAAAGGCAACGTGTTGATGTGGGGAGTGGTCGGCGTCCAAAAGGAGGCTGTGCTAGCGGCCAAGCGCGCCATTGTCACCGTGGAGGAGATTGTCGATCAGCTCAACGCGCCGCCCAATGCCGTCGTGCTGCCCTCCTGGGTGGTGGGCGCGGTGAGTGAAGTGAAGGGCGGAGCGTTTCCGTCTTACGCGCAAGGCTACTATCCGCGCAACAACGCCTTCTACAAGCAATGGGACCCCATCGCGCGCGAGCGCGAGACCTTCCAGGCATGGATGCAGCGGCACGTGCTCGGCACCAAGGATTTTGATGAATTCAAGCGTAGTCTGGAGCAGGCGGTCAGCCATGCCTGAGACCAAGTACACCGCCGATGAAATGATGACCATCGCTGCGGCGCGCATGATCCGCAACGGCGCGTCCTGCTTCGTCGGCATCGGACTGCCCAGCGCGGCCGCGAACCTGGCGCGTCTCACGCACGCCCCCGACACGGTGCTCATTTACGAATCGGGCTGCATCGGGACAAAGCCGTCCGTGTTGCCATTATCAATTGGCGATGGCGAGCTTTCCGAGACCGCCGACGCCGTGGTCTCCATCCCGGAGATTTTTGCGTACTGGCTGCAAGGCGGCCGCATCGATCTTGGATTTCTCGGCGCCGCGCAGATTGACCGCTTCGCCAACATCAATACCACGGTCATCGGCGATTATTACAAGCCTTCGGTGCGCCTGCCGGGCGCGGGCGGAGCGCCGGAGATCGCGGCATCGTCCAAGGAAGTGCTGATTACGCTGCGACAGAACAAGCGCGCGTTTATCGAGAAGCTGGATTTTGTGACATCCGGCGGCTACTTCACCGGTGACGACAGCCGCGCGAAATTGAATCTTCCCGGCAAAGGACCGACGGCGGTGATTACGGATTTGGGCATAATGACTCCCGACCCGGTGACCAAGGAGCTCACGCTCTCGAGCATTCATCCGGGGGTCACTGTGGAAAAAGTGGTCGAGTCCACCGGCTGGGCGCTGAAGGTTGCGCCGCAGTTGTCCACCAGCGAAGCCCCCACCGAAACCGAGCTGCGCGTGCTTCGCGATCTGAACGAACGCACCGCCCGCGCTCACGCCGGACAGGCCTGATGCCCGGCCGAATGTCAGGAGTGCCGCTCGCGTTCACATACGACATGCTGCCGTCGCGCGTCGTGTTTGGCGTCGGCTGCCTGGACAAATTGCCCGAGGAAATCGAACGCTTGGGCGCGACCCGAGCGCTGGTGCTGTCCACGCCCGAGCAGCGCGAACAAGGGCGGCAGATGGTGGATCGGCTGGGCGCGCGCGCCGTCGGATTGTTCGACAGAGCGGTGATGCACGTGCCCATCGAGATCGCCGAACAAGCCAGGGAGCAAGCCAAAGCGTTGGGCGCGGATTGTTGCGTCGCGGTCGGGGGCGGTTCCACGACCGGGCTCGCGAAGGCGATCGCGCTGGTGTCCACGCTGCCGATTTTGTCGATTCCAACCACCTACGCGGGCTCCGAGATGACGCCCATCTGGGGGATCACCGAAAGCGGTTTGAAGAAGACTGGCCGCGATCCGCGCGTGCTTCCGAAAACCGTGCTCTATGATCCAACGCTCACGGTCAGCATGCCCGCGATGCTCTCGGCCACCAGCGGCATGAACTCCATCGCGCACTGTGTTGAAGCGCTCTATTCGAAGGATGCGAACCCGATCGTTTCGATGCTTGCCGAAGAAGGCATCCGCGCGTTGGCCACCGGACTGCCCATCGTGGTGGAGGAACCAGCCAACCTGGAGGCTCGCTCGAACGCGCTCTATGGCGCGTGGCTCGGCGGAGTTTCGTTGGGCGCGGTCGGCATGGCGCTGCATCACAAGCTCTGCCATACGCTCGGTGGCAGCTTCAATCTTCCGCACGCCGAAACGCACACCGTTGTGTTGCCGCACGCGGCTGCCTATACCGCGTCCGCCACTCCCGAGGCCATGTCGCGAATCGCTCGCGCGCTCGGCGTGGAGTCGGCCGCTGGAGGACTCTTCGATCTCGCGGCGTCCCTGGGTGCGCCAACGTCTCTCGCGGCCATCGGTATGAAGGCAGCCGATCTCGACAAAGCCGCGGACATCGCGGTGCAAAATCCCTACTACAATCCGCGCCCCATCACGCGCGAAGGCATTCGGACATTGCTCCAGGATGCCTTCGATGGACGCCGGCCAGCCGCTTGAGCACAACTAAACCCCGGGTACACGCGGCTTCAAGCCGCGAGTACCCGGTCTGTGCGGCAGCGTGCGAAGCCGCGTGTACCAGACGCGCGGCCCAGCGTACCCCTACGTCCGCGCATTAACCCGCTCGTCATCATTTCGTTGTACACTCCAGAATCATGCTTACCACTCCAATCGGCTCCTCGCGCGCTGTCCTGGTCCTTCTCTCCGTGGTCCTCGCGATATTCATGACCGGCTGTTCCGCCCGCGGAGCCAGCGGCAGCGGCACGATCATGATCGCCGCGGTTGGCCCGTTGACAGGGTCCGCGGCGTCACGCGGCAAAGATCTGGAGCAGGCGGCGCGGATGGCGGTAGATGAGGCGAATGCGAACGGCGGCGTGAATGGGCGCCGCATCCAGCTGACAGTCTTCGACGATGGCGACCAACCATCGCGCGCCCGCCAGTTGGCCGAGCAAATCGCGAAGACCCCCACGGTCGCCGTGCTCGGCCAGGTGGCAAGTACAGCCGCTACCGCCGCCGGCGAAATATACAAGCGGCAGGAAATCCCGGCCATAACCGCCGCGGCTTCCGAAGGCCGCGTGACTGAAAATAACGATTGGTACTTCAGGCTGTTTCGCGACGCCGGCGGACAGGGCCGGTTTTTGGCGGATTATACGCGCTACAGGCTTGGCGCCCGCGCCATCGTTGTGATCCGGGAAAAAGGGACGGCGGGTGAAGAGTTTGCCTCGGCCCTGCGCGACCGTGCAAAAAACCAGGGAATCAAGGTCGCCGCGGACCTGGAGTTCGCCCCGGCTCAAGCCACGGATTCCACCGTCCTTGCGCAGATCGCCAAAAAGTTAGCGAAGCTGCCGAAGGGAACCATCGTCATTCTGGGCACTCAATATGCCGAGACACCTGCGATGCTGCGATACCTGCGCGACAAACTCGGTCCGTTCACCGCCATGGGATATAGCTCATTGGCGACCACCGACCTGAACCTGGCGTTCCCGGAGGCGGAAAACAGCGGCCATGCCCCGGGATATTACACCGATAGCTTTATCGTCGCCGCGCCCCAACTCGGCGATGTGGCCGAATACGCGCAGACCATTTTCGCCAGCCAGTACAAGTCTCGCTACGGCTCGGCTCCCACGCCGGAGGCGGTCCGCTGGTACGAGGGCGCGCGGCTGATTTTTCAGGCCATCGCGGCCCAGGGCGTCTCCGGTTCGAATCCGCGAGCAGACCGCCGGAGCATTCGCGACTGGCTCGCCTCCCGCAAAGGCCCCGAATCCGCCGCTCAGGGAGTGGCCGGACCGATTTACTTTGATAAGGACCACAACGCTCAGCGCGGCGTGGCGGTCGGAGTATTCTACGAGGGCCGTCTAATGTCGGCGCCAGTCCAATTCACCCCCGTTGCAGTTCCCGACGACGTGCCCGGGTGGGACCAGCTGTCATCCAGCGGCGCGGTTGTTAACGCGGGAGGCGTGAAATACGTGAAAACGCCGGTTGTGTACTCGGGCATCGAACTGAACTCGCTCGATAATATCGATGTCCGCGCGAACACTTTCGCGGCGGATTTTTTCTTATGGTTCCGTTACCAGGACGAGCTGAATCTGGATCCGCATGAGGTGGAATTTCCCACAGTGGTCTCCGGCGCCACGCTGGGCAAGGAGGTGGGGCGGCGCACGAAGGCCGGCTTCACTACCGTCACGTACCACGTGAAAGGCGTATTTCACAGCGACTACGAATTCTCGCGATTTCCATTCGATGAGCAAACCTTGAAGATCCCCATCCAGTTCCACAACAGCAACAACTACACCATGATTTTGGCCTACGGAGGCGGCGCGGGCGATGCGAAAGGCGGCGATCGTGGCCAGGCCGGCGCACCGGCTCCCAATCCGGTGCTGGCGAGTAAGCTATGGCGAATGAAGGATGAGATTTTTTACCGCGACGTGGTCGCCTACAGGTCCTCTTTTGGCGAGGAGGCGGGCGCAAGCCGGGCTTCGGGCGTCGAAGTCAACCGGATCAACGCGGCGATTACCATTCAGCGCGACGTGTTCGGCTTCGCCGTCAAGAATTTCCTTCCGCTGGTTTGCATCCTGGTCGCCGTTCTCATCGGTTACGCGCTCGCCCCGGATGTCATCAATCCGCGAGTGTCTATCGGCGTCACTGCCTTGCTGACCACTTCGGTTCTGTATCAGAAGCTGGCTGGCGACTTGCCGACAGTCACCTATATCACCGCGATGGATTATGTTTTCTTCGCATTTTTCGCATTTTGCGTCACTTTCCTACTGCTCACGGTGGTGACGTATGAGACGCACAAGTCGAAACAACACCTATCCACGGCAATTCTCAATCGGGGCGGATTCGTTCTTACCTTGGTCACTCTCGCGGTGACGTTGAGTTTTGTGTGGATGCGATACTGGGGCCACGCCTAGCGAGCGCCGCCCGGGCTTGCTCGCTCACCGCGCTGGGTGTCGAATTCTTGGAAATCGTGTTCTTGGAAATCTTGGCTTGCGGTTCCGCGGCCGCGCCGGCCCGTGCGCCCAAGCCCAGCAACGCGCACAATGACGTGATTACTTGTCGTCTCTCCATGGCAAATTCCTCAACTCCCCGCCTTCAGGCTGCGGACCGCCACATGCAGATAAAGTTGCACGTCGCGAAGATCCGCGGTCATGGCGCCATCGGTGGATTTCGGCGCGAGCGTCAGCTTCCACTGCTTGCCGATCGGGCTCGCATTATGCAAGGGAATGCTCCCCGCGATTTCCGGCGCGTGCGGCGAATCGCGGTCCGCCACGCGGCCCAGGTAACAAACCGGCAATGCCTTCTGGTCCAGTTCGCTCGTGGTGCCGGACGCCAGCCGCACTGTCGCCGTGGGCGGCACCGACACACGGGCGGACCAGAACCCCCGCGGCTTCTCGGGCGCCGCTTCGATTTTTCCAGCCTTCGATTTTTGCGCGCCGGCATCGGCGGCTGGCTCCGGCTCCCCAACCACGGCCAACCCCACTCCCCGCAGCCGGACCTGAGACTGATCCGCGAACAATTCCTCGGGCACCTCGAACGTCCATTGCGCCGCGGAGCGTCCGGCCTCCCATTGCGATTTCGCCAATTCCCGCACCGAAACCGCCAGCACGTAATCCTGATCCCTTTGCGCCAGCTGCCGGATCCAGTTTCTCGCCGTTCTCACCCACAGCGCGACTTCATCAAGATACCCCGGAGCTTTCTCTTCCGGAAACGGCGGTGCGTAGTCGTACAGCTCCTTGAGACCGCGCCGGGCAGCCGCCAACAGGGCCAGCGCCTCGCGGAAGTCGATTGAAAAATGGCGTTCGATCGGCGCGATTCGCTCGCTCCAATTGAACAAGCCGCCGGGACTCTGGGCCTGGTACACCTTCTCCCAGAACGCATCCCGCTCCGCTTGCGATCTCTCGGTGCGAAAACCGATTTCCGCCAGAGCCCATTTCGCTTCGAGATCCAGGCTCTCTTTCCGCAACCTTCCCGCCTCGGATGCCCCCATCGCGGCGAATCGCCGGGCCATCAGATCGGCAACCAGTTCCCAGGCATCCTCGTCGGCCTCCAGGCGCGCGGCTTCAAACAAGTGGTCCGGCTTGGCCTTGGCAATCCCGTCGAAAATATAGCTGGCATCGTCACCCCTCAGGTCGGTGTCTTTTAAAGGATAAGCGGCCAGCCAGGCGGCCAGTTCCCGCGCCGCCATCCGCTTGTTGAAACCGGACGCCACCAGCTCTTCCGTCAAATCCTTCAGCTCCGCTTCGGCGCTTCTGTGGTTGGTCTCCAGGCTGTTCTCGGCGCCGCTCTCGAGCGCTGCGCGTTCGTACGGCAGCGTATCCAAACCGGCCTGCCGCTCACGTTCCTGGATCCCATCCAGCCGCAGGAAACGCTCCAGCTCCAATTGCAGCGTCCACTTCTCTCTCTGTAACCGATCCCGCTCGGATCGCGCTTGAGTGCAACGCTCCAGCAACCCGGCCGCTTGATCGAGCAACGACTCCACTTGCAGATAGTTCAGTTCTCCGTCCGATTCGAGCGCGGAAAACTTGAACAAGCTCTCGATGGCCGGGATGGCGGGCAGGCCGGCGGCGGGAACGCCGTACAGCTCCGTGGCTTTGGCTCGCAACGCTGCAATGTCTTTCCGCTGGGACACGAAAGGTTTGCGGCCTTCGTCAATGGCCTGCTGGTCGACTGCGATCCGAGGGTGCGGCCCCACGGCCAATCCGGCCTTGGCGCGAAGGCCTTCTCTTTCCGGGCTGGTCTTTTTTGTAGTCGACACACTTACCTCCAGGATTTTGAAGCTTATGGAATTGTACACCGGACTTCTCCCGGCTTGTGTCATGCAACTGTAATCGCGCCGAACTATTATTCTAAGTGACATGGCCAAACTGGAATTCAACAAAGTCCTGCTCATCGCCATTGCCGCCGCGAGCCTGAGTGTCATCGCCGGTCTGGCGGTGGCCTTCTTCCGATCATCCAAGACACAGCGCCTGACGCTGGCGGCCGGATCTTCGAGCGGGGAAAGCTACATCCTGGGCAACGCGCTGAAAAAAGTCGTCGAGCGGCATTATCCAAAGATTCGGATCGCGCTGCTGGAGACGGGCGGGACAGTGGAGAGCTTGAACATGCTGGAAGATGGGCGTGCCCAACTGGCGGCCGCCCAATCCGATGTTTTGCCTGGGCCGGCCGCGCGGGTCCTCGCGATTCTATACGACGACGCGTTCCAACTTTTGGTTTTGAAGGAGTCGCCCGTTCGGAATTTCGCGGATTTGCGCGGTCAGCGGATCGCACTGGCACAGAGCGGCGGACAGTTTCAATCATTTCTACGGGTGGCGGAGCATTTTGGCCTTCAGCAGGGGGATTTCCGTTTCGTTGGCTCCACGGACGAGGCCGCGGATGAAGCATTCTCGAACGGACAGGCTGACGCCATCTTCCGGGTGCGTGCGCTCGGCAATCCATCCGTCCAGCAGCTGGTTGAATCCGGCAAGGTTCGTTTTATCCCCCTCGAACACGCGGCGGCGATGAAGATCAAGCAGCCCGCATTCAATCCCTCCCTGATTCCCGAGGGAGCTTACTTGGGCAGCCCACCGGTACCCGATCGAGACCTGCCGACTGTTGCGGTTCATCGCACGCTGCTGGCGCGGGTTGACGCGAACGAGGCTGCCATACGAACCATAACGGGAGTGCTGATGGAGCAGCGCCAGGAAATTATGGAGGAAATTCCGGAGCGCTTGACGGAAGTGCGCTTGCTGCTCGCGCAGGTACGCCGGCCCGAAGCGCAAGCCGGAATC
>Ga0302324_100005766_pt1 | contig 26919 bp, 27 predicted proteins | sample Palsa_T0_1_FD_201949 | JGI IMG/M metagenome (GOLD analysis project Ga0302324, IMG submission 201949) | Peat permafrost microbial communities from Stordalen Mire near Abisko, Sweden - Palsa_T0_1 | ecosystem: Environmental > Terrestrial > Soil > Palsa > Peat permafrost | place: Sweden: Abisko...
TATGCCCCCCCTCGCACCATTTCCAACGGGGGCTTGGCGGATGGGAGATATACCTTTATAAGCAATGCTATCGACCTCTCCATTGGATTCCATTTCTAAGACAGCGAGACCGCTCGCGGACGCCAAAAGACCGGTTTTGCTGGTAGTGGATGACGAAGAGGGGCCGCGCCAGTCGCTAAAGATCGTCTTCAAAAACGACTACGAGGTGCTCATGGCGACCGACGGGAAGTCCGCGCTGGAGATCCTTCGCACCCAGGATGTCTCGGTGGCCATTCTCGACATCCTGATGGCGGGCATGTCCGGCATCGAGTTGCTGGCGCGGATGAAAGAGATAAAGCCGTCCATCGGGGTGATCATGCTCACGGCCTATGAGACGCTCGAGACCGCCCGGCATGCCATTCGCCACGGCGCCTGCGATTATCTCAACAAACCGTTCGACATCACGGCCATGCGATCGGCCGTCGCGCGCGCCCTTGAAAAATGCCGGCTTGCCGAGAATCTTTCCTCGACGGATGAAAAGCTCTATGCCTTGCAGGAGGAAATCCAGGATCAGAAGCTCCAGCAGGAGATCATTCGGACCAAGGGCGAGATTTACGCCAGCGTGCTGCACGACATCAACAGCCCGCTCACCGTCATATCCGGTTATGTCGAAATAATCAACGAGGCGATCCGCGACGCGGCCAGCGTGGAAGGGGAGCAACTGGAGACCATCAAGGAGGACCTGGGCAAGCTCACCGGACAGGTCGCCCGCTGCTTCGAAATCTCGCGGCGATACCTCAGTTTCCTTTATAACAACCCATCCGGCGAGCGGGCGCTGGTCGGAATGAACCAGATCCTCGCGGACATGAGGGAACTGCTCTCCCGCCATCCAAGCGCAACGGGCCACAAATTGACGATCCAGCCATTGCAGGAGGATGTCGTGGCGGATATCAACGGAACCGACTTGCTGCAAATCCTCTTGAATCTGACGCTGAACGCCCTTCAGTGCACCGATCAGCCCCACGTCGTCGAGGTCCGCTGCCAAAAACTGACCGAGCCCCTCGAGATGGGCCAATTCACCGACGGCCCGACGGATCGCTTCATCAACCGGGAAGGCTTTGTCAATTCGGCGCCGCTCCTTCTGCTTTCAATCCAGGACAGCGGCCCTGGAATTCCAGCCGAAACCATGCCGAAAATGTTTGAAGAGAAATTCACGACGAAGTCGTCCGACAAAGGCACGGGACTCGGCCTGTCGATTGTAAGACGCCTGATCAAGGAAGCCAGCGGCGCAATCCGCTTGCAAACGCAGCCAGGGCTCGGCTCAAAGTTTACCGTCTGCCTGCAAACCTGGAGCAGCCAGGAGGCCGCGGAATAAGCGGAAACTGGCGCAATCCCCATACGACCCAACGGCTTCCGAGCCTCGATTAATGGATATTATGCAAAAGATACTTGGCCTTTCACTCGTATTGACCTTCGTGGGTATTTTGGGCGGCTGTGCGGTTCATGATACTCCCCCTCCCCCCACCAGCAGCGTGACCACAACCACGCAGGAAGCCCCTTCCGCCGTGGCGCCCGGCAGCACGACAACCACGGTCGTCCAGCCCGCGAACTAGAACGCGGCTTCGCCGCGCGAGCCGCACAGGGTAGGATCTCGCGCCCTTGGCTTCCGGAGGGCCGCTTCGCATGCGCGGGCGGAAGGCCGATCAATCGCTCAACTCGACGTTCCAGTAGGCGAGGTCGATGAAATGCTTCCAGCTTTCATGGTGCGGGGCGCAAAACGTGATGCTGACAAATGGCTGCCACTTCGGCCGCTTCGGTTTGCGGATGAGATGCATCCCAACCTCGTGAGGGAGCCGGTTGCCCTTGCGCGTGTTGCACGGGATGCACGAGCACACCACGTTTTCCCAGGTCGTCTGGCCGCCCTTGTCGCGGGGCAGCACGTGGTCGAGATTCAGGTCGCGCCGGTCAAAAACCTTGCCGCAATATTGGCAGGCATCCTTGTCGCGCGCGAAAATATTGTGGCGCGTAAATTTCACTTCCTTCTTCGGCAAACGGTCGAACAGGAGAAGGACGATCACTCGCGGGACGCGGATCTTGAAGGAGATGGTGTGAACCATCTCGGCCTCCGGTTCCCGCACCGAGAGGTCCATCCAGCTCATGAAATCGTGGGTGAAGAAATTGTTGTTCGAATCGGCGCTGACGACTTGCGCATGTCCCTGGAACAATAAGGCGAAGGCTCTCCGGACGGTGCAAACATTGACCGCCTGCCATAAGCGATTGAGCACGAGCACTTGACGATCTAGCATCCTTTTCTTGCCCGGAAAGTAGCATCCGGCCCAATTTGTGTCAATCGCCCGGCCTCCATTATATTCGCTTGTTGGCGACTTGTAACAATGAGACATTCCCCGCTTGGGGGAATCGTTTGCAACGGATTTTGATCTGACGTAAAGTCACGCCATTTTCTATGGGGCGTCTGTCTGTTTTTCTTTTTATTTTGCTGGTTAATTTGGGCGTTTCCGCCGGGTTCGGGGCTGAATCGGCGGACCCTTCCGATCTATTCTTAAGCGCCTATCTCGACGTCCAGGCCGGGGAGAAATTCGAGGCGGACGAGAATTACAAAATGGCCCTTGCCAAATACCGGGACGCCTTCGGCCTTCTGGATAAAGTCACCAAGGATTATCCGGATTGGCAGCCATTAATCGTGGCGTATCGCACGAAGAAGACCGAGGAGAGCATCGCCAGGCTCCAGCAGAAGGTCGGAGCCGAAAGCCCGGCGAATCAAGGCACTTCGGAAACGGAAGCGCCACTGCCGGAAAAAGGTCCTGCTGTCGATGTGGCTCCCGAGAATCCGGCCAACACCGAAGCCCCGATGGGAAACACGGACGTCGTCGATCAGGTCAAAAACCGGATCAAACACCTCGAGCAGGATCTCGAGTCCGAGCACCAGAGGGCGGACGAGGCGCAAAAGCAAAACGAGGCGATATCCAGCCAGCTTCAAGATACCTTGAAGGAACGCGACGCCACCAAGGTGCAGGCGGTGGAGGAAAAATCGCGGATCCGGGAACTCGAAGACGCATTGAAGACCGCGTTGCAGGACACTTCAAAGAATTTCACCGGCGACAAGAAACTCGAGGATGAAATCGACCGGCTCAACCAGGAGCTGGTCCAGGCCCGGGACGAACGCGACGACGCGCGGCAAGGCAACGCGGATGAGGCCGGCCGGCTGGCCAGCGTAAGAAAGCGGACGGCGTCCCTGCAACAGGAGCGGGATGCAGCGGCGCAAAAGAACCAGGAGATGGAGGGAAAGCTGGCGGATGCGCAAAAGCAAGTCGAAACGCTCACCAAGCAACAGGACTCGATGGGCAAATCGAATGCCGATCTTTCAGCAAAGCTGGCCGCCGCGACCGGGCAGGTGGCGGATCTGAAGAAACAACGCGACGCGGCTCTCGCGTCGAGCAGCGCGCTGACTCTCCAGTTGAACAGCGCGCAGAGCGAACTCGCCTCCACGAAACAGGAACGGGACTCGTTCAGAACACAAAGGGACCAGGCGGTGGCCGACCTGACGAAACTCAAAGAGGGCCAAAAGCAGGTGGTCAAACTCATGGCGGATAACGCCTCGCTCACGGACAGGCTCGCCGAGGCGGAAAAGGCCGTGTCGCAATTCAAGGCGGATGCCCCAAAGAAGGACGAACAGATCGCCACCTTGACCAAACAGGTCGGCGACGTGCGGGATCAGCTCGCGGCCAGCCAGAAGCAGAACACGGTTTTCCAGGGGACGATGGCGGAACTCCAGGACCAACTGGATAAAACGAGCAGCGAACTGGAACGCGTGAAGGCGGAAGAAACGAGTCCCGAGGAAAAAAAACGGCTGACCGACGAAAACAGGGTGCTGCGCGACATCGTGTATCGGAGCCTCAAGGAGGAGGCCAGGAGAGAGGAGTCGCGCTCGCTCGTGATGGGCGAGATGTCCAAGCTGGAGGGCCAATCCGGCGTCCTCATGCAGAGACTGAAATACCTCGCCGAGCCCGTTGTAAAGCTGACTCCGGAGGAGAGCAGCCTCTTCAAACAACCCGACCTCGCGCCCGCCGATAGCGCCGGCGAGATGAATATCGAGATCTCGGCGCCGAAAAATGCGTCGGCGACAGTTTCCGGCAAGAACCCGGATTCCTCGCCGGCCCCCGCCGCGAGCGAGGCGCCGAGCCAGACGGCGGAGACGACTCCCCTCCCCTCTTCCTCCCCCAATTCTTCCCCGAATTCCAGCCTCGCGATGAACACTGTCGCGACGCCGCTTAACCAGGGTCCGGAAACGCCGGCATCCGCGCCGCCGGCGAATGATTCGTCGGAAACTCCGCACGTCGAGACGGCTGCTTCGCCCAATGTTCCCGATCAGGTGCGGCCATTGGTGCGAGAGGCAAAGGATTTTTATGACCGCGGCAAGTTCCGCGAAGGGGAAAGATCCTACGAAAGGGCGCTCCTGAGGGCGCCGAACAACGTCTTTATCCTCTCGAACCTCGGCGTGGTCCGCTTCAAGCTCGGCAAACTCAAGGGCTCGGAGGAGGCGTTCAAGAAGGCGATCGCCGTGGCGCCCGAGGACACCTTTTCGCGCACCACGCTCGGCATCGTCTATTACCAGGAGGCGCGCTACGACGACGCCATCGACCAGCTCACCAGGGCCATATCCATCAACCCAAAGATTCCGCAGGCGCACAATTACCTCGGAATCACCGCGAGTATGAAAGGCTGGCCGGAGGCCGCGGAAAAGGAATTGCTGACGGCCATCCTGCTCGATGACAAATACGCCGACGCGAATTTCAATCTCGCGGTCATCTACGCCACCCGCCAGCCGCCCATTGGCATGACTCCCGATCAAATTGCCAAATGGACCGCGGAAGACAAGGACAAGGCGAAGAAATATTACCAGCGCGCGGTCGATCTCGGCTCGGAACCCGACCCCGCGATGGAGCAACTGCTGAAATAGAGTATGTTATGCGCATGATGAAGATGCTTTTCTGGACAATCCTGGCCGCCGTGGCGCTGGCGGCGGCCCCCGCGCGCGCTTACGAGAAGGAATATATCGTGCTCAGCGGCGGCCCCTCGCTGATGGAATGGGAGAAGTTCAAGATGGTCCCGCACGACCACTATTGGGGAAATTTCATCCGCAGCGCGCGGATACGCATCGAGGAGATGCGCAACCAGTTCGGGCCGGACGCGAATATCACGTGGCTGACCTACGCGGAGGGCTACAAGCGGCGAAGCGAGCAGGATAAGCAGGATCTGATCGCCAATATCTGCTCCGTGCGGGACAAGTATAAGATCAAGCTCGTTCTTTTCGACAAGGCCCAGGAAGTCATCGACTACCTCAACGCGGGCCAGCCGAGGGATAAGGTAAAAATTGCCAGCCTCGAATACTTTGGGCATTCGAACCGGGCGTGCTTCATGTTCGACTACAGCAACGAGATCGACAGCGCATCGAAATGCTGGCTCCATGAGAATGACTTTACGAAGCTCAAGCGCGGGATATTCGCGAAGGACGCCTTTGTCAAAAGCTGGGGATGCCACACCGGTGAAGAGATGAGCCAGAGATTCCGCGCCGCGACCGGCGTCAAGATGTACGGCGCGGTCGGGAGAACCGATTACTCGAACGGGACGGTCCCCGTGCTTGCGACCCCCGACGCCCATTGGGCAGACTGAAATCCGCATGAAGCTTGCCCAGTTGCGGGAAATCTACGAAAGGCCGTTCTTTGACCTGATCGCGCAAAGCCGCCGTGTTTACCTCGATCATTGGAAGGGGGACGAGATCCAGCTTTGCACCCTGCTCAGCATCAAGACCGGCGGGTGCAGCGAGGATTGCGCCTACTGCGCGCAAAGCGCCCGCTATTCAACCGGTGTCCAGCGCGAACGTCTCCTGGGGACGGATGACATCCTCGCCAAGGCGCGCATGGCTCGCGAGCAAGGTTCAAGCCGTTTCTGCATGGGCGCGGCCTGGAAGGGAGTGCGCGACGGCGACCCCCGTTTCGAGCAGGTGCTGGAAACGATCCGGGAGGTCAGCAAACTTGGCATGGAAGTCTGCGTCACCCTGGGCAGCCTCAGCCTGGTCGAGGCCAAAAAGTTGAAAACCGCCGGCGTGACGGCCTACAACCACAACATCGACACATCGCCGGAGTATTACCCGGAAATCGTGACCACCCATTCGTTCCAGGACCGGCTCGATACGATTGCCGCGGTTCAGGAGGCCGGCATGTCCCTCTGCTGCGGCGGGATCATCGGGATGGGCGAGACCGAGATCGACCGGCTCAAGATGATCGAAGTGCTCACCGGCTTCGATCCGCCGCCGGAGAGCGTGCCGATCAACTGCCTCGTCGCCATGCCCGGCACGCCTTTGGAGCAACAGGAGCCGATCGACGTTTTCGAACTCGTGCGTTTGATCGCCGCCACCCGCATCGCGCTGCCGCGGGCAAAGGTGAGGCTTTCCGCGGGACGGACCCGGCTGACCCGGGAGGGCCAGGCGCTCTGTTTTTTCGCCGGCGCCAATTCCATCTTCTACGGAAACAGGCTTCTCACCGCCAAAAACCCGGAGGCCGACGAAGACCGGAATCTGCTGCGCGAACTGGACCTCACGCCGACCGCCTTGTAAAGGCGGCTCGCACCCGCATCCGTAAATCAAACGGCCATGCGTTATCAGATTGAATTCCTGCCGGTGGCGCTGGCCCAATTGCGGGCGCTGCCCAAGGAAATTCGGCGTCTGATTGGCGGGAAAATTGACCGGCTTCAGTACGACATGGCGGCGGATGTCAAAAAACCGCCTAAGGGCTGGAAATTACCGCGCCCTTTTTGAATTGGAGGGCAGGACGATTGTCGTTTACGATGTGGGCGACAGGAAGGACATTTATGAGTAACTCGATTGCAGGGCCAAACAAATCGCAGGTGGCCTGGGCTCGATTGGACAAACAGTTGAATCAGGCCAAATCCCTTTTGCGCCAGATGCGCCAGACGGTCGAGGACGGTGAAGATGCTCGCACGATTGAACGGGCGAAAAGCGCGCATGGCAAAAAGCCGCGCATCCCTTGGTCACAGCTGAAAAAGGAAGCCGGATTGGAATGACCGCCAACGCCGGCATCCGCGACCCGTTCCGTTTGAACACCTTTCCGCCCGCCAGCACCAGCAGTCCCGCGACCCCGCCGACTCCGCCCGTGACACCGAAGCCGTAAGATCAATATCAACGGCGCCTCCTTTTATGAGAGTAGAATATTGTAAGTTTCAAGGCTGCGGATGGCCCGCCACAAGGGACAGTATTGCGACCGCCACTCCTCCAAGGAAACCCGGATTAAGATACAGGCCGAGCAGGACAGGCTGGTGGCAGAAGCACCGAAGGAGAGGGCTACCTCTTTTACGCTTCCGGCGGAGTGGGGTTAGCTAAAGCGCGTGATTGCATTTTCCTCTGTTTTCGGGCAGAGTCATGCCATGACGTTCAAGCGCATCACATGTGATCCCAAACGGATGAACGGCCAGCCGTGCGTCCGCCAGCTTCGCCTGACGGTGCGCCGCGTGGTGGAGGCCGTCGCCACTTATCCCGACCGCCGGGATTTACAGCGCGAGTTTCCCGAGCTGGAAGCGGAAGATGTCCGTGAGGCGCTGGCCTACGCAGCGGCCAATCTGGACGACAAGGTAATTGATCTGGCCACGGCTGGATGAAGTTGCTGCTCGACCAGGGAACTCCGCGTTCGGCGGCAAGCCTTCTCCGTCAGGCGGGTTTTGATGCGGTTCACACGGGCGAAACCGGCCTGGCCGAGGCGGAAGATTCTGAAATTATTCGCAGCGCTTCCCTTGAAGATCGCGTAATTGTGACACTCGATGCTGATTTCCACAGTCATCTTGCCCTGACGCAAGCCCGCAAGCCGTCGGTGATCCGAATCCGCATTGAAGGATTGCGCGCGGAGGAATTCAGCGGGCTGCTCCAAAGAGTTTTGAACCAGTGCGCAGATGATTTGAATACTGGCGCGATGATTTCCGTGAATGATTTTCAAATCCGTGTCCGTCGTCTGCCGGTTGCATGAAAGCGCCCTTGCGGTTACAGATTCCATTTTCTGTCCTCACGCATTTTTCTCAAATCCTCTTGCGTCATAAAATCTTGTGTCGAACGCCCCCCCGTTCATTCAACGCCTTCAAACGCGCAAGCTAGCGGATGGCTTTCGATCATTGACGAGCCGCATGAAGGGCTCTAAATAGACGATATGACGACGCTAACCATCACTAAAGCCCGCGCAAATCTTTCCGAATGGCTGGAAAGAGCCAAGCGGGGCGAAGACATCGGCATCGTGTCCGGCGACCAGATTGTGGCGTTGCGTCCCGTAACCGTGTCGTCCGATGATTACGCCTGGCGCGAATACGGCGCGACGCCGGCGGAGTTGGCGCGTTTTGAGAAGCGGATGGAACAGCAAGTTTCAGCGGAGCGGAAACGCGGAAAGATCAAACGCTTTTCCGGCAATCTGGAAAAGGATTTGGCTGATTGAAGCGGCTGGATTTAAGCGGGGCGTTTCGTGCGCGCGTCCGCGCTTATCCCAAAGCGACACGCGACAAAATCGGACTGGCGTTGCGACATTTGGAAAAGGATTTCGGCCATCCGCACCGGCATCGCGCTTTGGGCATCCGCAAGCTGACGGGAAGTTTTTTTGAAATCCGCGTGGGACTGGAGATCCGATTGGTTTTTCAAAATCGCGCCGATTGCCTTTTGTTTGTGATGGCTGGCCATCACGACGAAGTGCAAAAGTTCCTGCGCGCGTAGCAGTTTTAGAATAGCGACAACTGCGGCCGGCCTTTCCACTCCTTGCGGCGGCGGGGTCTTTTCCCCGGCGGCGGCGCCTCGGCGAGCACGGGCTTCCCGTCCGCGTTGAGTTCGGCCTGTTCCAGATTTCCTAGTATCTCCTTGGCGCGATTGATCACCTCCGGAGGCAGGCCCGCGAGACGGGCGACCTGGATCCCATAGCTTTTGTCCGCCCCGCCCCGCACGATTTTCCGCAGAAAGATGATCTGCTCGTTCCATTCCCGGACGGCGACGTTGAAATTTTTGACGCCGCCGCGAGTCATCTCGAGTTCCGTCAATTCGTGGTAATGCGTGGCAAAGAGGGTGCGGGCCCTGATTTTGTCATGGAGATATTCCGCGACGCTCCACGCGATGGACAGGCCGTCGAAGGTCGATGTTCCCCTGCCGATCTCGTCGAGAATCACCAGGCTTTTCTCCGTGGCGTTGTTGGTGATGTTCGCGGTCTCGTTCATCTCGACCATGAATGTGGACTGGCCGCGGGAAAGGTCGTCGCTCGCGCCGACGCGCGTGAAAATGCGGTCCACCAAGCCGATCTCCGCGCTGGCCGCCGGGATGAAACTGCCCATCTGCGCCATGAGGACCAACAGCGCGACCTGGCGGATGTAGGTCGATTTGCCGGCCATGTTCGGGCCGGTGATGATGAGAAGCCGGTTCTCCTTCGCATCGAGTTCGACGTCATTCGGCACGAATTTCTCCTCGACCAGGCTTTGATCGAGGACGGGGTGCCGCCCGTCGCAAATGAGAATGCGCGAGTCCTCCGTGAGTTCGGGCCGGCAATACCCGTAGAGCCGCGCCACTTCGGAGAGCGACGCGATCGCGTCGAGCGTCGCAATGGCGGAGGCCGTCTCCTGCAACGGCGCGAGTTCCTTGAGCACTTCGTCCCGCAACTGGACGAAAAGCTCGGCCTCGAGATGGCGCGCCCGCTCGTCCGCCCCGAGGATGCGGCCCTCCATCTCCTTCAACTCGGGCGTGATGAAGCGCTCCCCGTTCACGGTTGTTTGCTTGCGGACGTAATGGGCGGGGACACTTCGCAGGTTGCTCTTGGTCACCTCGATGAAATAGCCAAACACGGAGGTATAGCGGACCTTGAGGGATTTGATGCCGGTCGCCTTGATCTCGCGCTGCTGAAGCCGGGCGATCCAATCGTTGCCGTCGCCGCGCGCGGCGCGCAATTCGTCGAGCGCCGCGCTGAAGCCGGGCCGGAACATTCCTCCCTCCTTGGTCGAAGCCGGCGGCTCGTCGGCGATTGCCGATTGGATCAGGGAAACCAGGGCGGTAAACTCCGCGGAGTCGATGAGCGGCGCGGGTTGGGCGGCTGCGCCCGGGCGGTTTAGGGCGCGCAAATGCGACTTGAGGACCGGTATCTGTTCGAGAGACTGGCGCAGGGCTGTCAAATCGCGCGCATTTCCCCCACCCTGGCTGAGACGGCCGGCAGTCCGCTCGACGTCCCGCACCGACTTGAGCGTCTCGCGCACCTGGTTCAGCAGGAAAGGTTCTCTCAGGAAATCCGCTATCAGTTCCTGGCGTTCCCGCAGCGGCCCGAGCTGCCGGAGCGGGTGCAAGACCCAGTCCCGGAGCCGGCGTCCTCCCATCGGCGTGGCGGTCCGGTCGAGCGCGGAAAGAAGGCTGCAATCCTTCGCCCCACGGGAGGCGGCCAACTCGAGGTTCGCCTGCGTCGCCGCATCGACGATGAGGAAACCTGAATTCCTGTAACAGGCGATGCGCGAGATATGCTTCGTCTGCCGCCGCAACTGATGCTTCAGGTAATGAAGGATGGCGCCCGCCGCGCCGATGGCGCCCTCCATGCCGCGGCAGCCAAAACCGTCCAGCGACTGCACGGCGAAATGATCGAGTAAAGTGAAGTAAGCCTGCTCGATCGCGAACGTATAGCCGTCGCACTCCAGGGTGTTCGCGATGCCGGAGAAGAAATCCGCCTGGTCGTCGCTCACGAGCACCTCGGCGGGAGCGACGCGCGCCAGTTCATCCTCCAGTTCCGCCTGGCTGGAGAGTTCGGTAAGACGGAATTCCCCGGTGCTCAAGTCCACGAACGCGAATCCGTAAACGCCTTCCTTGAGGCAGATCGCCGCGAGGAAATTGTTTCGTTTTGCATCGAGCAAATTGATGTCGCCGATCGTTCCCGCGCTGATGACTTGGGTAAGCTGCCGGTCCACGATTTTTCCCGGCTGCGGTTCGCCCACCTGGTCGCAGATCGCCACCCGCTTTCCGGCCTTGACGAGCTTCGCGACGTAGCCCTCGGCGGCATGGTACGGCACTCCGCACATGGGCGTCTGGTTGCGTTTCGTCAGGGCGACATTCAGGATCGACGAGGCGATGACGGCGTCGTCGAAGAACATTTCGTAAAAATCGCCGAGCCGGAACAGGAGCAGCGTATCCTTGGGCAGACCGCGCCGGATGCTTTGATACTGCTGCATCATCGGGGTGATGGAATTCGCCATGAGGTGCCTGTACTCTATCGAAAAGAGCGTCTGCCAACAGCCAAAAGAAAGGAGAAACGGAGCAAATCAAGCGGCTGTTTTCGTTCCCCTCGTTCCGAAGTGGCACTTCGGAACGAGGGGGCGGAAGCAGGAGGCGCCGCGGCCGATGCGCGAGGAGCGCCGCCGGTCATGGCGTTTCCCGGCGGCAGAACCAGCCGAGAATGCACCAGTTTTCAAACCAATCCTTGATGACCGCCGGCCAGTCCATTTCGCGGCCGGATGAGAGCGCTTGCGCGCAGGCCTCTTCGAGCGCGGCCCCGTCGCGCAAGGCGGCGAGGACGCGAAAGGCTTCGGGTTCGAGCCGCTTGTAATAGAGAGCGTTGTCGTGCCGGTGAACGGCCACATGGACCTTCTCCCGCCTGGGCAATGCCAGTTTCCCGCTCGTTTTCGCCTTCGGACTGCTGGACTCGACGGCATTGCTCGCCTCGCCGCGCAGGGCGCGCTTCTTGAGCGCCAGGACACAATCATCGACCGGATAATTCAACTCGAGCAGGGATAGATACGGCTGCAAACCGAGACGCAGCGTGGCGGGATCGCACCCGAGAAGGCTGTCGATGTCGAGGACCGGTTTGGCCTCGCCGTCGAAGCCGACCACCTGAGCCCATTCGAAGCGCGCCATGTCGAGCGCGAGTTCCCGGCGCGGCTCGGTCCATTGCGGCTCCGCGAGGAGAAATGTTTCGAGCCGGCTGCCAAGGTTCCGGAGGGTGAAGGATGCGGAGGGATGCCGCGCGAGATATTCCCTCGCGAGGCGGCGAAACCGGCGTTCACCCAGGATGGCGCGCAAGCCCGGGTAATCCTCATAAAAACAACCGAGGATGCGAAACCAGTATTGGCGGTTGTAAATTTCGAGCCGCTCGAAGGAAGTGAGCCGGTCGTTCGGTTTGATGAAGGTGGCGGCGGCGTCCGCCATGCTGCCGCCATCGGCGGATTGCGGCTGCATCCGGTCATCGTCGGTCAACGGGCGGAAGAGCGCGCCCGCCATGGTGCGCTGCAACTCGCGAAGCGCATTGAGGGAACCTGCCGATTTGAGCGAACCTGCCGGTTTAAGCGAACCTCCCGGTTCGGGCCGGCCAGCTTCAGGCGGGGAGATTCGTCGTCTCGAGGGCGTGGATGAACTGGTTGGCCTTGAGGGCTTCATTGTGGACTTCCTCGAAGGACGGTATGCGGTCATCCCATTCGAGGAGTGTGGCCGTCACGCCAGCCAGCCGGGTGGCGTGAGCATAAAGTTGCCACACGGGATCCAACACGGGATGGTCGTGGGTGTCGAGAATGTATTTTTTGAATTTGGAATGGCCGGCGATATGGATCTGGCCGACCCGATGCGGCGGGATATTGTTCAGGTATTCGTAGGGATCGAACCCGTGGTTTTTGGAGGAAACGTAGATGTTATTTACATCCAGCAGGATGCCGCAGTCGGCCGCTTCGACCACTTCGGAGAGAAATTCCCACTCCGTCATCTCCGAAGCGTGAAATTCGGCATAGCTGCTGACATTCTCCACGCAGATGGGAGTTTCCGTGAAGTCACGAACCTGGCGGATCTTCTCGGCTGTGTGCCGGGCGGCGGCGAATGTGTAAGGCATGGGAAGCAGATCGTGCGTGAATCTTCCATCGACGCTGCCCCAGCAGAGATGATCGGAAAGCCACGGGGTCTTCGTGCGCCGGACGAGGGTCCGCAGCCGCTTGAGGTGCTCGCGGTCCAGGGGATCCGCCGAGCCGAAATACATGGAAACACCGTGTTGGACGACCCGGTATTGTTCGAGAATCCTGTCCAGCACCTCCAGAGGACGGCCCCCGTCGACCATGAAATTCTCCGAGATGATCTCGAACCAATCGACGACCGGCTTTTTTTCAAGGATATGCCGGTAGTGAGGAACCCGGAGGCCAATACCGATGCCGTAATCGCTAAAGCCGTTGAAGATGTTGGCGGGCATGTTGCGGGAGGAAGCGGGGACCGGCAGTCAAAAGCGAGAGGTGGATCGTGATGTGAACCACGACCCACCTTCCACTGCCCCGGAGTCGTGAAGACTAGGAGGGCTTGTTCGTATTGCAGCCGCCCTTGCCCTTGCAATCGTTCTTGCCTTTGCAACTGTTGCTGTCGGTCTTGCAGCCGCCCGCTCCTTTGCAGTCGTTCTTTCCTTTGCAGTCGTGCTTGCCCGAGGGGGTCGAATCGTCCATTTTCTGCAGGAGGTTGCCCGTTGTCGAGGTCGGGAGGGTGACTGCGTGCGCCCTTACCGCGGTGGTTCCGGTGAACAGGCCGGCCATTGCCGCGCCCACGATCATTGCTCTTGTGGATTTTGTCATTGTGTAACTTTCCGTGTCTGGTTTCCTTTATTTGCCCGACCTCCCCAACGGCAGGACCGCGAAGAAGCGAACAAAAGCTTCAGGTCATATGCGACCGATGTTCTTCTAAGGATGCAGCGGCAGGCTGTTTTATTCCCGATTATCTTCTTTTGAACGTACGGGACCGTCAAGGGAGAAGTCGTTTTCGCGGACGAGGAAATGCATTAGGCCAGCCGGCCCACTCATTCACGAGCCGTTTACGGCCCCGGCTGGCTCTTTTTGAAAAGGGCTTCCCCCGGTTTGACTGGCAGGCGGAGCGATCCCGCTCAGTGGGCGCCGGCTTCCTTGGCTTCCAGCGCCTTCATCTTCCTTCTGTCCAGTTCGCTTTCAGGGTCGTAAGCCGAGGCATTATACTTATAGAATTCAAATTCTCTCTTTTTTTCCTCGGCGGAGACCGCCTGGGAACTCGCATAACGCCCCTGGCGCTCCGGCTCATTCACGGCGATGATTTCCGGCTCATAGCGGGTGACGAAATGAACCTGTTCAGCCACGCTCCCGTTGGGCAGCCATACCGGCAGGGCTAACATATTGTCGATCAACCACCACGGGTAGTTCCCCGTCTCGTCCCGGTAAATGACGGAACTGCGGGTGATAATTTGCGGAGCGTTGTCGTTGCCGGCAACGGTGTACCGGAAGGTTACCAGCTTGTTCTCGATGCCCCGGCGGGTGAGTTCGCTGGAAACAGCCTTCGCATAAGCCTCGGATTGCTTGTAGTCGCCCTTGCCCCCAACGTGGAGAGAAGTTGCCACCGACCATCCCGGAGAAGCCCTGAACACGTCGCAACCGGTAGAAAGCACGAGCAGCGCCGAGAGCGAAACCAGTAATGGAAAACCCTTCATAGAAAATAATGGTAATCCCGGAAAATTCGCCCGGATGCAAGGAAAAAGACGCTGGAATCGGGCTCAGCAGCACGAAAAAAATAGTGTTGACACCAATAAGCCCCCTGATAGTTAATTCTATTAAATCATCAGGGAGCTAATAGTTTATGCCGTTATTGATGTTGAACGATCTTCCCCGTTACGACTGCTTGTTGAAGGCTGCCGAACAATTCCCCACTCTGAATCCCGCCAGGTTCGATGCCTTTCTGAATCTCCTGCGGACGGGGGATGACGTGTTCGGGGAGGAGAATCGCCTTCTTGCCCGGCATAACATCAGCCAGGGCCGGTTCACGGTGCTGATGCTTTTGCACCGCCCCCAGTCGTGCACGCCCGCGGGACTTGCCGACGAGTCGAACGTCACGCGCGCGACGATGACGGGATTGATCGATACGCTGGAGAAGGACGGATTGGTAGTGCGGGAAGCGGACCCGGACGACCGGCGGACGCTCCACGTTCTGCTGACCGCCAGGGGGCAGGCGTTCATTGAAAAAATATTGCCCGAGTATTTCCGGGTTGTTTCGGCGATCATCGAGCCGTTGAACGCGGCGGAGCAGAAAGACCTGGTAAGACTTCTTCAAAAAATCCAACAAGGAGCGGCGCTTCGGCGCGATTCCGAGGCGCGGGAACTCGTCCCGGCCGGACTCTAGCTATTTATGTTCAAGAGAATGGCCATCATGCTGGGGCTGGTTTTCCTATTCATCGTAGGAATCGCCTTTTGGAAATATTCCCTCATCCGCGCGGGGATGGCGCAAGGGGCGAAATTCGCGCCGCCGCCTACCGCCGTCACGGTCATCGTCGCAAAAACGCAGAAATGGCAGCCCGTGCTGAGCGCGGTCGGCTCTCTGAAGGCGGTAAACGGGGTGACCGTCAGCACCGATCTCGCCGGCATCGTGTCGGAGATCACTTTCGAATCCGGCGCGACCGTGAAAAAGGGAGACCTCTTGCTAAAACTGGATACCCGGCAGGAAGAGGCGCAACTGCGTTCCGCGGAGGCGCGGGAAGACCTCGCGAAAAGCAACCTGGAAAGGCAGCGGCAATTGATCGCGAAGAACGCGGTGGCGCAGACCGACTACGATTCGGCGAACAGCGAGTTCCGGCAGGCGGAGGCGGCGGTGGAAGAATCGCAGGCATTGATCGCGCGAAAGACGATCCAGGCCCCCTTCGACGGACTGCTTGGCATCCGCCAGGCGAACATCGGGCAATATCTCAACGTCGGCGCCTCGATCGTGCCGCTGCAATCGCTCGACCCGATCTATGTGGAATTTTCTCTTCCCCAGCAGCATCTCGACAAAGTGGGAGCGGGCGGGAAACTTCGCATCAGCGCCTCGGGGATAGGCGGCGAGGAATATAAAGGGGAGATCAGCGCCATCGATTCGCTGGTGGACGAGACCACCCGGAACATCCTCATCCAGGGGACGGTGGCGAATCCGGACGGCAGGCTGCGGCCCGGCATGTTCGTAAACGTCGAGGTGCTCCTGCCCGAGACGGCCGGCGTCATCGCGATACCCGCATCCTCCATCAGCTACGCGCCCTACGGCGACTCGGTATTCATCGTAACAGACGGGACCACCCCGGACGGGAAGCCTGCCAAAGTCGTTGAGGAACGCTTCGTCAAGCTCGGCCCGAGCCGCGGCGACCAGGTATCCATCCTCTCCGGGGTGAAGGAAGGCGACCAGGTCGTCACATCGGGAGGGTTCAAGTTGCAAAAGGGCGGCCCGGTGCAGATAAGCAACGGCGTCCAGCCCTCCAACGATTTGAATCCCAACCTTCCGGACACGTAAAAAACCCCGTACCGTACTGCGCTACACCTGCCGGGCCGTTCAATACCGTTGCCCGAGCGCCGCTTTTTTCGTATATTGAAAGCGTATGGAAGCAGACTCCAGAGACGGAATATAAGTTCATGAACGACCAGACGACTGCACCCGAAGATTTCGCAAGTCTGTACCGCCGCGCCTTTTCGGAGTTCGGGACACAGGCGCTATGGAACATGCGCCCGGTTAAAGAGCCGACGGCGGCGGACGCCTTGGCGATCACCAAGGCGTTGCGCACGCATGGCCGCATGGATGGACGGCGGCTCGCCGAGCGCATCGAAGAGCTTTGCCGTGCCTCGAAGTCCGCGGCTTGTCTCGTAATGTTGTCAACGAGGGTTTTCCTTTGAACGGACGTCGTACCGTCTTGCCAAGAGAACGTTTGAACGGACATGGCGTCTGACAGATGCCAGGTTGCATCGGTCGCGCGTACGAAAAAGTATGTCGTTTTAGCTCGGTAATCTTTTGAGTTTGGCAGCCACGTACGCACGACTACTTCCGCATTTTCTCCTGTTACTTTGCTTCTAATTATCTTGTCTCTCTGTGCTGACCTCAACGAAAAACTAAGCTGATCCACATATGCGTCATGCTCACCTTGTGTGGAATATCCCGATGCTCTCAGAAGCGTGAGAGCCTTAAGCCACCGAGCGATCGCAGTTCGCAATTCGGATCCCATAAAAGGAGCCAGCATTCTCGCTTTTTCAGCAGACATTGGAATCCGTCTGGTGGCGAGAATAGTCCGAACGATTAACTCCGGTGTGGCTCCTTTGTCGAGACCACTTGTCGCTTTCAATCCAGGAATAAAGGTCAATGCCAACGTAGCGCATAGCAAGAATCCTTTTCCGCCAATCAGGGATAGCGGTGGGGCGAGTCCTCCATTTGTCCACATTGTAAAGATGCCGCCCGTGAAATCTTTTTCACCTTTGCGGCTTGGCGTCTTTGCGTGAGGCTCTTTTCAAATTGACTCTGTTGGGGCAGTAAAACTCGGTTCCACCGGCTCGACGATTGTTTCGTCCCGCTCCCAGCCTTCCGTTTCGACCATGATTCGCTCAATGGCTATTGCGCTCGCGTTCGCGTCGAGGTCGGGAACGATCTCGTATTCGCTAATCCAGCAACGGTAGATATTCCATCCCATAACGAGCTGGCCTGCTTCATTATAGAGTTCGAGCCTGATGTCCTTGCGGAAGTCCTTGAGCGAGACTTCCGCGCCCAAGCCCGCGCCGAACGCCCAGACTTTATTTGCCCATTGTTCAAACTCCGGGTCCTGGGTGACACCGCGTTCAAGAGTGATCGCCTCGTATTCGGTACGGCCGGGCGATTTGTGACTGGTGCTTGGATCGCCCCCTTCGCGGTGCTGGATGACTTCGGTGGTGCGCCGCAAGCCGCTGCATCGGCTGATGCCGGCCACGTAGCGGCCATCCCATTTGATGCGGAATTTGAAATTCTTGTAAGGATCAAGGCGCTGTGGATTGACAGGGAATTCAGTCATAAAGATAACCCATAGCAGTTAAGAAAAATTCCTTGAAGTGGAAACAAAACGAGGTTATCCGAGCCTCCCCATGCCTGACGAACCGATTCCCTCCGTTGCCGATGGCGCGGACCAGGCGGTCGCCGTCGCGAATGCGAACGAGGTTGCCCAGCTTTCCGATCAATCGCGTGGTCAGATCGTTCAAGAGAAAGCGACGTGCCCATTCCTCGGGACAGCGATCGCGACGGGGAACCTCGCCGTCCGCAACGACGCGAACAATCCGGTCGCGAGCATCGAAGACGTGCGGCAGCTCGGCAACTCGGGAGGCGGCAACCTCGGCGATTTGCTGGTCTTCTTCGCGCGGGGCAATCACGCGTGGATGAAGGGCGCGACTGGACAGCTCGATCAACCCGCGCCGGAGGGGCTGTTTTCGCTCGAGCTCCCTGGGTCCCAGGGCTCGCACCCCGGTCATAGCGCCATCCTTGAAGGCGACCCCACGGTGCCCGGCTCGGGGAGGTTCAGCGAAGCGGACTTTCAAAGACTCGTCGACCGGGCCAGGGACGGGCTCGTCAAGCGCTCCGCCGTCGGCGGCTTCATTGCCGGGAACTTGTTGCGGGATCCGGGCTCGAAGGTGTTCGGATTGAGCGTCACCGGACTCCTCGCCCGCGACTTGGGTGAGTTCGTCGCCGTGACAGGTCCTGCGCTCATGGAGAAGCTGACGGGCTCCGAGGAATCGGCCGAGACGTCGCACCGCGAGCTTTTTGAGAAGCTCACCAAGCTCACCGGCGAAGACAACCTCGTCGGCTCCGCGGGCGAGTTCGGTCTCCTCTTTGCCTTCCTGGCCAATAAGCCAGGTGCGAAGAAGGTCGATGGAGAGCCCACGGTCTCGCTGGAAGATCTGCGTGCCATGTTCCTGGACAAGCGCTTTCCCGCGGGCTGGGACGCTTGGAAGAAGACCACGCTGGATTGGGTTGTCAACACGACCGGCCTCCTCATGAGCGCCGGCAAGGAGTACTTGCGCTTGAAAATATCTGATTCCGTACCCTCTTAATTGAGATGAAATGGTCCCGTTTCATAGAGCGAGGCACTTACATTTTTTCCGCCAAAGAGCACTCTCTTCAGGCGATTTTTTATGCAAAAGTTACACACGCCGATTTCGGGTTTTTTCAGCGTGCTTGCTCTGAGCGGCCTTGCCATTTTCCCGCTCCGGGCGGATGTCAAAATGCCGTCCATCTTCGGCGATCACATGGTCCTTCAGGAGGGCATTGATCTGCCTGTTTGGGGAAAGGCGAGTCCCGGCGAAGTGGTGACGGTGACCGTTGGCGAACAGAAAGCCGAGGCGACCGCCGATGCCCAGGGAGCATGGATGGTGAAGCTCAATCCGCTGCCGGCCTCCGGCCAGCCGGTTGACCTCCAGGTGACTGGAAGCAACAGCCTGGTCTTTCACGACGTGCTCGCAGGCGATGTCTGGCTCTGCTCCGGACAATCGAATATGGTGTTCGGACTGGGCAACGCCTCCAACGCTTCCGAGGCCATCCCCCAGGCCAATTATCCCGGCATACGGCTTTTCATGGTGGGCGACCAAGCTCCGCGTCAGCCCGCGACGAATTGCAAAGGCCAATGGCGGGTCTGTACGCCGGATAATGTCAAAATAGGAGGATGGAACGGCTTCTCCGCCGTCGGCTATTTCTTCGGTCGCGAGCTTTACGAGAAAGAGCAAAAACCGATCGGGCTCATCCAGACTGCTTTCAACGGAACACCCATCGAGGCGTGGACCAGCCTGGAAGCTTTGCAGTCCAACCCCACCGTGGCGCATTACGCGGCGGATTTTATTCACATGCGCGATTTCCATGATCAACTCAAGCAGGAATTCATCAACACCGTTTTGCCGGGCTGGCAACGGGCAGATGACGCCTGGCAACAAAAATACGGCGGGGCCTATGCCGAAGCCTTGAAACAATGGCAAGCGCAGGCGGATACCGCGACCCAGAACGGCGAACCTGCGCCGCCCAAGCCAAAACCCGAAGAACCTGAACCGAAAAGGCCCTACTTTGTCGGAGACTCCGAATCACAGCCTTCCGTTCTTTATGATGGCATGATCAATCCCCTGATCCCCTACGGCATCAAGGGTGCGATCTGGTACCAAGGCGAAGGCAACGCCAATACCAGGGAGCGGGCCGCCGAATATGCGGCGCTCCTGCCGCTCATGATCAATGACTGGCGGCAACGCTGGGGAAAGGAAGTGCCCGCCCTTGCTCAGTTCCCATTTGTCTATGTCCAGCTCGCATCCTATGGCTATGGCTGGCTTTTCCCAGTCGTCCGCAATGCCGAACTCAAAACCCTCTCGCTGCCTAATACCGGGATGGCCGTGGCCCTCGATGTTGGCAACGAACAAAGCATACATCCCACGGACAAACTGACGGTGGGCCACCGCCTGGCGCTGGCGGCGCGTCACGCGGCCTATGGCGAGAACCTTGTCTATTCCGGTCCCATCTACGACTCGATGAAAGTGGAAGGCTCCAAGATGCGCATCCGCTTCACGGGGATCGGAAGCGGGCTGATGATCGGAGCCGCTCCGCCAGACAGCCCGAGCGCCCCGCCCGCGGCGCCGGAGAGTGCGCTCCAGGGATTCTCCATCGCCGGCAGCGACGGCAAATTCGGACCCGCTCAAGCCGCCATCGATGGCAACGCGGTTTTGGTCTGGAACGCTCACATCCCCCAACCCACCGCCGTGCGTTATGGTTGGGCCGGCTTCCCAAAGCCTCCCGTGAACCTTTACAACAAGGAAGGTCTGCCCGCCTCGCCCTTCGCGACAGACATTAGGCCTTAACCCAAATCTGAAACTTGATTTGGCATGGGCTTTGATGAAACGTCAACCTTCCTCGCCGGTATGCGGAAAGCCGGCGGGAAAATTCCGTTCAAATTGCACCCGACACGTAAAATCCGAGAAGCACGCGGCGCTGCGGCGTCATCATGAGATTCACTGATTTATTCATCCGCCGGCCGGTCGTCGCGACCGTCGTGAACCTGCTCATCCTGCTGGCGGGCTTCCAGGCTATAAGGGTCTTGAACGTCCGCCAGTATCCGCGCAGCGACATCGCGGTGATAACCGTGAACACCACGTACACGGGCGCCAACGCGGACCTCGTGCGCGGATTCATCACGACGCCGCTGGAGCGGGTCATCGCGAGCGCGGACGGGATCGATTACATCGAGTCGCAGAGCGCGCAGAGCCTGAGCACGATCTCGGTGCATCTAAAGCTCAATTACGACACCAACGCGGCGCTGACACAGATCCAGGCGAAAGTCGCCCAGGTCCGCAACGATCTGCCGCCCGAAGCCGAAGCGCCCATCATCGAACTGGAAACGGCCGACGACCAGTTCGCGGCGATGTATCTGAGCTTCTATTCGGACGACCTGGATCAAAACCAGATAACCGATTACCTGACGCGCGTGGTGCAGCCGAGGTTGAGCGCGATAAGCGGCGTGCAGCGCGCCGACATCCTGGGCGCGCGGACGTTTGCCATGCGGATCTGGCTGAAACCGGACCGGATGGCGGCGCTGAACATCTCGCCTTCGGAGGTGCGGGAGGCGCTCGCGAACAACAATTATCTCTCGGCGGTGGGAGCAACCAAAGGGTCGATGATCTCCGTCAACCTGGTTGCCAATACCGACCTGCGAACGGCCGACGAATTCCGCCACCTCGTCCTTCGCCACCAGAACGGAGCCATCGTCCGCCTCGAGGACGTCGCCGATGTCGCTCTCGGCGCGGAAAGCTACGACGAAGAGGTGCGCTTCTCGGGGAAGAAAGCGACGTTCATGGGCATCTGGGTGTTGCCGACCGCGAACTCCCTGGACGTGATAAAGGCCGTTCGCGCCGAGATTCCCGACATCCAGCGGCGGCTTCCGGCGGGGATGAAAGCGGGCATCCCGTATGACTCGACCATCTATATCAACGACGCGCTCCACGAGGTGTTCAAGACGCTCTCGGAGACCCTGGCGATCGTGGTGGTGGTGATTTTCCTCTTTCTCGGCTCGCTCCGTTCGATCCTCATTCCCGTGGTGGCGATCCCGATCTCGCTCGTGGGCGCGGCCTTTTTGATGCTGGTATTCGGCTTCACCTTGAACCTGCTCACCCTGCTTGCCATCGTGCTGGCGGTCGGTTTGGTGGTGGACGACGCCATCGTGGTGGTGGAAAACGTCGAACGCCACCTGCGGGAGGGTCTGGCTCCGTTGGACGCGGCGATCAAGGGCGCGCGCGAGCTCGTCGGCCCGATCATCGCGATGACCATCACGCTTGCGGCGGTCTATGCGCCTATCGGGATCCAGGGCGGACTTACCGGAGCATTGTTCCGTGAGTTCGCCTTCACGCTCGCGGGAGCGGTGATCGTCTCCGGGGTGGTCGCGCTGACCTTGTCGCCGATGATGTCCTCGCAACTCCTGCGGGCCGGGGATTCACACCGCGGCTACGCGGGGTGGATCCATGAGCGCTTCGACGCGCTGCGGCGCGTTTATCTGAGGGCCCTGGCCGCCACGCTCGTGTGGCGTCCGGTAACGCTGACGCTGGCGGCCATCATCGTCCTTTTGATGGTTCCCTTCTACCTCTTCTCGCAGAACGAACTGGCTCCGAAAGAGGATCAAGGGTTCATCATGGGGATCGTGCAGACGGCGCCCAATTCGACAATCGACCAAAAAACCCTTTTCACCGAAAAGGTGAACGACGTTTTCCAATCGATCCCTGAAACCGCGAACACGTTCCAGGTAACCAATTCCAGCTTCGCGTTTTCGGGCATGGTGACCAAGCCGTGGAGCGACAGAAAGCGCTCGACGGAACAGATCGTCGGAGAGGTTTTTGGAAAAGTGGGGGCGATTCCCGGCATCCGTGTGATCGCCACCACGCCGCCGCCGCTTCCTGGGGCGGGGACGTTTCCGGTCGAGTTCGTGATCACTTCAACCGCCGAGCCGAAGGAACTGCTCGGTTTCGCCAATGAGTTGGTGCTCAAAGCGGTGCAAAGCCACGTTTTCATGTTCGCGGACACCGATTTGAAGTTCGACCAACCACAAACGGAAATCGTTTTCGACCGGGACAAGGTGGCGGCTCTCGGATTGAACTTGCAGCAGGTCGGCGCCGACCTCGGGACGATGTTGGGCGGCAACTACGTGAACCGTTTCAACACCGACGGACGCAGCTACAAGGTGATCCCGGAAATAAAGCGGAATCAGCGCATGACCACCGATCAGTTGAAGGATCTCTACGTGAGCGGTCCCGGAGGAAAACTGGTGCAGCTTTCGACATTCGCGACGTTGAAGGAGACAACCGAACCGCGAACCCTCAACCGGTTTCAGCAATTGAATTCGGCGAAAATCGAGGGTGCGTTTCCCCCGGGCGTGACGCTGGATCGCGCGTTGAAGGTGCTCGAGGACGAAGCGGCGAAAATCCTGCCGAAGGGGTTCACGATCGACTACGCGGGCGAAGGGCGCCAACTGCGAGTGGAAGGCAGCCGCCTCACGGGCACGCTCATCTTTTCCTTCATCCTGATTTTTCTCGTGCTTGCCGCGCAGTTTGAAAGCTTCCGGGATCCGTTCATCATTTTGATTGGCTCGGTTCCGCTGGCGCTGTCGGGTTCGCTCCTGTTTTGCTTCCTCGGGTTCACGTCGATCAACATCTACAGCCAGGTCGGCCTCATCACGCTGGTGGGGCTTGTGTCCAAGAACGGCATCCTCATCGTCGAATTCGCCAATAAACTGCAAGAGGCCGGCGTCCGGAAGCTGGACGCCATCACGGAAGCGGCAGGGACCCGCTTGCGTCCGATCCTGATGACATCGGTCGCCACGGTGGCGGGACATTTTCCGCTGGTGCTCGCGAGCGGGCCCGGAGCGGGCTCGCGCAACAGCATCGGCTGGGTGCTGGTGACAGGGATGAGTGTGGGCACGCTCTTCACGCTATTCGTCGTTCCGCCGATCTATATGCTGGTGGCGAAGGACCGCGGAGCTTGCCGCGAGGAACCGCTTCCCAAGCTGGACCCGCGCTCCAGCTCTGCTCGCGCCGCAGTCCAGGCGGCTGTGCCGGCGGCCTAAGGTTCGCCATTGGTGCGCTTCCCCCTGAAGAATTCCTGAAGGAGAGCGCGGCATTCCTCGAGCCGGACGTTCGCGGTGATCTCGCAGCGATGGTTGAGCGCGGGATGCTGAAGGATGTTCAGCAATCCCCCCGCCGCTCCGCCGCGCGGATCGCCGCAGCCGAACACGACGCGGAAGAGGCGCGCATGGACCATCGCCCCGGCGCACATCGGGCACGGCTCCTTTGTCACATAGAGTTCGCATTCGTTCAGACGCCAGTCGCCGATCACACTCTCGGCCTGGGTGATCGCCAGCATCTCCGCGTGAGCCGTGGCGTCCTTGAGGGTTTCGACCTGGTTGAACGCGCGGGCGATGATCTTCCCGTGCAAAGTCACGACGGCTCCGACCGGGACTTCGTCCGCCTGCAAGGCCTTGCGGGCCTGGCGCAGAGCTTCCCCCATGAAGTAAATGTCGCTGTTTAGATCGATGAATTCGTCCACGCAAAGAGCAGGATGCAGGTCAAAAAAGATTGCTTTGTTGTAAATCCGGAATAGAGATTAGGTTTTCCTGGAGCCACAATGAACATCATAGACACGATTGAAAAGGAACAGATAAACGCCCACATTACGAGTTTCAAAGTGGGCGACAGCGTCCGCGTCCACACGCGGGTGGTCGAAGGCGACAAGGAACGCATCCAGATCTTCACGGGCATCGTCATCGGGCGCAAAGGCATCGGCATCAACGAGAACTTTACCGTCCGCCGCATTTCGTATGGGGAAGGCGTCGAGCGCGTCTTTCCGCTGCATTCGCCGAGGATCGCGAAGATCGAGGTCGAAAAGGCCGGCGTCGCCCGGCGTTCGAAGTTGAACTACCTGCGCGACCGCAAAGGCAAGCAGGCGATGGCAGTCAGAGAACGCGCGTGAAGCGCGGGCCAAGCGCGTGAAGTGCGGGCTCAGACATGAACGCGTTCTCTACAAAACCGGCGTCGAGACGATAGCCGGCATCGATGAAGCGGGCCGGGGCCCCCTCGCCGGCCCGGTCGTGGCGGCCGCGGTGATCCTGCCGCCCAAATTCCGGCACAAGATCCTCACGGATTCCAAGCAACTCAGCCCCGGGAAGCGCGAAGCGATCTACGGCGAACTGACCGGGACGCCCGAAATCGCATGGGCGGTCCGCGTCGTCGGGACCGAAGAGATCGACCGGCTGAATATCCTTCGCGCGACCCACGAAGCGATGCGGCTCGCGGTCGCGGCGCTGCGGGTCTCGCCGCAGCATGTCCTGATCGACGGCCTGCCGGTGCTCCCCTTCCCTTTCCCGCAGACCGCCGTGATTGACGGTGACGAACAAAGCTTCAGCATCGCCGCCGCGAGCGTCATCGCCAAAGTAACGCGCGACCGCATCATGGTCGAGATGGATTCCCGATACCCCGGCTACGAATTCGGGCGTCATAAAGGCTATTCGACCCCGCTCCACCGGAATCGTCTGCAAGCATACGGCCCCTGCCCCATCCACCGGCGCAGTTTCTGGCCGGTCGCGCTGGCGCTGCTCGTTTCCTAAAGGTAAGGCGCTCCCGAAATTATGCTTTGGCGTCTTTTTCAACGAAAAGGCAGCGAGAGCGCTGAACCGAACGCGAAAATCGCGCTGGGCCGGCGCGGTGAAGACCTCGCCGTCCGCTTCCTGCGCACCGAGGGTTATAAAGTCCTCTACCGCAACTATCGCGGGCCTAGGGGCGGCGAACTCGATGTCGTCTGCCGCGAGAAATCGTCCAACACGCTCGTCTTTGTCGAAGTCAAAACGCGAAGTTCCATTGATTTCGGAGCGCCCTCCGAAGCCGTAAACCGTGCAAAGCAGCGCCTGGTCACACGCGGCGCGTTCGCCTGGCTAAGAATGCTGGACAACCCGGACATCGTTTTCCGGTTCGACATTGTCGAAGTCGTGATGCAAGAAAGCGGCCCCGCCCTGTCGATACTGCGGGACGCCTTCTCCCTGCCGGAGCCGTACATCTACTGAACCTTGGATTCCTCTCTATTCAAAACCTCAGCCTCCCGGCGGACGCTGGTTTTCGGCATTTGCGTCTTCCTGGCGGCGATTGTCTGGCTGGCTTTTGGCCGGACGCTGGGATTCGGGTTCGTCAATTACGACGACCCGCGGACGGTTTCTGAAGTGGCGGAAATCACGCGTGGGTTGAGCGCGGAGGGCATCGGGTGGGCGTTCACCCATACGGTGATCGGCCATTGGGATCCGCTGACGACGCTTTCGCACATGGTCGATTGCCAGATCTATGGGCTCAAACCGTGGGGCCATCATCTCACCAATGTCCTGCTCCACGCAGCGGGGACGATCCTCCTGTTTCTCGCGCTCCGAGAGATGACAGGCGCGCTGTGGCGCAGCGCATTCGTCGCGGCGCTCTTTGCCATCCACCCGCTGCGGGTGGAATCGGTCGCCTGGATCACGGAACGCAAGGATGTGTTGAGCGGTGTCTTTTTCATGCTCGCGCTCGGCGCGTATGCGCGCTATGCGCATGGCCCGTCGGCGCGGCGCTACTTCTCGGTGGCGCTCGCGTTCGCGCTGGGGCTCCTGTGCAAGTCGATGCTGGTCACCCTTCCCTTCGTGCTGCTGCTGCTCGATTACTGGCCGCTCGGGCGCTGGGCGGACCGCCGGGCGTTCCCCTGGCCGTTGCTGATCGAAAAGATCCCGTTGCTGCTGCTTTCCGCCGCGTCGGCGGCGATACAGATCTTTGCGGCAAGGGATATGATGACGCCCATCCAGACGTTGTCTCTCTCCGCGCGGCTCGAAAGCACTCTGGTCGCTTATGCGGCTTACCTCGGGAAGATCGTTTGGCCGGTCAAATTGGCGGTATTTTATCCGAGCCCCGGCGTCTGGCCGGCGGCGCAAGTGCTGCCGGCCGCCGCCGTGCTGCTCGGCCTCTCCATCCTGGCGGTGGTGTCGCGGCGGGAGCATCCTTACGTGCTCGTGGGCTGGCTATGGTTCCTGGGGATGCTCGTGCCGGTGGCCGGCCTGTTGCAAGTGGGAGATCAAGCGATGGCGGATCGCTACAGCTACCTTCCGTCCA
>Ga0302324_100005768_pt1 | contig 26914 bp, 20 predicted proteins | sample Palsa_T0_1_FD_201949 | JGI IMG/M metagenome (GOLD analysis project Ga0302324, IMG submission 201949) | Peat permafrost microbial communities from Stordalen Mire near Abisko, Sweden - Palsa_T0_1 | ecosystem: Environmental > Terrestrial > Soil > Palsa > Peat permafrost | place: Sweden: Abisko...
TCGACCAGAGCACCGTCGTCGACCGTGATCCGCGCACGAAGACGGCCGACCTCTACCTCAAGGTCCCGACGGTCATCGGCGAGTACGTCTGGGCGGTGGTCCGGTTCAAGCCGGTGCGCACGGCCGTCGGCTACGCGTATCGGGGCGACCAAGTCCAGGGCAACCTCGACGATCTCCGCATCTACTGGCGCGTCGTGCCCCGAGGACCGCACGACTCCATCGCCCAGTTCGAGTTCCTCGCGGACCCGCACTTGCCCATCCCGCGGCCGTGGATCGTGCCGGAGGTGCGCGAAGGCGTTCGCATCATCCTGACGCACTTCCGGGAGAAGGCGGAGGCAGCCGCCGCGTCCGCCGAGGGCGGCGGGACGTCGCAAACACCCAACGACGAGTGACCGCCCCGCGCGTTCGCGCTACAAGCCGAACCGCCATGCCCGAGGCGGACCTCGCTCACTTGCTCATGACGCGGCGCGTGCTGATCACCGTCGGCGCGGGCGGTGTTGGCAAGACGACGACGGCGGCTGCGCTCGCGGTCGGCGCGGCGCGGCAGGGCAAGCGCGTCCTTTGCCTGACGATCGACCCGGCCAAGCGCCTCGCCGAGAGCCTGGGCCTCCGCACGATCGACGCCGAAGCGGTGAAGATCGACAAGAGCCGCTTCGACGCCGCGGGCGTGCCGATGAAGGGCGAGCTCACGGTGATGATGCTCGATACGAAGACGACGTTCGACGAGCTCGTCCAAAAGCACTCCTCCTCCCCCGAGAAGGCCAAAAAGCTCCTCGACAATCGCCTCTATCAATACGTCTCGACGACGCTCGCCGGAACGCAGGAGTACATGGCTGTCGAGAAGCTCGTCGCGGTGAAGGACGACCCGCGGTACGACCTCATCGTCCTCGACACGCCGCCCACGGCGAACGCGCTCGACTTCCTCGATGCCCCCGAGCGGCTGATGGACGCCCTCGACTCGCAAGCGATGAAATGGTTCATCCAAGCCTTCGAGACGAGCGGCAAGCTCTCGCTCAACGTGCTCGCGAAGAGCGCGGCGGTCATCCTCAAGGGGATCGGGCGGATCACCGGCGGCGGCTTCCTCGAGGCGATGGCCGAGCTCATCACGGAGCTCAACGATCTCTTCGGTGGCTTCAAGCAGCGCGCGGCGATCGTGCAGAAGATCCTTCGATCCCAGGACGTCGCGTTCGTGCTCGTCACGTCACCCGCACCGATGAGCCTTCGCGAGGTGCGATACTTCGCCGAGAGGCTCATCGCGCATGACATGCCCCTCGGGGCGTTCGTCGTCAACAGGCTGCACCTCGCGCCGGCTGTCGCTCGCGTACCGGCGACCGCCGCTGAAGCCGCTGTCGCGATTCACGCGGCTGGGCTCGACGCGGTCCTCGGCGAGGACGGCCCGGCGAACGTCGTGCGCGCCCACGCGGACGCCTTCGCGCTCGCAGCGCTCGACGCGCGCAACTTGAAGCTGCTCGAGGACGTCAGAAAGACCGCGCCGCTCGTTCGTGTCGCCGAGCTCGCGTCCGACGTGCACGACGTCGGCCTCCTCGCGGAGCTCGCCGACACGCTCATCGCTGGCGGCGTGTGACCGTCGTGGTGACGGATTTCCGCGGCGGCTCACCGCGCTTGCGGTTCTGCCGGTAGAACACACGAATCGGAGAGCCCTCGAACCCGAAGCGCTTGCGCAGCTGGTTCTGCACGTAGCGCTGGTAGGAGAAGTGAATCGAGTCCGGCGCGTTCGACATGGCGACGAACGTTGGCGGTGCGACGCTCGCCTGGGTGATGAAGTAAAGGCGGGGAGACCGCCCGCCCATCGTCGGCGGCGGACGCGTGTCGAGGATTTGCTCGAAGAAGCGATTGAGCTCGCCCGTCGTCGCGCGAAAGAAGTAAGCGGCGCGCACCTCGTCGATGGTGCGGAAAAGCTCGTCCATCCCCCGACCCGCCTTGACGGACATCGTGACGATCGGGGCATACGGCGCGAACGAGAGCTTCTCGCGCGCCTGCTCCTCGGCTTTCTTGACGCCCTTCTTGTCGAGCAGGTCGATTTTGTTGAGCGCGACGATCATCGCCCGCGAACGCTCGTGTGCGAGGCCGAGGATCTTCGCGTCCTGCTCGGACACGCCCTCGTGCGCGTCGCACATCACGACGACGACGTGGGCGCGCTCGATGGAGCGAATCGCGGAGAGCACGCCGAGCGACTCGACCTCGCCGTCATCCGCGCTTCGCACCTTGCCCTTGCGCCGGATCCCGGCGGTGTCGATGAGCACGTACTTCTTGCCCTCGCGGGTCACGAGCGCATCGATGGCGTCCCGCGTCGTCCCGGGGCGATCATCGACGAGCATGCGCGACTCACCGAGCACCTGGTTCAAGAGCGAGGACTTGCCCGCGTTGGGCCGCCCGACGATGGCGACGCGGAGGAGCGGATCGCCGTCCGGAGCCGGAGCCTCCTCGCGCGGCGGAAGGCGCTCGATGATGGCCGCCTCGAGCTCGCCAACCCCGCGACCGTGGAGCGAGCTGATGGGAAGGACCTCGTCGACGCCGAGGCGGTAGAGGTCGAACGCATCGGCGTCCCGGCGCGGGGAGTCGGCTTTGTTCGCGACGTAGAGGACGGGCTTGTTGCTGCGGCGAAGCAAGTCGACCGCAGCACGGTCTGCCGACGTGGCGATGGTGCTCGCGTCCCCGACGAAGACGATGACGTCGGCCTCGGAGATGGCTGCGCGCACGTGGTTGGCGATGCCCGCCTTCATCGGATCGTCGCTGTCGGGGTCGAAGCCGCCCGTGTCGACGATGGCATACGGTGTCCCGAACGCGGACGTCGTCGCGTAGTGGCGATCGCGCGTGACCCCCGGCTCGTCGTGGACGATGGCGAGCTTGCGGCGCGCGAGCCGATTGAAGAGCGTCGATTTCCCGACGTTCGGCCGACCGACGATGGCGACGAGCGGCAGCGGGGCGTCCTCCGCAACCGGAAACTCGTCGTGATGACGACTGAAGTGTTTCATACGAGCTCACCCAAGGCTTGAGGATCGTCGACCCAATCCGGCGTGACGCGCACCCAGAGCGTCAAGTGCACGTGGTGGCCCACGAGGTGCTCGATCTTGCGGCGCGCGGCGATGCCGACGGCTTTCAGCATCGCTCCGCCGCGGCCCACGACGATCTTCTTGTGGCTGTCTTTGGGTACGTGAATCGTGAGGGCGATGCGGTCACCACGCTTCGGGTCCTCGTCGAAGCGGTCGATCGTCACCGCGATGCCGTGCGGCACTTCCTGGCGCGTCCGGACGAGGATCTGCTCGCGCACGATCTCGGCCACGAGAAACCTCGTCGGCTTGTCCGTCAGCGTGTCGTCGGCGAAGAGAGCGTCCCCGACGGGCAATCGCTCGCGGATCTCCTCGAGGAGACGCTCCACACCGCTCCCGGTCTTCGCGCTGATGGGGACAATCGCATCGAAGGCGTGCGCGGCGCCCCATGTCTCGAGCACGGGCAAGAGATTGCTCTTCGGGCGGACGAGGTCGACCTTGTTGAGTGCACAGAGGGTGCGAGGCGGCAGCTTCTCCAGCAACCCTGGGTCGGGCTTCGTACGCGCGTCTTCGACGAAGACCGTCACATCGGCGTCGCGCAGGGCTTCGAGGGCTTCGTTCTGCATCCGCACGCCCAGGCGATGGCGCGGCACGTGGAGCCCCGGTGTGTCGACGAAGGCAATCTGCGTATGGTCATCGGTGAGCACGCCGAGCAAGCGCTGCCGCGTCGTTTGAGGATGTTGGCTCACGATCGCGATCTTTTCCCCCGTCGCTACGTTAAGGAGGGTGCTCTTCCCCACGTTCGGCCGCCCGATGAGCGCGACGCGACCCGCGCGAAACGCTGCATCTGCACGGCCGCGAAGCACTTTTTCAGGCACGCGCCTCTCCTAGCACGCTAAGGTCCCCGCGAAGATGGCTGACGACGAGAAAAAAAAGGACGCTGCGGAGCCGGAGAAGCCGGCAGAGCCAGTCGACGAACCCGTCGCGACCGCCACGCCACAACAAGAAGAGGAGCCGAAGGCGGCGAAGCCAGCGACTCCGCCTCCACCCGCTGCGCTCGGATCGCGTGACTTGCCGGCGGGGATCAGCCTCGCGGTCGCCGCGATCCTGCCCACGCTCTTCTTTCTCGTGCTTCCGCCGCTGTCGAAAAGCGGCCTGTGGGACCCGTTCGAGCTCAACGTGGCCGACCTCGCTCGCAGGCTGGCGCTCAACCTGTTCAACGCCGACACGCTTTCCCTCGCGGGAGCCGACAATTCGCTTCCGCACCTGAACGATCTCGGTCGCCCGTCGCTGCCGTTCCTCTCGATGGCGCTCGGATTCAAGCTGTTTGGCCTCCACGAGTGGGCGGGGCGCTTGCCTCTCGCTCTTTGGGGCGTGGCGGGCGTCGTCGCGACGTACGGCTTCGTCGCGCGGCTCGTCGACCGGCGCGCGGGCCTCTTTTCGGCGATCGCGCTCGCGACGATGCCGCTGTTTTTCGTTCAGGCCCGCACGATGCTGGGCGACGTCGTGACCATGACGAGTGTCGCGGTCGCGTTCGGCGGCTTGCTCATCGGCGCGTTCGACCGCACGGATGCAGGCGCGGAGCTTACCGTCGGCCGCGTCGCGTGGACGGTGTTCGGCGTGCTCGGGCTCGTCTCTGGCTACTACTCGCGTGGCGCGCTCTTGGGCGTGTGCGTTCCAACGCTCGGCGTGGGTGTGTCGTGGGGCGTCACGTGGGCGGCAGGTCGAAAATCGCGCGACAACTTCGGCGACTTGATTGGTGCGCTCGCCCTTCTCGCCGGTGCCGCGTCGCTCTACTGGGGCGTGACTGCGGCGAGCAAAACGGGAACGACGTTGGTCGTCGCGGCAGGCGCCATCATGAAGGCGCCCGCGCGATACCCGACCTACGACACCGTGATCGGCGAGCTTGGGCATGCCCTCGCGCCGTGGAGCGCGTTCGCACCGTTTGCGTTCGGGCGGCTGCTGCTCGCGCCCATGGGACGCACGGGCTTCGTGCTTCAGAGGGAGAGCTTCACCCGCACGGCCCTCATCATCGGGACGGTCGTGGCGTTCGCCGCCCACACGTGGCTCGGCGGAAAGACCGAGCTCATCCCGTTCTGCGCTCCTGCGCTCGTCGCGGCCGCGTGTGGCATCGCGCTGCGTGATCTCGACCGTGGCGCCCACCCGTCGGTCGCCGTCGGTGTCGGCATCGCCGTGCTATTGGGCGTGCTTCACCACGACTTCCACGAGACGCCCGAGAAGGCGTACCAGGCGTTCGGCGTCAACCAGACGACATTCCCCGAGAGCTTCAAAGACACGTCGCTCGCCCTGTGGACCGTCGCGCTCGTCAGCTTCGCGCTCCTCGGGATGCTTTTATGGACCGAGGGTGACGAAGGAGACGAGGTGGCGTCGCGCAAGCACTTCGCCCCGTTCGATCCTTCGCGCTACCTCGAGCTCTTGAACAAGCTTCGTGAAGCGTGGGACGGCATCTTGGCGCTCGCGTACTTCGCGCTGGTCGCGGGGGCGTCGATCGCGGGATTGGCCATCTGGACGGGCGTCCGCTTCAAGATGGGCTGGGTGAACTCGGTCTCCCTGCAGCTCCGCGATTTTTTGCTGAACGCGTGGTGGATCACAGCGTTCGTCCCGTTCGTCGCGATCTTCGGCACTACGTTCGCCCTCGATGCATGGCGTTGGGCGTTCGATGGCGGCCGCACCTCCCATTCGCGGGCGTTCTCATCGGCGTCGTTCACGCGAGGGTTCGAGCCGTTCGAGGAGCTCTTCGCGCGCCTCCGCCAAGGCAACAAGGGCGACGAGGACAAGAAGAACCGCTTCGTGATGTCGGCCGCCGTGCTCTTCCCGCTGATGGTGCTCGCCATCCCGGGCGGGCTCATCGCGTACCTCGCGACGCACGGTTACCGTTGGCCCGTCGCGGTCGCTCTGGGCATTCCCTCCGGTATCGCGGTGTTTCTCGCGATTGGGTTCTTGGGTGATCTACTCGGTGGCAGCCGGACCGCGGGGTTCTCGGTGCTCGCTGCCGTGCCCGGCTTCGTCCTGTGCTTCGGCTACTATCCCGCGCTCGCGAATCAGCTCTCACCGAAGGAAGTCTTCGAGAGCTTCGCCCGCGTTCATTGCGGCAACGAGCCTCTGGCACTCCTCGGTGTGGGCGGTCGCACCGCCGCGTACTACGCCGGCGGGCAGGTCGAGACGCTCACCGACACGCAGCGGGCGTTCCAGTGGCTGCTCGCCACCGAAGGCACCGGTCACTGCACGCGCCGCTACCTCGCGACGCGCGCCGAGGAGCTCCCGAAGCTGAACCAGCTCTATCGCCAGCACACCCACGCCCACGGCGAGCCTGCGCAGAACCTCCCAGTGCTCGACGCGCGCTCGAGCCAGATCCTCCTCATCGGCTCGTCACTGCTCGCGGGGGAGAAGAACCAGAACCCGTTCTCGAAGATTCTCCTCTCCGGGCCGCCCAACCCGCAGCACAAGCTCACCGTCGACATGGAAGACAAGCTCGAGGTGGTCGGCTACGACCTCACCGATCCGAGCGGCAAGCTCATCGACGTCGTCGGGCCTGGCCGCAAGTACCACATGCGCACGTATTACAAGGTGCTCGCGCCCGTCACCACCGAGTGGGAGGCGTTCATTCACATCGACGGCTTCCGGCGGAGGCACAACGGCGACCACAAGCCGCTCGACGGCAAGTATCCGTTCTCGCTGTGGTTGAAGGACGATCTCATCGTCGACGACTACGAGTTCTCGCTCGAGCCGAACTTCTCGCCAGGCACCTACACGGTGTTTTTTGGCTTGTTCGTGGGTGACAACCGCATGAAGGTCATCAGCGGGCCGAACGACAACGACAACCGCATCGACGGCGGCCCACTCCGCGTGCAATAAGCGCCGCCGTGCCCGATGACGAGCGTGAAGACCACGAGCGCCGAAGCCATGACCGTGTCGCTGTGAGCTGGGACGTCGATTGCGCCACTGAGGAAACGTTCCTCTACGCCTCCATCGCCAACATCAGCGCGATGGGCATCTTCATCCGCACGGAGAAGCCACTCGACGTGGGGACGCCCGTGGACTTGTCGTTCGCGCCGCCCAAGGAGCACGGCCACGAGCCGTTTCGACTCCACGGTGTCGTCGCATGGATCAACCGCGTCCGAGAGAACGGCGACAACCCCAATCCGGGGATGGGCGTACGCTTCACCGACTTGTCACAAGAGGCCCGCGAGCGCCTCGTCGACGTGATTCACGCCATCACGTACGTCCGCGAACCCAACTAGCGAGCTTCACTGCGGGAGCGGGAAGCGGCGACCCCAGATGCCTTCGCCCCCAGGGTTCGTGTTGTCCTCCCAAGCGATGGCGACGAACGGCCCCGCGCCGCCGACAGCGGCGGTGGGATTATTGCGCATCTCGCCGTTGAGGGTGCTCGCTTGGAAGTCGCTCGATTGCCCGTTGACTGCGTTGAACATGTAGCCACCCACGCCGTCGAGGAACCGCGCGCGAACGTGACCGCTCGCGTTGTCCACCCACGTCGCGATGAAGAAGTTCGTGCCCGCGGCGATCGACGGCACCGACTGATTGCCCATGAGCGATGGATCTTGAAGCGCGTTGGCCTGGTCCCCCGCAACCGGAGTGAGAGGGCTGAGCGACGTGTAACGCTGCACGAGGATGTTGCCGCCGCCGTCCGCCCAAATCACGGCGACCGTCGTCCCGAACGCCGCGATGCCCGGGTTGCTCGCTCCCGCGGTCGTGTTCACTTGGACGGGTGTGCTGGGGTTGCCGCTCGCGTCGAGGGTCACCATCATGACGTTCGCCCCGTTGAGATACGATGCCACCCAGCCGCTCGATGTGGCGGCAACGGTGACGCCCGTCCCCGTGCCGAGCGTCTGCTGTGTTCCACCCGTCAGCGTGCTCGCGCTAATCATCTTGCCGACGATGCTCGTCGCGCTCCCCCAGGCGACGAAGAGGTTGCTGCCGTTGGCAGCCATGGACGGCAACACTTGCTCGACGGTCACCGTACCGGTGGGCACGGCCACAGGGCTTGTTTGCTGCGGGGCCAAGATCGGATTGAACGAACGGGCGTTGATGGTTTGCACACCCGCCGACGAGTCCTCGAACGCGACGTAGTAGCTGCCGCTGATCGCGGCGATCGTCGGATTGAACTGCCCAATGGGGTAGAGCTGCCCAGGGCACAGCGTCCCCGACATCGTGGGCAAACGGAACGACGACATCTGAATGCACGTGCTCGATCCCGTCAGCGGCTCCATCGAGTCGTCGAGCTCGCGCACAGAGACTTCTTTGCCGCTCGCTGCCTTCTCTCCCCAAACGCCGATCAGCTGGCCAGCTGGATCGGCCATCGCAGCGGGCCACGCGAGCATCGGCCGCGTTTTTGCCGTGGTGCTGCTCGTGGAAGAGCCGTCACCGGGCGAGAAGTATTCTTCGAGGCTCTGGCAGTTCTGGTCACACACCGGGTCGCCGACCATCCCCGTCGGGCACTGGGTGATCATCGCGCTCGGCATGCCGTTGCACGTCGACGGTGGGAGCGTCCGAAGCATCGTGATCTGTACCTGGAGCGTGCTCTGGTTCGGCGTCGCGCTGGTGCACCCGCTGGCGACGGGTGACGTGCCCGTCCCCACGAACGCTTGCGCGGCGAAGAGGCGCGGATTGCTGCTCTCGTCGATCGAGATGCTGCCGCAGAACTTCGCGTTGGTCGGGCAACCCGACGCTTGCATGTCCTTCGTGGCGAGCGGCATCTGAGTGCCGAGGCCGGTCACCGTGCCGCTCTGCGCGTTGCAGCTGAGCGCACCACCCGACGTGTCGTAGACGGAGATCTTGAGCTCGGTGACGCCATCGAGCAGACCCTCTGGAAAGATGATGCTTGGCGCGAGCGCGACGGGCCCGCTGCTACCCGACGAGCACGCGATCCAAAACAGTGCTGCGATCGTGACGACCCGTGAAGACGAGCGCATGAGGGCAGTTTATCACAGAGCCCACAAGCGAGCCTCAGGTTCGTGGTCGCGTGAGAGCGATGTCGAACGAGGTGAGGGCGTCGGCGAGCGCGGCACGGGCACGCGCAGAGCCCTCGGCGTGCACGGATCGAATGCCCATTCTCGCGAGGCCCGCGGCGACCTCGTCGGCCCACCGAATGGTCGCATCGGCGTCCTCATCGGGGAAGTATGCGGCCACGGCCGCCGTGCGCTCGTCGAGGCGAACGACGCAACGCGGGAAGCGCCAGGATTCCGCCATGCGTAGCTCGGCGCGCTCACGTTGCGCCGCGACGTAGGCCTCGACGAGCGCGGCCCGAGCGCCCGCAGCCCAGGTTGCGCTGCTGCCACCCCGTAGCGCCACGTCACGAAGCGCGTCGACCGTGTGTGCAGCGAGGGTCGGTGAGGCTCCCGCGTCTGCCAGCACGCGCCCGAGCACGGCCCACGCATGCAGCGAGTCGTGATCCGCCGAGTCGAGCCCATCGAGGACGAACGCGCGCGAACTCTCGCTGACAACGACGGCGTGCCGGTCGGCCTCCGAGATCGAGCCACTCGCGAGCTCGTCGCTCCAGGCTTTCTCGGTCGCTCCGAGGCCGCGACGGGCCTTCTCGGTCGCTCCGAGGCCGCGACGGGCCTTCTCGTCGCTCTTTGCCATCAGTAGCCTGAGGCTTTTTGCGTGGGTGGTGTGGACACGGGCGCACTCGTGGTCGTCGCGACGGGACGCGGTGCACTCTCGCGCTGCATCGATTTGCTCGCAACGGCAGGGCTCATCTGGTCGAGCTCCGACTGCGCTTGAGGCGCGTAATTCTGCGCTTGCAGGAGGGACGAGAAGCGCGATCGTGCGAGCTCCGTGTTTCCGGCAGACCTGTAGCAACGTCCGACTTCGAGCGTCGCATCGTTGCCCGTCGTGGTGTTGCCCGCACGCTGACGCAGTTGTTCGTACCTTTGAATCACGGCAGCTGTGCAGCCGTTCTTCGCCTTGTCGGCCCGCGCCGCCCAGAGCGCTGCGTTGGGATCGCTTGGCGCGAGCGAGTCCCACGCGTTCTTGGCCTCCTCGTAGTGTTGCTGGTTGTACTGCTGTCTCGCCGCGTCGAAGGTGCCGCCGGTGACGATGACGGGAGCTGCTTGTTGTGCCTGTGCCTGACCGGTAGCCAAATGGCCCGCACCGCCGCCTGCTCCCGCGACGTTGCCGCGCGACTGGAAGTCGCCGTTCCAGCCGCCGCGTAAGTCGTCGGTGCCAGCGATCGTCGCTGCGTTCGCCGAGAGCTCGTCTTTGTCTTTGGCGGGTCCGGCATGATTCGAGACCGGTTTGTCGGTGTCGCGCTTCTCACCGTCGAGCAGCGCTTCCGCGCTGGCGTTCGGTGATGCGGCTGGGAGGCGCGCACGGCCTTGCTGCTCCGTCTGCTCGATGCCGTGTGCGAACGCGGCTTCCTTGCCGTCGAACGCGTAGGCCGACGCCGCTGCGCCGGGCGCGGCGACGACAGGCGTTCCTTCGGCCGCGCGCATGTCCGAAGCGGGCGCGATGCCCTTTCTGCTCTGGACGAGGACGAAGCTCGTCCCGATGACGAGCAGCAGGACGGCTGCCATCGCGGTCTGCGGCTGCATCGCCCACGCGCCCGCACGCGACAGCAGCGTCGACATGCGCGCCCGAAACGGCAAGACCTTCTGCTGCTCGCGAACGGCCGAAAGAATGCGGTCTTCGAGATCGCTCGAGGGCTCCTCGACGGGGAGCGCGGCGACCTTGCGCGTCGCGCGCAAGCCCGACAGCAGCGCGCCGCATCGGGCACACCCCGCCGCGTGCCGCTTGACGGCCGCGCTCGTCACCTCGTCGAGCTCTCCGTAGAGCTCGTCGATGAGCAGGTTTTCGAACTTCTCGCACTCCACGACTTCTTCCTCTTCTCCTTAAATATGCATCGTTTTACTTCAGCGCACGCGCATACTCCTCATAGTCGCTCAGGGCGGCTTGGAGGCGTTCGAGCGCGTAACGCATCCGACTCTTCACGGTATTTTCGGATACCCCCGTGATCTCGGCAATTTCCTTGAAAGGCAGGTTTGACGCCTCGCGCATCAAGAACACCTCGCGCTGGTCGTCTGGGAGGGTATCGACGGCGGCGGTGATCCGCAGGCGCAGCTCACCCGCGGTCGCTTCACGTTCCACGTTCGCACGCACGTCGGCGGTGTGATCGCCGAGCGTCGGCCCTCCGTCGTCCTGGGATGGTCGCGCGTCGAGCGACGGGTGCTTGCGCAGGGTCTCCTTGCGAAGATGATCGATGCAGAGGTTTCGCGTGATCGTGTAGAGCCACGTGGTGAACCGCGCCTCGTGCTTGAAGTCGGAGGCGTTCTGCACGACGCGAATGAACGCCTCTTGCACGATGTCCTCGGCCGTCGTCTTGGCGCGAATCTGCCGCAGCGCGAAGTTGAAGAGCGGAGTCTTGTGCTTTCGCAAGAGCGCCGCGAACGCCGCCCGATCCCCCTGCTGAAAGCGGATCATCAACGCTTCGTCGGTCACGTGCGGATCGATCATCCGTATCCGTGACAACGTACTCGCCCGAGGGTTTCACGGCGAGAGTTTCGCCGTAGGTCATAGCCCGCCTGTACACCGCCGTGCTCCTTTCCTTGGGGAATCAGACGGCCGACGGGAAGGGAAGATCTGACCGAATGGGCGTCATTTGGCGCGTTGCGGATGGGCTTCCGCGAAGTAGACTGCCTCGCGTCGGTAGTTGCAACTCGGTCGGGCGGCAAACTATGCTCCGCCCGGGCAACGCTCGAGCTTGGAAGGAATGTCATGCACAAGGCAACTCGGATTCTTGCACTCGTATTTCCAAGCGTCCTCGTACTCGTAGGCGCGTTCGCCCAAACGGGCGTCGCAGCGACGGGTGGCAAGGACGGCGGCGCTGCCGTGGCGGCTACGGTGTCGGCGGCTTCGACCTCGAGTGCTGCGCAGACGTCGACGGCGATTGCCACGTCGGCTCCAACGACGACGACCGCGGGCAGCGCAGCTGCCATGGATGGAGCGACCTACAACGTCCGCCTGCGCGATCTCGAGGCCCGTGTCGACGAGCTCAAGGATCAGATTCGTCGCAGCCACACGCGACTCGCGCTCCTGTCGGACACGATTCTGTCCGGTGGTGCCGCGGGCTCGCGGTCCGAGATCAACTACCACAACGAGATGTCGAGCGCGTTCCGTCTCATCCGCGCGCTCTTCGTGCTCGACGGCGCGGTGCAGTACAACCGGCAAGACGAGACGGGTGCGCTCGCGGATCAGAAAGACATTCCGATCTTCAGCGGGTCGATCACGCCCGGCGATCACACGCTCTCGGCGCTGCTGACGTTCCAAGGCAACGGCTACGGCGTCTTCACGTACCTCCGTGGGTACAAGTTCGAGGTGAAGTCGAGCCACTCGTTCACCGCCGTCGAAGGCAAGACGCTCAGCGTCACGGCGACGTCGTACGAGTCGGGCGGCGTCACCACGCCTCTCCAGGATCGGCCGAAGATCGAGTGGAAAGAGAAGGTTCAGGCGCTGGGTCCGGCTTCGACGATCGCGGCTCCCGCGTCGAGCGGAGGAACCAAGTGAGAGGTTTCGCGGCGACGTCCCTCGCTGCGCTCGCGATTGGCCTTGCATCACCGGCTCATGCGGGCAGCGATGAAAACATCGCTCGAGCGCAGACGGAGGTCTCGGCGATCACGCGTGACGCTGCAGGCGTCGACGTCGCCGTGCAACGCGCGAAATCGGAGGTGACGAGCCCCGAGTCACGCGTCGCGAACGGCGAGCTGCTCTTTCGGATGAAGGACTACGACCGCGCGCTGGTCGTACTCAGCGAGGTCATCGAAGGGTTTCCAGAGACGCCGTCGTACGTGGATGCGCTCTGGCTGCGCGGCGAGACGTTCTACGCGGCGAAGGATTACCTCGCCGCGCGCCGCGATTACCGCGCGCTCGTGAAGCGGGGGACGGAGCCGCGCTACCAGCCGTACGTGGCCAAGGCGCTCACGCGCCTCGTCGACGTGTCCTTTCGAACGGGCGACGTCGCCTCGCTCGACGAGGTGTTCGCGAACTTGAACCTCGTGCCCCCGGCGCAGGTCGACGCTGCGCTCACGTATGCCAAGGGCAAGGCATACTTCGCCAAGAAGGATTATCCAAACGCGCAGGGCCAGTTCCAGAACGTCGCCAACGGCACGCCCTACACGCATCAGGCGCGGTACTTCCAAGGCCTCATCGTGATGAAGCAGGTGCAGTCGAGCGCGGGCATCACGTCCACGTCGGGGACGCCTGCAGTGACGAATGGTGCACCGCCACCTCCACCTCCAAAGGTCTCGTACAAAGCGGCGATCGACGCCTTCAAGGTAGTCACGGATCTGCCGCCGGACACCGACGAGCACCGTCACGTGATCGATCTCGCGTGGATGGCCATCGGGCGCATGGCCTACGAGCAAGAGCAATTCCAGCTCGCGCGCGAGGCCTATTCGAAGGTGGGGCGCGAGTCGCCCGAGTTCGACACGATGCTCTACGAGCTCGCGTGGGTGTACGTGCGCCTCGGCGACGTCCAACGCGCCGAGCGAGCGCTCGAGGTCCTCAGCATCGCCGACCCGGACTCGACGTACCTCGCCGACGGCACGCTCCTCCGTGCAGACCTCTTGCTCCGCGCAGGCGCGTTCGACAAAGCCCTCGAGCTCTACACGACGGTGCGCACGCAATACGACCCCATCCGTCAGAAGGTGGAGGACTTCCTTAATTCGACGACAGATGTCGCCGTATTCTACGAGAAGCTGTCCCAGCATTTGCTCGATGCCCTCGACGTGAACTCGGAGATCCCCGCGATCGCGATCCGATGGGCGCGCGAGATGGACGACGGGCCCCTCGCGTTCGCCGTCATCGAGGACGTCGTCCAGTGCAAGAAGCTCATCAAGGACTCCGAGCTCTTGATCGAGAAGCTCAACGCCCTCATGGGCGCATCGAACCGTGTGCGAGCGTTCCCCGAGCTCCTCGCAGGTGAGGAGCTCGCGCTCGGGCTCATCAACCGGCTGTCGAAGGCGCGCCTCGACATCGCCAAAGGCCTCGACGACGAAGAGCCGGGGTCGATGCAAGGCGACATCGGTCAGATCCACGAGCAGCGAAAGAAGCTCGAAGGGGACGTCGGCAACCTGCCAACGACCTCGAGCGACTTCGCGATGCGTGATCAGCAGGGCAAGCAGCAGTGGAACACGGTGTCCCAGGAGCTCTCGCGCAACATGCTCGAGGTCGACCAGCTGCAGGCCGTCGTCAACGGGCTTCGCCGCATCATCAAGGACGGGCCAGCCCAGGGCGTGACGCGCGACCCCGACAGCATTCGTCGCTTCAACACGGAGATCGACGAGAACGAACGGCTCCTGAAGCAATATCGCGAGGTAGGGGTCCAGCTGCGAAGGCAGGTGGAGGTCGGGCGCGCGCAGATCGGCCTCGGTGACGCACGTTACCAGCTCGACGCGCAGACACGCTCGAGCTACCGCGACACGCTCGACCGCGAGGTGCAGCTCGCGCAAGGTGGCGCAGCGGGCCGCGGTGCCCAGAGCTATTCGGGCAAAGTGGTCGGCATCCTCGGTCAGATGCGTGCGCAAGAGGACCAGCTCACCGCGGCGTTCTTGCGACTCGACCAACAGGTGGGGGCGCGAATCGGCGAGCTCCAGAAGAAGGTCGACGCCGAGGCCACCAACATCGCGAGCTACAAGGTAGAGCTCGCCAAGCTCGACGGTGAGGCGCAGGATCTGGTCGGGCAAGTCGCGAAGCGGAACTTCGAGCTCGTACGTGACAAGCTCAAGAACATCGTGCTTCGCGCGGACGTCGGGATCACCGAGCAAGCGTGGGAAGTGCGCGAGGAAGAGCTCGACCGCGTGCGCAACTTACAGACGGAGCGGTCACGCCAGGACCAGCTCCTCGACGAAGAGCTCAAAGAGGTCCTCGACGATTCGGGTGAGCAGCCCCAATCGCCCAACGGAACGAGTGGCGGAGGGTCGAAGTAGCTCCCATGAGATGGACTAGAATCTTTGCGGGAGCCATCGTCACGGTGTCGCTCTGCGCCGCGCTTCCGGGGTTTGCACAACAGCAAGCAGCCGACGCTGGCGTCACGGCAGCGCCGAAAGACGGCGGCGTTGCTCCCGTCACCGTCGCAACGACGACCGCTGGGGATTCGGATGCAGCAGCCGCCCCGACGACGGCGACGCCCACGCTCGCCTCGCCGATGGGCACGCTCCGCAGGGCTGCGCCGCCCCCTCCGCCCCCAACACCCGAGCAGGTCGCTGCGCTCGGGCGGCTCAGCGAGGAAGCGGACGCGTACACGCAAGGCGCCAAAGACTACCGCGACACGGTCACCACGATCATCAAGCTCCACTACGAGGAAAAGAAGAAGACGATCCTCAGCGGCCTCGACAAGGAGATCAACACCGAGAAGGAGGAGCTCCGCAAGGCGCGCGAGATCGCCATCCAACGTCTCGAGGACTTCATCGCGAAGTACTCCGGCACGAACTCGCAGCCCGAAGCTACGCCCGACGCGATGTACCGGCTCGCCGCGCTCTACGAAGAGCGCGCGCGCTCGGACGAAGCGAAGGACGACATCTCCATCGGCCTCAAGCCGGCCATCGCGCTCTACAAGCGGGTGATCAAGGACTTCCCCAACTACCGCGAGCTCGCGGGCATCTATTACTACCTCGGTCACGCGCTGAACGACTCGTCGCGCACCGAGGAGTCGCAGCAGGTGTGGCGGTCGCTCGTTTGCCACAATAACTACCCCTATCCGTCGCCCACCGACCCGAAGAACATCGACGTCGACGCCATCGTCCCGCTCCCGCAAGACCAACCGCCCGAATTCTGGGCAGCCTGGCGCCAGCGGTACCAGCTCCCGAAGCAGGTCAAGAAGGGGAACCCCGACACGACGTTCGTGGATCCGTACCCGAGCGACTGCGTCTCGATTCCGCAGCCGTCGCTCCGGCCCGGCGAGGACCCGAAGTACGTCGCCGAAATCTGGTGGCAGATCGGCAACTGGGAGTTCGACCAGCTCGATCCGCGCGGGGGTGTCGTCGGTGACGAGCCCATCGCCGTGTGGGACTTGAATCGCGCGGCCTCCGCGTATCAGCACTCGCTCATCTACAAGAAGCCCCCGCTCTACGGTGTCGCGCTCTACAAATACGCGTGGACGCTCTTCAAGCAGCAGCGCTACGAGCTCGCGACGCGGGAGTTCGTGAAGCTCCTCCTTCACGCCGACGATCTCGAGAAGCAAGGCGAGACGAACGTCGGCGACTTCCGCAGCGAGGCGTACACGTACATCGCCGGCTCGCTCACGAACCTCGACTTCGTCGGCCCCGAGGAGTGGGAGCCGTTCATCGCGCGCCCGGACATCGCGGACGAGCCGAACATCGACGCTGCCGAGCGCAAGCTCCACGTGTCGATCGATCGCGTGAAGGACCCGACGCTCATCCCGCAGGACAAGCCGTGGTCGATCGAGATCTACAAGGCGCTCGCGGGTGAGTTTCGCAGCCTCAACCACTTCAACAACGCGGTCGAGACGTACGAGCTCATCTTGAAGAAGTGGCCGATGGACCCGACCGCGCCCGACGTGCAAAACGAGATCGCGCTCACGTACGATCAGATGCTCGTCACGAAGAAGGGCGGCGCCGACCACGACGCGATCGCGGCCAAGGCGCTCACGGCGCGCACGGCCCTCGCGAACTACATCGGGACGACGGCGTGGGTCGACGCCAACAAGGACAACCCGGGCGCCATCCAGAACGCCGAGCGCCTCGTGCGCGGCGGCTTGCGGCAGGCCGCGGCGACGCACACGAACCGTGGCAAGGCGTTCCTCATCGCGGCGACACAAGCCCCGAACGAGAAGGAAGCGCTCGACGACCTCAATCGCGCCGCCGCCGAGTACAAGCTCGCGGCGCTCGGGTGGCAGGGCTACCTCAAGCAAGACGAGAACGCCCCCGACGCCTACGAGAGCCGCTTCTGGCTCGCGGACTCGCGCCATCAGCAAGTCCGCATCAAGCTCGTCCTCCACCAGAAGAAGAAGGACCAGTTCGCCGAGCCGTCGACCCAGGAGATCGAGGAGGCGAAGGCCGCGGCGATCGACGTGCGCGACTCGAACGAGGACGACAAGTTCCTCGACGTCGCGGCAAACTTCGTCGTCGACGAGTCCGACGTCGCGCGCGATCTCGAATACCAGCGCTACGACGACAGCAAGGGGACGCAGGGTATCCAGAAACGAACCGAGCTCGAGATGGTCGGCTCGGGCGACGAAGCGAAGCCCAAGCAAGTCGTCGTTCCGGCGATCGTGCTCGCGTCGATGAAGGCCCGCGACGAGTACGTCCAGCGTGTGCCGGCCGACAAGGACCCGACGCACAACGCGACGATGTACCAGTTCGACGTGGGCGACGTTTACTTCGTCTACGGCGACTTCGCGGACGCCAAGGCCCGCTTCGAGCCTCTCTACAAGGATCACTGCGGCAAGGACGAGTACGGCCAGAAGGCGTGGACGAAGCTCATCACGATGGCCGCCCGTGCGAACGACACCGTTCGCGCGCGCGAGCTCGCCGAGGCCGACAAGTCGCACAGCTGTGCGGTCGGCAACACTGGCCTCGGGAAGGTCTGCACGAAGAAGGCCGAGTGCACGCAGGACGAAGACTGCATCGACAACCACTGCAAGAACACGCTCACCGTCGACATCTTCGCCGCGGCCGGTTACCAGGACGCCGACAAGCGCTTCATCGAGGCGTGCGGCCGCGACCTCAAGAGCGACGCCGACCGCTGCGATCCGATGACGCCCGAGCGCGCCAAGAAGTGGTCGAACGACGATCCAAAGAACCTCGGGGCCGGTCAGCTCTACGAGGCGGCGCTCAACGCGGCTCCGGGGCGACGCGAGGCTCCCCGTGGAGCGATGCGCGCGGCGTACTGCTTCAAGCAAGTCGGTGACTCGAACCGCGCCATCAAGAGCTACGAGCGCTTCATCGCCGAGTACGGCAAAGAGGACACGCTCTCGAAGCTCGTGAGCGCCGATCCGAAGCAATACAAGGAGCGATTGAGCTTCCTTCAGCTCGCGTACGACGAAGAGGGCTCGACGTACTACAGCTTCTTCTCGTATCCGCAGGCGGCGGCCATCTACGAAAAGGTCGCCACCCTCACGCGCTTCGAGACGCCCAAACGCAAAGAGGCGGCGAAGAACGCGATGATCTTGGACAACGCCATCGGCCAGCGCGACAAGATGCTGGCGATGTACAAGATCGTGAACGCGCTCGGCCCAAGCGCGGACGAAGCGGCGAACTACGATTACCTCGTCGCGAGCTTCGACTTCCAGCAGTGGAACCCCAACGGGACGACGAGCGGGTCGAACAACCAGGCGCGCTTGAGCGCGATTGGCGCACTCTCCGGCTTCTATAACTCCCACAAGGGTAACAGCGCGGCCGCGAAGTACTCACTCGAAGCTGCGTGGCGCGTCGCGCGGATGAAGAAGGCGGGCGGCGATGGTGGGTACCACGACTGGTACAAGAACACCGTCAGCGCGTGGGCGTTCCTCCACAACGCGAACTCGACCGAAGCGGAGAAGGTGCAGTTCGCGGACTACGGTGCAGAGGCCGCGTTCATCCCGCTCGACGAGGAGATCCACGAGAAGTTCGACTACGAGACGGGCCACCACAAGTACGTCGACCTCCACGCCGAGGACATCTTCGGCAAGGTCGACCCGAAGACGCACCAGTTCATCAGCACCGGCAAGTACCAGGACGACGCGAAGCTCGCGGGCGAATACGGCCAGAAGCTCGAAGACCTCATCCGGACGTACAAGACGTCGCTCGAGTGGATCCCGGCGGCGTACGAACGCTGGGGCTCGCTTTACGACTCGTTGCGAAGCGGCCTCTACGCGTGCGGCGGCACAGCCTTCAAGCTCTTCACGCCCAAACAGGAAGGCTTGCTCAAGCAACTCCGAAGCAGCGGCCGTGACGACCTCGTCGACCTCGCGGACAACACCGAGGCCGCCGTGAAAGACGGCTGGAAGAAGAAGCGCGACCTCGAAATCGACGGCGCGGACACCATCATGATCCGCTACTACGCGACGTCGGCGCAGCTCCAAAAGGCGTTCAACGTTCGCAACGTGTGGACCGCCCGCGCGATTCAGCGCCTCGACTCGTTCACCCACGTGATCGGCGACGCGAAGATGGCGACCTACGTGAACGCGACGACGAACCCCGCGAGCCCGGGCACCAAGCTCACGTATACGAACAACATGTACCCGCAGATGCGGTCGGGGTTGCCGCTCCCGCTCGCAACGAACGGTACGGCTCAGCCTCTTCCGGTGGCGCCATGAGGCTCGTTCGGTTGATGCTCGGCGCTCTCGCGCTGAGTCCTTTCGTGATCGTCGCCTGCGGCGGCGATGACGCCAAGACGGTCAAGCACCCGACGAACGAGAGCGACGGCGGCGGAAGTGCCTCCGCGAGCGAAACGAGCACGGCGTCCGAGCCAGTGGACGCGGCGGTCGTGGGCGTCACCGACACTTCCCAGCAGGGCATCGAGAACAGCAGCGGCAAGGGCGCCTACGACGACGGGTTCAAGGCGTGGACGAGCGGCGATCTTCAGACCGCGAAGACGAAGTTCCGCGAAGCGACCACGACCGACCCCAAAGCATCCGCCGCGTTCTACGGGCTCGGGTGCGTCCTCGAGCGCCTCGGTGACAACGCGGGCGCGCAGATGGCGTACCGCCAGGCGTTCAACGTCAAGGGCGACAACGAGATCGCGATGGGCGCCTACGCGCTGAACCTCGCGCATACGGGCCACCAGGGCGAGGCCGACACGTTCCTCACGGACAAGCACCAGAGAAACCCGAAGTCGGCGCGCCTCGAGGCTTATCTCGCCGAAGTGAAGTCGCTCGAGAAGGACAGCGGCAGCGCGCAGCAGCTCGCGCAAGATGCCCTTCGATTGGACCCGAACTTCAAGGACGCGATGATCGTCATCGCTCGCGATCACTACCGCTCCGGCCGCACCGACCTCGCGAAGTACGCCATCACTGCCGTGCTCGACGGGTTCGGCCAAGCGAGCCCCGCGCGAGACCCGGGGAACGCCGAGGCGCTCCTTCTTCGCGCGCTCATCGAGCGTGAGGCCGGCCAGCGCATCGCCGCGATGAAGGACTTCGACGCAGCGCGCCTCAAGCGGCCCGATTTGATCGAGGCGACGGTGCAGGTGGCAGCGATGAAGCTCGAGGCGGGCAACGCAGCCGAGGCGCAGCCGCTACTCGAGAGCGCGGTGAAGTACGCCCCGCAGAACGCCATCGCCCACATGAACCTTGGGGATTGCTACCGCCTCCAGCAACGCTATGCAGACGCGAAGCGGGAGCTCGACCAGAGCCTCGCGCTCGACTCGACCCTCCTCGGCGCCCATTATGCGATGGGCCTCATGTACCTCAACGCACCGAGCTTCCCCGGCATGGACGCGAAGTCGCAGGTCCAAGGCGCTCTCCGCGAGCTCAATCAATACCTGACCATGCGAGGGCCCAAAGCCCCCGCCGGCACGAGCGACGACATCGACGACCTCATCGCCCGCGGGAAGGACAAGCTCAACGAGCTCAACCTCGCGACGCAAGCAACGGCGACGGCGACCGCTGCGACACCCACGGGAGACGGGGGAAAGAAGCCATGAAATACAGCACCATCGGGGTGATTCTCGCGACCGCAACGCTCCTCCTCGCGCCCACGGCCGACGCCCAAGAGACGAAGCCGGGCGGCAGGGTCATCACCATCAGCGAGGTCACGATCGTCGGACGGGTGCAAAAGCCCATCGCGTCGGTCGACGTGAACAAAATTCAACCGAAGCTGACCTTGGCCGAGCTCCGCCAACCGTTCCTCGATCGCATCGAAGCGGCGACCAGCAAAGACCCGTTCTAGCCCGATGTAGACGCTCGACGATGACCACGAGCGCGCTATCATCATCGGATGAAGAAGCTCGTGGCTCTCGCTGCCATCGTTTGCGCCGTCTCCGTGCCCATGTCCGCCCGCGCGGATGACACCGCTCAGAGCTCCAAGATCGTGGTCGTCAACAACCAGAGGACCATCGTCCTTCGCGATTTCATCGTGTACGGGCGCTACCTCCATCCGATCGCCGTGCTGGATGCGGCGAAGCTCCCGATGAAGCTCACGATGACCGAGCTTCGCCAGCCGCTCCTCGATCGCGTCGAGCCGCCCGTGCATTCCGCGCCGTTCTGACGCTTGATCGCCCTTACCATCTTCGCCGCGATCGTTGCGTTTGGGTGCATGGCAGCGTGCACCCGTAGGCTTTATCTCGCTACGCATGCCATCGCGTTTCACCCGACGGTGTGGCTGGAGCACGTCAAACGTGGAGAGGCCAAGCTAGTCCTCGGCGCCATCGCAAAAGACCCGCGCGCCGTGTGGGAGCGGGAGCTCGTGGATGCAGTGGCCGAGCCGGACGGGGAAGCACGGGTCGGTCGCGTCAACGAGCAGCTCTCGGAGCTCGACTTCCTCCTCGCACGCTGGGAGCGCGTCCCGCGCGTCTGCGCGAGCATCGCCAGCTCCGCCGGGATCCTCTTCGGGAGCCTCGTCTTGCGGTTTGGTTTGAACGCGACCCTCGACATCCCCGACGATGGTCGCTCGGACGCCATCAACGACGTGGTCCTCCAGGCGGTCAACGTGGCCGCGCTGGGCGTCGCGGGGGCGGCCTTCGCGATCGCCTCCCAATACCGCGCGCGCAAGGCTTCCAAGGCCTTTCAGCGGGACGCCGACACCCTCGTTGCGCTTCTCGAAGGGGATTAATGTGGTAGTGTGCAGGAACTTTCCGATTTCGCTCGCGTCTAAGCTTTGAAGGAGTGTTTACGTGAACCCCAACACGACACCCGGCCAGCACGCAGCCCCGCGACCCGGGCAGATGACCGCCGTGATGCGGGCCGTCGGCCAGCAGGCGGGCCCGAAAGTCCTTCGCATTGGCCTCGTACAATCTGGGCGAGTCATCGAAGAGCGCATCATCAAGCAGCGGACGCACGTCATCGTCGGGCAGAGCGAGCGGTCGACGTTCGTCGTGCCGACGCCCAACATTCCCCCTCAGTTCAAGCTCTTCGAGCTCATCGGTGCCGACTACTACCTGAACTTCCTCGACGGCATGACGGGTCGCGTCGCCCTCGCGACGGGCATCAGCGATCTCGGCGCCCTTCGCGGACAGGCCAAGCGCGTCGGGCCTGCGTACCAGGTCCGGCTGACCGAAGAGGCGCGTGGCAAGGTCGTCATCGGCGACATCACGTTCCTCTTTCAGTTCGTCGCCCCGCCGCCGCCGCAACCGCGCCCGCAGCTCCCGCTATCCGTAAAGGGCGGCCTCGCGAGCCAGATTGATTGGACGCTCACGATCATCGCGGCGTTCAGCTTCATGTTCCACTTCGGCTTCATCGGGGCGATGTACTCCGACTGGCTCGACCCGGTCGTCGGTGAGGACAACATCGCGGGCCTCATCGAGATGCGGAACAACCTCCCGACACCCCCGGTCGAGGAAAAGAACGACAAGCCCACCGACGACCAGTCGAGCACCTCGAAAGACCAAGAGAAGAAGCCCGACAAGGACACAGGCCAGAAGAAGCCCGACCCGGGCAAGATCAGCGACCAGAAGGCTGCCAAGCTCGCGAACGAAGCGCAGAGCATGTCGATGCAGATGCTCGCGGCGTTCGGCGGCACGACGGCGGTCGAAGGCGCGCTCAACAAGAGCGACGTCCCGGTCGGCGATCTCAGCCAAATCGCGCAGTCTGCTGCGGGCGTGACGAACACCGGCGGGGATCTGCACCTCGCGGGCGGGGGCGCGACCGTTCCGGGCCAACACGGCAACCTCAACCAGCTCGGTCAAGCGGGCGGTGGTGGTGGCGGCAGCGCAGGCACGGGCCGCGACGTCGTCGGGCCGAAGGGCACGGAGAGCGTCGGCTCCATCCAGACGTCGGGCGCGATCTCGAACGCGGATGCGGCCATCGCGAAGCTCCGTCCGGGCTTCCGGTCCTGCTACAACAAGGGCCTCGCGAACGACCCGTCGATGGCAGGCAAAATCATCCTCTCCATCAAGGTCGCCCCCAACGGTGATGTGAGCGACGTGAGCAAAGCAGGCGGGACCGGCCTTTCGTCCGACGTCGAGCAATGCATCATCAACCGCGCAAAGCACGCATCCTTCGACGCATCGGGTAGCGGGTCGACTGTTCAGGTCCCTGTCACCTTCGTCAAACAGTAACCCCGACCTGAATGCTCAGGTGACGGGCCGCAACGGACGAGGATAGCTCGGTCGGCCGGCTGCGCTGTCGTGTGGCGTTTTCGCTCGTTTTTCCGAAGAGATGGCGAGGTTTGACACCCCACGAGTCCGTCAGTAGATTGCAGTGGCGAAAGAGGGTGACGATCGATGCGGCTCAGCTCGAAACTCAAGTCGGCAGGCACGATCATGGCCTTGGTCGCCCTCACGACCGTCAGCGTGCTCGCACAGACGGACGCGGCAGGCGGGACCGGTGGTGGCCAGGTCACCTTCCAGAAGCAGCAGCAACTCACCCCTCAGCAGCAAATCGTCGAGGCCGACTCACAGATCGCACGCATGGAGCAAGCGTCCGGCACGGTGCGGCGGCAGCTCGAGGTGGCTCGCGCAGCCCGTGACGTCGTCAAAGTGCTTTGCTTGAACGACAAGCTCTCGCAAATCGACGTGGCGGCCCGTTCCGCCAAGGATCGTCGTCAATCGCTCCAGCTCGCCATTGGTCGCAGTGACGGTGAGCTCGGAAACCACGAGTTCACCATCCTCACGGTCCTGCGTCAGCGGACCGAGCAGCTCACCGCCGAGGCCAACCAGTGCATCGGTGAGGAAGCCACGCTCATCGGCGAGTCGAAAATCACCACCACCGTTGATCCGACCCTCCCCCCGGACGACGACACGAACTTCCGACCGGACGATCCCAACATCATCTACACACCGCCCAGTTGCACTTCCTGCTCGGATTAGATAAGCCGGGTACCCAAACAGTTCAGCCGGCTTAGGTCGCGGTAGTACAACGCACCGCACGCCAGCAGCGTACGTATGCACCGCCGACTCCTCTCCATTCTTGCCCTCACTTCCAGCCTCGCGGCGCCGTTACTGGTTGCTCGTCCCGCGCACGCGCAGGGTTGGTTGGCAGACAGGAAGTACAGCGAGGGCATCGGCATCAAGGTCGGCGACTTCGAGCTCCACCCGGGCATTGGTGGTGAAGCAGGGTTCGACTCGAACTACTTGATGCGCACGTACAACCAACCTTTCGTGAACGGTTGCCCCACCGCGTGTCCCGATGCGGCGGGCATCTTCCGCCTCACGGGGTCTCTCGACATCGCAACGCTCGGCGTACAGCGCAAAGAGGGAGACTCGGCGAACACCGAGCTCCCGACGGTCACCTTTCGTGCGGGCCTCTCGGTCACCCAGCGGTTCTTCGTCGGTGACCAAACCATCGTCAACGAGAATGGAATCGACGGTCTCTCCGCTGCTGCAACCGCGCGGGTCGACATCCTCCCGAAGCGTCCGGTGAGCTTTGGCCTCCAAGCTGGATATAACCGTACACTCGCCGCCAATACGACCGGTGACCCCGACCAGAACTTCAACCAGAACGTCATCAACCTCGGCGCTGACGTGACCATCACGCCGGGCAGCGGGACGCTCGATTGGAAGTTTGGCTACAACGGCAACTACGACTTCTTCGATTCGTCCGGCAGCAACGCGCCGTTCAACAACCTCCAGAACTCCATCTTCACCCGCGGCCAGTGGAAGTTCGGTCCGAAGACCGCCGTGATCTATGACGGCAACTTCGCGTTCGTCACGTACGAGCAGCAGGCCCAGGCATTCAACGGCCTGCTCAACTCGACGCCGCTCCGCAGCCGCTTGGGCCTCAACGGTCTCATCGGTTCGCGCTTCGGATTGACCGCGTTCGCCGGCTACGGCGGGAGCTTCGTCAATACGGGCGGTAACCCGCTCGTTCAGCAATACGACAGCGTCATCGGGCAGGTCGAAGCCAAGTTTTTCCTCACGGCCAACCCCGCTGCTGATCAAAACCCCGGCACCGTGACGCTCGCGGTGTCTGCACTTTCACTCGGTTACAATCGCGACTTCTCGCAGAGCTACCTCGGAAGCTTCTACGGCTCCGACCGCGGCTACCTCAAGTTTGCGTTCTTCTTCGGCGGCCGAGCGCTCGTGTCGCTCGAAGGCGGAGTCGGGGCGCGCGAATACCCACAAGTGTTCTCCCAAGCGGGCGGCGTGCTCACGCCGATCGGGCCCGCCAAGGGCTTCACCGATGCCGCGATCGACGCCACGCTGTTCGGCGAATACCGGTTCACCAACACGCTCGGCCTCAACACGACGTTGAAGTACACCGAAGAGATCAGCAGCACCGCTCTGCCGTCGGACACGAACGGCGATCTCTATCACATGGCGTATCGCCGTTTCGAAGCCTACCTGGGGTTCCGCTGGTTCATGTGATTCACGGGCCTGCATGCATCACCGCTTTATTGCTCTAACGCTCGCGCTCCTGTCGGCCTGCTCTTCGGGGATTGGCAACACCAATTCCCTGCCACCGGCAGCTCCGAGCACGAAGCTTGGTCCGGGCGATCTGTTCGAGGTCTCGGTCCTCGGCGAGAAGGACTTGCCGAAGGAGTATCGCGTCCAGCCCGATTGCTCCATCGACTTCCCGTATCTCGACCGCGTCACGGCCATTTGCGGCCTCGAGCCCCAGGAGCTGGTCGACAAGCTCAAGGAGTCGCTGAAGCAAGCTGGCATCCTCACGCGGCCCCAGCTCACGCTCGTCGTCAAACAGTACGCATCGAAGAGGGTCACCGTCGGCGGTCAGGTCAACAAGCCCGGCATCGTTGCGTGGACGGACGGCCTCAGGCTCTTCGAGGTCATCCAGCAGTCGGGCGGGTTCACGTCGATTGCTGACAGCAAGCACGTCGTCCTCACGCGGCAGACCGCGAACAACAGGAGCGTGACCGTCACCGTCAATGTCGACGGCATAGGCGAGGGGACCCAGCCCGACGTGCCCGTGCAGGCCGGCGACACCATCAAGGTCGACAGCCGAGTATTCTAGGTTGAAGCGGCTGCTCTTCCTTCTCACGGGCGGAACGCTCGTCATGCACGAGAAGACGGCGAAGAGCGGGCGTAGCCCGTCGCTCTTGTCGCTCGAAGACGCGACGACCGATTTGCTCGCCGAGGTTCCGGCCCTCGCGCGCGTCGCGACGATCGAGACGCGGCAGCTCTTTGCGATGGACTCGAGCGACATGCACCCCAGCGACTGGGTCGAGCTTGCCCGCGACATCCACCGAAGCCTCGACACGTACGACGGAGTCGTCGTGATTCACGGCACCGACACGATGGCCTACACGGCGAGCGCCCTCGCGCTGCTGCTCGGGCCGCTGCCGAAGCCCGTCGTCCTCACGGGAGCGCAGCGTCCACTCGCGGAGGCGAGGACGGACGCCCGCGAGAACCTGATCAACGCCTCGCTCGTCGCCACGCTCGCCATCCCCGAGGTCACGATTGCGTTTGCGTCGCGCGTGCTCCGCGGCGTTCGTGCGACGAAGCGCGACGCGTGGGCGTACGATGCGTTCGATTCACCGAACTGCGAGCCGCTCGCGAAGCTCGGTGTGGATGCAGCGATTGCGGCCCACGTTCGCGCGGCGCGCCCGCTTGCAGCGTTCGACGAACGCATCGAGCCGAGCGTCCTCGCCGTGCGCATCTTTCCTGGGCTCGAGGAGCGGCTCATCACGGGAGCGGTCCGCGCAGGTGTCAAAGGCCTCGTCCTCGAGGCTTATGGGACTGGCAATGTTCCCCAGCAGATCGGTCGCTCACTCATTCCAGCGATCGAGCAAGCGCGAGAGTCGAACGTGCCGGTCGTCATCGTGTCGCAATGCCTTCGCGGGTTCGTCGACTTGAAGCGCTATGCCGGCGGCGCGGCCGCT
>Ga0302324_100005769_pt1 | contig 26911 bp, 27 predicted proteins | sample Palsa_T0_1_FD_201949 | JGI IMG/M metagenome (GOLD analysis project Ga0302324, IMG submission 201949) | Peat permafrost microbial communities from Stordalen Mire near Abisko, Sweden - Palsa_T0_1 | ecosystem: Environmental > Terrestrial > Soil > Palsa > Peat permafrost | place: Sweden: Abisko...
ACCACCATTACAGATTTGGAAATCCCTCTGGCTCGCGAGAGTCACCGGCCATGACCCCGAGAACGGGTCCCATCTGGCCAGGGAAGGAGTGGATTTTCAATGGCAACTGGTTCCGTGAAGTGGTTTAACGGTGAGAAGGGCTTCGGCTTCATCACTCAGGACGGTGGCGGCCCCGACGTATTCGTGCATTTCAGCGCGATCTCTGGTACGGGGTACCGCAACCTCGAAGAAGGACAAAAGGTCGAATTCGAGACCAACCAAGGCCCCAAGGGGCTACAGGCCGCCAACGTGCGCGCCATCTGAGACCGATTCGCGGACCCGGATCGTGAACGGTCCAGGTCGGCTCGGATAGAACAACCAGATTGCAGGGCCCTCGCCGAGCGAGGGCCCTGACTGGTTTTGGGGTCAGTAGAGGGTGGTGACCCGCAGCACGGCCTCGGCCAGCTCCGGTCGGCACACCATGAGGTCGGGCAGCCAGGCGTCGCGGGCGCCATAGCGCAGCGGATCACCGTTCAGTCGGGACGCATGCAGTCCGCAGGCCGTCGCCACCGCCACCGGTGCACACGAGTCCCACTCGTACTGCCCGCCGGCGTGGACGTAGACGTCGGCCAGGCCCATGATCACCGCACCGATCTTGGCCCCGGCCGAGCCCATCGGGTACATGACCCCGTCGATGGCCTGGGCCACATCGTACGCCACGTCGGGAGGACGGCTCCGGCTCACGACCAGCCGCGGCGGGGCCGTGTGGTCGAACGCGGCCAACGGGGGCGGATCGGCGGTCGACAGGGTGACGCCCACCGCCGGCAGCGCGACGGCGCCGACGACGGCCGCCCCGCCCTCGGCCAACCCGACATGGACGGCCCAGTCCGGACGGCCGAGCTGGCGGAACTCGCGGGTCCCGTCGAGCGGGTCGATGATCCACAGGCGGCCACTGCCCGAGACATGTTCCAGCCCCTCCTCGGAGCGCACGCGGTCGTCGGGATAGAGCCGGTTCAGCTCCCTCACCAAGAGCCGGTGGGCCAACTGGTCTCCGGCCGCACCGACGTCGCCCTCGGTGAACGGCCCGGCGCGCAGTTCCAGCAGGGCCCGCCCGGCCATCGTGGCGAGCGCGGCCGCGTCGCGATGCTCGACGTCCACGTCTTAGACGAGCCGACGATCGGTGGCCCAGCGGGTGAGTTCGTGCCTCGTCGAGAGCTGGAGCTTGCGCAAGACCGACGAGACGTGCGATTCGACCGTCTTGACCGAGATGGTCAGGTCCCGGGCAACCTCCTTGTACGTGTACCCCCGGGCGATCAACCGGAGCACCTGTCCCTCTCTCGGGGAGAGCTGGTCCAGCTCGGGGTCCCGACCGGAGGTGACCGTGCCTGTAGCGGTCCCCTGGGAAAAGGCATCAAGGACAAAGCCGGCCAGCCGGGGCGAGAAGACGGCATCGCCGGCCCCGACCCGGTACACCGCCTGGAGGAGCTCGCCGCCTGAGATGGTCTTGGTGATGTAGCCCCGGGCGCCGGCGCGGATGACGGCGATCACATCCTCGGGGGCGTCGGACACCGACAGGGCGAGGAACCGCACCCCGGGGTGGAGGGGGAGGACACCGCGCAGGACGGCTTGGCCGCCGCCGCCGGGGAGGTGCACATCGAGCAGCACGACGTGGGGGACGCGCTCGTTGATCATCTCGATGGCGGGACCCACCTCGTCCGCCTCGCCGACGACCTCGACGGCGTCACCCAGCTCGGCGCGCACACCGGCCCGGAAGACGGCGTGGTCCTCGACCAGGAAGATCCGTGGCCGGGCGGGCTCGCTCATCGGGACGCCGGCGTGCGCTCGGGCGAGGCAGCCGAATTGGGCATGGAGAGCTCCACTTCGGTCCCCTCGCCCGACGAGGATCGGATGGCCACCGTGCCACCGTATCGAGCCATGCGGGCCCGGATCGATTGGGCGATGCCCTGGCGGTCGCTGGGCACCCGGTCGGGATCGAACCCGCGCCCGCGGTCACGCACGAACAGCATGACGACATCGCGCTCGACCTCGGCGTACAGCGAGACCTGGGGGGCGCCGGACCACTTGGCGGCGTTGACCGTTGCCTCTCGTGCCGCATCGAGCAGCGCGCGCAGGCCGTCGGTGAGGGCGCACTCCCCCACCATCACCACCTGGACGGTGACACCGTGATCGTCTTCGACCTGGCGCTGGAGCAGCCCCACCCCTTCGGAGAGCGTCGTCGCCTCGTCGCCGATGGTGCCGGGGGGGCGCCCCTCGAACAGCCAGGCCCGCAGCTCGCGCTCCTGGCCCCGGGCCAGGCGCACGACTTGGCGCGGGTCGTCAGACGAGCGCTGGATGAGGGCCAGGGTCTGCAGCACCGAGTCGTGCACGTGGGCCGCCATCTGCGCCCTCTCCTCGGCCAGGGCCCGTGCCTGACGTTCCGACATCAGGTCGCGCACCAGGCTCACCCACCACGGACCGAAGATGACGACGATGGCGGCGATGATCAGCAGGGCCCCGCCGATCGGGCGCAGCGCTGCGGCGGTCGTATGGCCGATGATCAGGACGACGATGCCCCCGGCACCCAGGAGCACCCCCGCACCGGCGCGCAACATCAGCTTGGCGCGCCCTTGACGCTCCGTCCCGAGACTGAGCATCGGCGCGACGTCGTCGTTGATCCACACCCGCTCCGGCTCGCTGGCGTTGCGCCAGATCAGGATCGTGAGGCCCGCGGCCAGGAACACGGGCCAGCCGACGATCCCGATGAAGCCGATATGGAGGAGCGAGATGACGATCTGCGCGACCACCACGACCGGGATCACCGCGATGAACAGCCGAAGCCCGCGGCGGTCGTTGACCGCCCGAGAGAAGATGTTCGTGGTCTCCTTGTCCAACGGAACGACGAGCCACATCGCCGCATAGATCAGCACCGGGAACCCGCTCATCAGGCCGAGCGCGACGAACCCGATCCGCAGGAGCGTGACGTCGATGCCGGTTCTCTGCGCGAGGCCCCCGCAGATGCCGGCCAGCACGCGGTTCTCGGACGATCGGCGCAGGCCCTGCAGGGGGTGATGACGTCGACGACGGCCGTGCGACCACGACCCTTCCCAGCGGTTACGGGACCAGGGACCGGACGTACAGCTGTCCAGGGAGGTCTCGGCGGCCGTGGTTTTGGTCGTCGTACTGGGATCGTTCGATTTGGGGATACCGCGATGATCGCGCGCCGGCACCCCCATGACCATCAGGGACAACCCCGACCGGCGGGGTCCCGAGCAAGGGTGCGACCAGGGTAATTCCGGATTTCCCCGAAGCCGCCGATCCTGCAGGCTCGTGACATGACCACCACATCGAACGAAATCCCGAATCCCGAGGCGCCGAGAGCCGAGCCCGGGTCGGACACTCTGCACCGGGCGGGCGCGAACCGCATGCTGGCCGGCGTGGCGGCCGGGCTGGCCGAGTACTTCGACGTCGACCCCACGCTGGTCCGCATCGGATTCGTCGTCTTCTCGTTGGCGGGCGGCCTCGCCGTCCCCCTCTACCTGGCCGGATGGCTGTTCATTCCCGAAGAGGGCGCCGAGAACTCGGTGGCCGAGGAGCTGTTGGCCCGTGAGCGAGCCCGCTGACCCCGAGCGGCCCCCGCCGCGTCTCTTGCACGACATCGACAGCCTCCTGTCCCGCTACGACCTGAAAGGACACATCATGTGCCTGCGCGCCGATTCTGCCCGATGGACGGGCCCCGCCAAGACCTCCCACCTGCGGGTCTCCGACTCCGAGCGCAACGAGGTGGCCGATAGGCTCTCCCGCCACTTCGCCGATGGCCGGCTCGACCAGGCTGAGTTCAAGGAGCGCCTCGACGCCGCCATGTCGGCCACCACGAGGGGCGACCTGGCCGGCCTGTTCGACGACCTGCCGCCCTTGGACACAGAGCTGCCGACACGTCCGTCGCGTCGTCGACGGTTGGTCCCGTTCCTGGTCATCGTGGTGTTCCTGGCGCTGGCGGCCGGCTCGACCCTCTCCATTTTGCCGGTGCTGCGGATCCCGTGGCTGCTCATCGCCGTCGTCGGGCTTCTTCTGTGGCACCGGACCGGGCGTCCCTACCACCCCCATCGCGTCCAGTAGGCGTTGGCCGCCCTGGTCCTTCTGGCGTCCTGCGGGCGGGTAGCGTTTTAGACGAGGCGGTCCCCCCGTCGCCTCCAGACCAGTTCTCGGGAGAACTCTCCACATGCGCACCTTTGCCGGCTGGTGTGTCCACCATCGCCGACTCGTACTCTTGATCTGGGCGATCGTGCTGATCGCTTCGTTCGGTTTGATGAAGTCGGTGGGGACCGCCTACACGAGTTCGTTCACCCTGCCCCATACCGAGTCGACCGACGCCATCAAGCTCCTGCAAGCGGCCGCGCCCAAGGTTTCGGGCGACACCGAGCAGATCGTCTTCGCCACGTCCGGCGGGGTCAAGGTGACCGACCCGTCCGTCGAAGCGAGCATCAACACGATGATCGGCAAGGTCGAGGCGCTTCCCCATGTGACGCAAGTCACGAGCCCCTACAGCGCGGAGGGTGCCCACCAGATCAACGAGGACCAGACGGTGGCGTTCGTGACGGTGACGCTCGACCAGCAGGCCAATAACTTGAGCCAGTCGGAGGCCAAGGAGTTCGTGTCCACTGCGACCTCGGCGGCAGGGCCCCACCTCCAGGTCGCCGTCTCGGGCCTGCTGGCCGAGGACGCCAACAAGCCGTCCATCGGCGGAACCGGTCTCGGCGTGCTCCTCGCCCTCGTGGTCCTCCTCGTCATCTTCGGATCGGTCTTCGCCGCGGTGCTCCCCCTGGTCTCGGCGCTCTTTGCCCTGGGCACCGCCGTCGACATCGTCGGCATGCTGAGCCACGTGCTCAAGATGCCGACGTTCTCACCCGAGCTGGTCCTCCTCATCGGGCTCGGGGTTGGCGTCGACTATGCCCTGTTCATCGTCACCCGCCACCGCCAAGGACTCGTCGCGGGTCGGGACACCGAGAGCTCCATCATCAACGCCGTGAACACCTCCGGGCGGGCGGTGCTCTGCGCCGGCATCATCGTCTGCATCGCCCTGCTCGGGATGCTCGCCCTGGGTGTCAGCTTCCTCTATGGACTGGCGGTAGCCGCCTCCATCGGCGTCCTGTTGACCATGATCGCGGCGCTGACCTTGCTTCCCGCACTCTTGGGATTCATCGGCCCCAAGGTCATGAGCCGGAGCCAGAAGAAGAACCTGGCTGAAAACGGTCCTCGGATTGTGGGCGCCGACAGTCGGGGGTTCTGGCCCCGCTGGGCGGACCGCATACAGCGTCGTCCCGCCGTCTCCGGAGCGGTCGCCCTGATCATCGTCGTGGTGATCGCCCTGCCGTTCTTCTCCCTGAGACTGGGCTCGGCCGACCAGGGCAGCGATCCCATCGGGACGACGACCCGGACGGCCTACGACCTGCTCGCCAAGGGATTCGGACCCGGCTTCAACGGGCCGCTCCAGCTGGTCACCGTCGTTTCGACGCCGGCGCAGAGGGACGCCATCACGACCGTGGTCGACGACGTGAAGGATGTGCCAGGCGTGGCCAGCGTGACCCCGCCCATCTACTTTCCGAGCAAGACCGAGGACGGCGCAGACGTCACGCTGATCAACGTCTACCCGACGACATCGCCGCAGGCGGCGGCCACCACGGACCTCGTCTACCACCTGCGCCAGGCCACGATCCCCGCAGCGGTGGGCGACAGCGGGCTGCACATCCTGGTGGGTGGCAATACGGCCATCTTCGTGGACTTCGCCAACGTCCTGTCCGCCAAACTGCCTCTCTTCATCGCGTTGGTGGTGATCCTGTCGTTCATCCTCTTGACCATGGTCTTCAGGAGCCTGGTCATCCCGCTCATGGGCGCGGTGATGAATCTGCTCTCCATCGGCGCCGCCTTCGGGATACTGGTCGCGGTGATCCAGTGGGGAGACGGAGCCTCGCTGATCGGCATCGACCGTACGGGTCCGGTCGAATCGTTTCTCCCGGTGATGCTCTTCGCCATCCTCTTCGGGCTGTCGATGGACTACCAGGTGTTCTTGGTGTCACGCATGCATGAGGAGTATCTCAAGTCGGGCGACAACCGGATCGCCGTCCGCAACGGCTTGGCCGCCACCGGCAAGACGATCACCGCCGCCGCCCTCATCATGATCCTCGTGTTCGGATCGTTCATCCTGGGCGGTCAGCTGATCATCAAGGAGTTCGGCATCGGCTTGGCCGGCGGCATCCTGGTCGACGCCGTGTTCATCCGGATGGCCGTGGTCCCGTCGCTGATGATGATGTTGGGCAAGGCCAACTGGTGGGTGCCCAAGTGGCTCGACCGGATCCTTCCGCATCTGTCCGTGGAGGCCGAGGACCTCTCGGCGACGGTGGCGCCGTCGATCCCCGCCGCCGGGCGGCCGGAGCCGGGACGCGACCCCGAACTCGTCTAGGAGCCCGTCACCACGCGTAGTCCTCGGGGGCGGTCTTGTGGCCCGGGAAGATGTCATCGAGTTGGCGAAGGGTCTTGTCGTCCAGCGTGATCTCCACCGCACCCAGCGCCCCTTCGAGCTGCTCGGCGGTCCGGGGCCCGATGATGGGTGCGGTCACCGCCGGCCGGGTGAGGAGCCAGGCCAGCGCCACCGTGGCCGGTTCATGGCCCAGCTCGGCGCAGAGGTCCTCGTACTGTTCGAGTTGGGGCCGGCTGGCCTCGATGTCCGCCTCGGCCCGTCCCCCATAGCGCCGGCTCCCCTCGCGCTGCTTGCGGACCACGCCGCCGAGGAGTCCGCCGTGGAGCGGCGACCACGGGATGACGCCCAGGCCGTAGGCGACGGCGGCCGGGAGCACCTCGAGCTCGACCGTGCGGGCCAAGAGGTTGTAGATCGACTGCTCGCTGACCAGCCCGAGGAAGTGGCGCTCGGCGGCGGCGGCCTGCGCCTTGGCGATGTGCCAGCCGGCGAAGTTGGAGGAGCCGACGTAGAGGATCTTGCCCTGGGTCCGCAGCACCTCCATCGCCTCCCAGATCTCGTCCCACCCCGTGTCCCGGTCGACGTGGTGCATCTGGTAGAGGTCGATGTAGTCCGTCTGCAGCCGGCGCAGGGACGCGTCGCAGGCGCGGCGGATGTTGAGCGCCGAGAGCCGACCCTCGTTGGGCCAGTCGCCCATCGGGACGAAGAGCTTCGTGGCGAGCACGGTACGGTCCCGGCGCTCGCCACCCTGGGCGAACCAGCGGCCGACGATCTCCTCGGTGGCGCCACGCCCCTTGGTGCGGCCATAGACGTTGGCCGAGTCGAAGAAGTTGATGCCGACCTCCAGGGCCCTGTCCATGATCGTGAACGAGGTCGGCTCATCGGTCTCCGGACCGAAGTTCATCGTGCCCAGGCACAGGCGGCTGACGCTGAGCCCGGTCCGTCCGAGGTGTGTGTAGTCCATAGATGCAACCTAGCGAGATTCCCGGACGGGGCGGCACAGTTCGGCGGCGGGGGCGGCGACGGCCGGGGCGGCGCGGGAGCGGCGGGGCTGGACGGGGCGGGACAGTCGGGCGGCGGGGCGGCCGAGCGGCGTCCGGCGGAGGTCGCCCGAACTAGCGTCCGATTTCCCCAGCCCGCTACGGTGACGGGGTACCCGACAAATTGGGGGAATGATGTCTGAGCAAGTTCCGCTGGTCGACTATCTCGCGCTGGGCGACTCCCCGCACCTCGTAGCGAACGAGTGCACCTCGTGCGGCGCCCGCTTCTTCGATAGGCGCAACGCCTGCGCCAACTGCGGCCACACCGAGTTCACCAAGGTTGACGTGGCCACCACGGGCGAGGTGCGGGCCTTCACCATCGTGTCCTTCGCCGCACCCGGCGTTCCGGTCCCCTACGTGGCGGCGGTGGTGGACTGCGAGGGCACGAGCGTGCGGGCCAACCTGATCAATGTCGAACCGGATCCCGAGCACGTTACGCTGGGCATGAAGGTCCGCCTGGCCACGAACATCATGGGCACGGACGAAAGCGGCACCGAGGCAATCGGGTTCGGCTTCGAACCCTTGGGAGGTTGAGCACCATGGCGAGTGAAGACGTATGGGTACTCGGTATCCACATGACGAAGTTCGGCAAGCACCCCGATAAGGACATCGTCGACCTGTCTTCGGAGGCCGTCCTGGGCGCGCTGGCCGACGGCGGGGTCGAGATGAAGGACATCGGCGTGATCGGCGCCGGGAACCTGATGGGTGGTGGGAGCGGTCAGAGCCTGCAGAAGCAGCTCGGTCAGACCGGGATCCCCGTCTACAACGTGTCCAACGCCTGCGCCACGGGTGCCACCGCGCTGCGAGTGGCCGTCATGGCCATCAAGGCGGGCGAGACGGACATGGGCCTGGCCTACGGGGTCGAGAAGCTGGCCGGGGCGGGACTGCTGGCCGGTGGAACCCGCAAGGAGGACTCGCCGACCTGGGAGCCGTCGGGTCGCTTCGGGGCGGTCGCCGCCGTCGACGGGCGAATCGGCACCGAGACCATGCCCGGCGTCTTCGCCCAGATCGGCATGGAGTACGGCCACCGTTACGGGGGGGCCAGCTTCGAGCTCTTCGCCAAGATCAGCGAGAAGAACCACGCCCACTCCACCCTCAACCCGCTGGCGGCCTACACCAAGCGGATGAGCCTGGAGGAGATCATGGGCGACGTGATGATCGCCTATCCCAACACCCGCCCCATGTGCTCGGCCAACTGCGACGGGGCAGCGGCGGCGGTCGTGGTGAGCGGGTCGAAGCTGAAGACGCTCTCGCTCGAGCAGCAGCGGCGAGCGGTGAAGATCTCGGCCTCCATCCTCACCACTGACCCCTGGGAGGAGGCGTGCCAGATACTGCCCGACGTCAACACCCTGACCCGCAACGCCGCCACGCAGGCCTACGAGCAAGCCGGCATCGGCCCGGCCGACCTCGACCTGGTCGAGCTGCACGACTGCTTCGCCACGGCGGAGCTCGTGCACTACGACAACCTCATGCTCTGCGAGCGGGGAGGGGCGGTCGACTTCTTCAACTCCGGTGCGACCTGGCGGGACGGGACCACGCCGGTCAACGTCTCGGGCGGCCTCGAGTCCAAGGGTCATCCCATCGCCGCCACCGGCGTCGCCAACGTCTGGGAGGTCACCACCCACCTGCGTGGCGAGGCTCGCGACCGTCAGATCCCCGGCGCAAAGGTGGGGCTTACCCACGTCATCGGACTGGGCTCCGCCTGTGGGATCCACATCCTGGAGAAGGCGGCGTAAGGCAACTACATGACCTCCGTGGTGCGGGGCGTGGTGTCGAGGTCCAAGGGCGCGCCCGTCACCCTCGAAGAGATCGTGGTCCCCGAGCCCGGACCCGGAGAGGCGGTCGTCGCCGTGCAGTCGTGCGGCGTGTGCCATACCGACCTGCACTACCGGGAGGGCGGCATCAACGACGAGTTCCCGTTCCTCCTCGGGCATGAGGCGGCGGGCATCGTCGAAGCCGTGGGCACGGGCGTTGGCTCGCTGGCGCCCGGCGACTTCGTCGTCTTGAACTGGCGGGCGGTCTGCGGTGAGTGCCGGGCCTGCCGCCGCGGCCGGCCCTGGTACTGCTTCGCCACGCACAACGCCAGCCAGAAGATGACACTGACCGACGGCACCCCCCTCTCCCCGGCCCTGGGCATCGGCGCGTTCGCCGACAAGACGCTGGTGGCGGCCGGGCAGTGCACCAAGGTCGATCCGCGCGCCCGCCCCGAGGCGGTCGGCCTCCTGGGCTGCGGGGTGACCGCCGGCCTGGGCGCCGCCATGTTTACCGGCCAGGTGGGCCTGGGTGACTCCGTCGCCGTGTTCGGTTGCGGTGGCGTCGGGTGCGCCGCCATCGCCGGTGCCCGTCTCGCCGGAGCCACCACGATCGTGGCGGTCGACCTCGACCCCGGGAAGTTCGAGGCGGCCACGCGCTTTGGCGCCACGCACACCGTCGACGCCAGCACCACCGATCCGGTCCAGGCCGTGCAGAGGGTCACCGATGGCCACGGTGCCGACGTGTGCATCGAGGCGGTGGGCAACCCCGTGGTCTTGGAGCAGGCGTTCTACGCGCGGGACCTGGCCGGCACGCTCGTCCAGGTCGGCGTGCCCACCCCCGATATGCGGATCGACATACCGATGATCGACTTCTTCGGCCGGGGTGGGTCGCTCAGGCCCAGCTGGTACGGCGACTGCCTGCCGACGAGGGACTTTCCGATCTTCGTCGACCACTACCTGGCCGGTCGTCTGGACCTCGACCTCTTCGTGACCGAGACCATCGCCCTCGACGAGGTCGAGCAGGCCTTCGACCGGATGCAGCGGGGTGAGGTCCTCCGGTCGGTCGTCGTCCTCTGACGCAGCGGCACCGGATCAGTCACCGCTCACGCAGCGGCCACCGCCGTTTCACCAGGAACTCCATAATTCATGGATCATCAATGTTATAGTGATTGACATGCAAACAGGGACGACCGCTACCGGCCCGATCGTGCTCCTGACCCGGCTCGCCCGTGTGGTGTACCAGCGCAGCACGGTCGAGCTGGTGGGTATGCGCCTCAAGGAGCTCGGCGCGTTGACGTACCTGCGCGACCACCACCAGGCCACACAGACGGCCTTGAGCAAGGCGCTGTCCTTGGACGCCAACAACTGCGTGCTCCTCCTCAACGACCTGGAGACTCTGGAGTACATCGAGCGGCGGCGCGACCCGATCGATCGCCGGCGCCACCTGGTGGAGCTCACCACCGCGGGCCGGGCCGCCCTCGAGCGGGCTGAACTGGCTCAGGCGGGCGTCGAGGACGACGTGCTCGGTGCACTGAGCACGGAGGAGCGATGCACGTTGCAGCGTCTGTTGCTACAGGCACTCGAGGGCCAACTGGCCCACTCCGACGCCGATGCCGATGCTCGATAACCAGCTCGACGCCTCCGTGATGACCACCACGGCGCCTCCACGGCTCCGAATGACGCGGCGGTCGGTGGATACGCCCATTCCCGACAACTACAAGTGGACGGCGTTGTTCGTGGCCACCCTCGGGATGCTCATGGCGACCATTGACGGATCCATCGTGCTCATCGCGCTACCGGACATCTTCCGGGGAATCGGCATCGACCCGCTGCAGGCCGGCAACAGCTTCTATCTGCTGTGGATGATCCTGGGCTTCTTGGTGGTGACCAGCGTGTTGGTGACGACCCTGGGCCGGCTGGGCGACATCTACGGGAGGGTCCGCACCTACAACCTCGGATTTGCCGTCTTCACCTTCTTCTCACTCCTTCTCACCATCACCTGGATGACGGGCCACGCCGGCGGGATCTGGCTGATCGTCATGCGCCTCTTCCAGGCCGTGGGCGCGGCCATGCTCATGGCCAACTCCGGGGCCATCCTGACCGACGCCTTCCCGGCCCATCAGCGCGGCACCGCTATGGGCATCAACTCGGCGGCGGCGTTCAGCGGGATGTTCATCGGCCTCGTCCTGGGCGGCATCCTGGCCCCGCTCAACTGGCGGCTCGTCTTCTTGGTGTCGGTGCCCATCGGGCTCTTCGGCACGGTCTTCGGGTACCTCAAGCTGCGGGAGTTGGCTGAGCGGCGTCCGGCCAAGATCGACTGGCCCGGCAACATCACCTTTGCGCTCGGGCTCATTTTGGTCATGGTCGGGATCACCTATGGAATAGAGCCCTACCACCTCGCCACCATGGGCTGGACGAACCCGTTCGTCGAGATCTGCCTGTCGCTGGGGGTCGCCCTGTTGGTCGTCTTCGCCATCATCGAGACCAAGGTGCCGGACCCGATGTTCCGGCTGCAGCTCTTCAAGATCCGACCCTTCACCTGCGGGGTGCTCGCCAGCTTCCTGGCCGCACTGAGCCGCGGTGGGCTGATGTTCATGCTCATCATCTGGCTCCAGGGGATCTGGCTGCCGCTCCACGGCTACGACTTCGCCCGCACACCGTTGTGGGCCGGGCTGGCCATGCTCCCGCTCACCGCCGGCTTCCTCATCGCCGGACCCATCTCGGGCCACCTCTCGGACCGTTACGGTGCCCGGCCGTTTGCCAGTGGCGGCATGGTCGGCAGCGCCATCTGCTTCGGTCTGCTCGCCCTGCTGCCCATCGACTGTCCCTACTGGCTCCTGGCGATCGTGCTCCTGGCCACCGGGCTCTCCATGTCCATGTTCGGCTCTCCCAACCGGGCGGCCGTCATGAACAGCCTGCCGCCCGAGCATCGTGGCGCCGGAGGCGGGATGAGCACCACCTTCCAGAACTCGGCCCAGGTCCTGTCCATCGGGATCTTCTTCTCGCTGCTGATCTTCGGGCTCTCGGGCTCGCTCACCGGAAGCCTGTACAACGGGCTCGTGGCTCACGGCGTGGCGACGAGCGCGTCGGCGCGCATTTCACACCTGCCGCCGGTCTCCACCCTGTTCGCCGCGTTCTTGGGTTACAACCCCATCCAGCACCTTCTCGGCTCCGACCTGCTGTCCCATCTCTCGACCACTCAGCAGGCGACCCTGACCGGGCGCCAATTCTTCCCCGGGCTCATCGCCAAGCCGTTCCGCGCGGGACTGCACGCCGCGCTGTACTTCGCCATCGTGATGAGCCTCGTGGCGGCCGTCGCATCGTGGGTCAGAGGACCGGTCGTTCGGGACCCCGACGAGGACGACCCGGTGGAGGAGGACGTGGTGGCCCTGATGGGGCTACCGGAGTGATCGGCCTGACCCGATCCCAAATGGCCACGCCACTGTGGTTGACTGACGGTCGATGGTGACCACTCGGATCGGGCAGCGACGGCAACTGCTGGGCGTCAGTGTGGCCATCCTGAGCTTCGCCCTGGCCTGTGCGCCGATGGCCGTCGCCTCGGCCAGCAACGACCACAAGGCCAAGGGCCACCACCACACATCGAAGCCCAAGGCCAAGCCGAAGGCGAAGACCGCGTCGAAGGGGTCCGACCCCACCAACACGATCTGTCTGGACGTGAAGAACTCGGAGTCGAGCTCCTCGACCCTGGGCCCGGCGATCGAGAAGGCTATCGAAGGCGGTGCAACCGGTAGCTTCGCCTCGTTACAGCAGGAGCTGCTCACCGAATTGAACGTCCCGTTGAAGTCGGAGGGAGCGGCATTGGCGGCCCTCAAGTCGGCGCCCGCCAACGTGCAGGCGGCCATGAAGAATCTCATCTCGTTCGACAGCACGTTCAGGTCGGCGATCGCCAGCGCCACCAGCCTGGCGCAGCTCGAGGGTTCCTTCGCGACCATCGCCGCCGGCGCGCCAGCCCTGCAGGCGGACGCGACGACCTTGACGAACTACGTCACGTCGCTCTGTGGCAGCACCTTGACGCCGACGACCTGACTACGCGGCATTTCCGGCACGCGCCGCCCGCTGCCCGCTGACCTCGAAGGCCTCCCACATGGAGGCATAACGCCCACCGAGGGCGCGCAGCTCCTCGTGGGTGCCCACCTCGGCGATCTCTCCGTTGTGGAGGACGACGATCCGGTCGGCTGATCGGGCCGTCTGCAGGCGGTGGGCGATGATGACCGTCGTCCGTTGGCGGGACACCCGCTGCATCGCCTCGGCGACGCGGGACTCGGTGGAGAGATCGAGATTCGAGGTGGCTTCGTCCAACAGCAAGATGGCCGGGTCCACCAGCTCGGCGCGGGCCAAGGCGATGAGTTGGCGCTGCCCGGAAGAGAGCGACCGACCACGTTCGAGGAGCTCGTGCAGGTACCCGCCGGGCAGGTCGGCGATGAAGTCGTGCGCGCCCACGGCGCGGGCCGCCGCCTCCACGGCGTCGTTGCCCGCTTCGGGGTTGCCGTAGGCGATGTTGTCCCTGATCGTGCCCGTGAAGAGGAACGCCTCCTGCGGGACGTAGCCGAGCTGGCGCCGGAACTGGCGGAGATCGAGCGTACGGAGGTCCAGGCCGTCGACGCGCACCGCGCCCTGATCGGGATCGTAGAAGCGCGCCAAGAGCTTCATCACCGTCGACTTGCCGGCACCGGTCTCGCCCACGAGCGCCACCGTCTCACCCGCCGCGATGTGCAGGTCGACGCCCCGCAGTGCCTCCGGTGGTCTGATCGGCGCCGCGTCGGGGGCCAGCAGAAGGCGGGGGTCCTTCGGTCCGCGGCGCAACCCGCTGTCCCAACGGTCCGGCACGGCCGGATAGGAGAATCGCACGTGATCGAGGTCGATCTCGCCCCGCAACCGCCCCGGCACGAGGGGATGCTCGGCCGCCGGAGTGAGGGGCTCGAGCTTCATCAGCTCGGAGATCCGATTGACCGAGACCCTCGTTTGCTGCCACGAATCGAAGACGTTGGACAGCTGCTGAATCGGTGAGAAGAACAGGTCGATGTACAGAATGAACGCGATGAGCGCACCCGAGCTGAGGTGTCCCGAGGCGATGAGGCCCGCCCCCACTCCGAGCACGATGGCATCGGCGATCCCCGAGAGGAACTGGACGAAGGGGAAGTACACCGCCACCAGTCGCTGCGCGCCCACGCGGGACTCGAGGTAGTCGTGGCCCAGACGACGGAAGCGCTCGATCGTCTGGGCCTGGTGCACGAAGGCCTGGGAGACGCGCACGCCGGAGATGCTCTCTTGAAAGTCGGCGTTGACGATGGCGATCCGTTCGCGGGACAGATCGTAGAGACGAGCCGCCTTGCGGCGGAAGATCACGGTGGCGATGGCCAGCGGGACGACGACCGAGAGCGTACAGAGCCCGAGCTCCAAGTTGATGACCAGGAGCGCGATCCCCACTCCGACAAACGTGACGAGGGAGACCAGCGCCGAGAGGAGGCCGTTCTCGATGAGCGATTCGAACTGGTCGACGTCGGTCGTCATCCGGGTCATGATCCGTCCCGCCATCTCGCGTTCGTAGTAGTCCAAGGAGAGACGTTGCATCTGCCCCCAGATGCGTATGCGCAACGACAGCATGATCCGCTCGGCGGCACGACCGGTGACGAAGGTCTCCCCGATCTCATCCACAAAGTCGGCCAGCGTGATCGCCAGGTAGATGGCGGACGCCCCGAAGAGCACGGCCAGCGAATCCATGCGGACACCGTTGTCGATGCCCGTCTTGACCAGGATCGGGCCGGCCAGGCTGGCCAACGCATCGAGCACAACCAGGACCAACCCGGCCAGCAGCGGCCGACGGAACTCGCGCAGCAGCCGTGTCAGGTTGAAGTTCCGGTCATGGCGCGACTCTTTGGCCAGGTCCACTCGAGCGACGTCGCGCACGGGACGGAGCGCCGCCACGCGGGCCAGAAGTTCGGGCGTCGGCGCCAGGTTCAGACGCCAACCGCCTCCTCCACCACCGCCCGCTCCTCCACGTCCTCCCCCGCCGCCGAGTCCCGCCCCGATGGTCGGGGGGCCGATCACGCGCACGGGACCCTGGAGGCCATCGGCGCCGGGCGACTCGGCCAGCCAGGCCGACTCGGTGGTTCCCGACGGCGACGACAGGGCGGCGAGCGCCTCGATGTGGTCGCCCACCCCGAGATCTTCCTCGACCTCGATCCCCGAGAGCAGCCCCCGGTAGACGGCACTGCGCGCCAGCAGCTCGTCGTGCTGGCCCTGTTCGACCACCTGCCCGTCGACCAGGACCACGATGCGGTCGGCCAGATGGAGGGTGGAGCGCCGGTGGGCCACCAGCAGCGTCGTCCGATCGGCCATGACCTCCCGAAGGCCCTCGTGAATGGCCTCTTCGATCTTCGAATCGATGGCACTGGTGGCGTCGTCGAGGATCAGGATGCGCGGGTCCGACACGATGGCCCGGGCCAGTGCGATCCGCTGGCGCTGGCCGCCCGAGAGGGTGAGGCCGCGTTCGCCGACGACGGTGTCGTAGCCCCGCGGGAGCTGGGTGATGAAGTCGTGGGCCTGGGCCACGCGTGCCGCCGCCACGATCTCCTCGTCCGTGGCGTCCGGGCGGCCGTAGGCGATGTTGGACCGCACCGAGTCCGAGAAGAGGAAGCTCTCCTCGAAGACGACACCCACCTGGCGTCGCAGGGAGGCCAGGGCGACGTCACGCACGTCATGGCCGTCCACCAGCACCGAGCCGCCGTCGGTGTCGTAGAAACGCGAGACGAGCATGGTGGCCGTCGACTTTCCACTCCCGCTCGGTCCCACGATGGCCACGCGCTCCCCCTCGTGGATCTGCAGATCGAAGCCTCGGAGGACCGGAGCCTCCGCGCTGTAGGCGAAGTGCACGTCGGAAAAGGTGACCTCCCCTCGTAGACGGGGCAGCTCCACCGCGTCCGGCGGATCGGCGATGGCGGGCGGGAGGTCGAGGAGTTGAAAGATCCGCTCCATCCCGGCGCGGGCCTGCTGGCCGATGGTGAGGACGCCGGCCAGCTGACGGGCCGGTGACACCATCTGGACGATGTAGGTGGAGAAGGCCAAGAACGTGCCGAGCGTGATCTCGTGACGAAGAGCCAACCAACCCCCGAACGCCAGGATGGCCACCTGGCCGATGGCGGGGATGGCCTCGAGGAGCGGCTGGTAGCGCGACTGGAGGCGCACGGCCCGCATCTGAGAGCCGTAGACGGTCTGGGAGGCGTCGGCCACCCGTTCGAGCTCTCGCTGCTCCTGGCCGAACGCCTTGACGACACGCACGCCGTTGATGTCCTCGTCGACGATCTGGACCAGGTCGCCCTCGCGTTGCTGTCCGTCCCAGGTGGCCGGGAAGACCCGGCGTCGCATGCGATAGGAGACGAGGAGGAGGGTCGGCGCGATGACCAGGCTCACCAGGGCGAGCAGGGGTGACAGATAGATCATGACCACGAGCGAGAACAGCATCAGGAGCACGTTGCCGCTCATGACCGAGAAGAAGCTCAAAAGGCCCTGTACGAGGGCCGAATCGGAGTTGGCGCGCGCCACGAGCTGGCCCGTCGGCATGCGGTCGAGGTTGGCGAAGTCCAGCACCTGGAGATGCTCGTGCATGGCGTTGCGCAGGTCGTACTGGACACCGAGCGCCATCCGGCCGCTCCGGTAGCGCCGCACGTACTGGAAGCCGAAGGCGAAGAGGGAGAGGGCGACGAGAAGCGTGAGCCACGGCCACAGCGACGAGGTGTGCGAGACGATCACCCCGTCGACGATCTGGCGCTCCACCAGCGGGACGATGGTGAGGCAGACGCTGGAGAGCGCCGCCGCAGTCACGGCCAGTACCAGGTCCCGGCGGTGGAGCACCATGTACCCGAACAGCCGTCGCACCCAACGGACGCGGCCGGCTGGAGGGGCGGTGTCCATCAGCTTCCCCGCCGCTCGGCGGCCCGTTGCGCCTGAATCTGATCGATGGCGGCTCCGAGCCAGACCAGCGACTCCATCAACTGTCCCCCGTCGGGCGTCCGGGCACACAGATCGTCGATGCGTCGGACCATGTCTGCCTCCACCCGGGCGAGCAGAGCAACCCCTTGGGGCGTCAGGTGCAAGACGGCTACCCGCTGGTCGCCATCCGCGCCCGAACGGACCAGGAGCCCGCGCTCGACGAGGGCCTCGACGGCGGCGCTCACCGTCGGCTTGCCGATGGCCAGCCGCTCGGCCACCCGAGACGCCCGCTGGTCACCCGAGGCGACGGCCGAGAGCACCCGGTAGTGCGCCAGGCTCAACTCGCCCGAGGCCCGTTCGAGGACGCGCGTGGCCCGGGCCAGGGCGCGCACCGCTTCGACCCCCGGTGACACCTGCGCCGGCGCGGGGCCGTCGGGCCGTACTGCTTCACGACGATCCACCCACGACAGGCTAGCCGGATAGTTCGCTTAACGAACCATCTCCGGATACGGTCGGACCCGGTCGGGCCGGAGCGGATACCGTCGGACCCGGATACCGTCGGGACCGGTCGGGCCGGAGCGGATACCGTCGGACCCGGATACCGTCGGGACCGGTCGGCGCCGGCCCGTCCCGTCGGCGCCGGTAGCCTGTCGCCAGGTCGGCCGAACCAAGCTGGACGGGACGAGATCCAAGCGAGAGGCGGAGAGGCATGCGCACGGCGGTGGTGGTCGGGAATCCCAAGGCGGAGTCCCGCACCCTTCGGGTCGCCCTGGCCGTGGCGGATGTGGTCGAAGGACGACTGGGAGGGACCTCCGACAGGCTGGTGCTCGATCTGGCCGGCGTGGCCGCCGAGCTCTTCGACCCGGAGGCCCAACAGGTGAACGACCTGGTGAACGCTGTCGCCGCCAGCGATCTCCTCGTCGTGGCCTCGCCGACCTTCAAGGCCACGTACACCGGTCTCCTCAAGTCCTTCTTCGATCGCTACGGCTCGAATCCCCTCTCCGGATCGGTCGCTGTCGCCGTCATGACCGGAGCCGCCCCGATTCACGCACTGGCTCCGGAGGTCCACCTCCGGCCGCTGCTGGTGGAGCTCGGCGCATCGGTCCCCACGCGGGGTCTCTACGTGACCGAGCAGCAGTTCGGCGACCTCGATACGGTGATCCGGGCGTGGGCAGAGGTCGCCGGCCCGATCCTGGCGCGCGCCCTGACCTGACCAGCAGGTAGCGGGGAGCTGTACTGTCCCCTCCATGGTCTGGGCGGCGAAGGTGCTCACCGTCTCCGATTCGGTCAGCCGTGGCACTCGGGAGGACGCATCGGGGGAGGCGCTCGACGTGCTGCTGTCCCGGAGCGGGTTCCAGGTCGTCGAGCGGCGAACGGTGCCCGACGGCGTGCCGCTGGTCTCGGCGGCGTTGACCGAGCTCGCCACGTCGTTCACCGGGCTCGTCGTGACCACGGGCGGCACCGGTTTCGCCCCCACCGATCTGACGCCGGAGGCCACCCGGGCCGTGATGGAGCGCGAGGCTCCCGGGCTGGCCGAGGCCATGCGGGCGGTCAGCCCTCTGGGACGCCTCTCCCGGGGGGTTGCGGGCACCCTGGGTCGCTCCCTCCTCCTCAACGTCCCGGGTTCACCCAGAGGGGCCGTCGAATCGCTGGAGGCGGTCGTCGACGTCCTGCCCCACGCACTCGAACTGCTCGCCGGCGGCCACCCCCACTGACCGTCGCGACCGTCCCGCTCGCAGCGCCGTATAGCTTGAGAATGTGCCACTAGCCAGGAACCACGGCGCGGTCCACCGCCCGGAGCCCTCCTGGTGCCACGCGATCGGGAGTCCGACGAAATGACGGAGACCCCGATGCGGCCACCCGAGAGCCCCGATTGGATCGGGGTGAGCGAGGCGGAGCTTCCCGTCGAGCAGGCCTTCCGGTGGACCAACCTCCCCCACTGCGGCGGGATCGTCATCTTCTGCGGCACCGTGCGGGACCACTCCGACGGCCGTCCCGAGGTGACGGAGTTGGAGTACGAGGCCTATGTCGACCAGGTCGTCCCGAAGCTGACCGACGTGGCCCGCGCCGCCCGAACCCGCTGGCCGGAGATCGGCCGGCTGGTGCTGCTCCATCGGATCGGGCGGCTGCGGGTCGGTGAGGTCTCCGTCGTCGTCGGCGCCTCCACCCCGCACCGGGGCGAGGCGTTCGCCGCCGCGCAGTTCTGCATCGACACCCTCAAGCACACGGTCCCCATCTGGAAGCGCGAGACCTGGGCCGGAGGCTCCGATTGGAGCGTCTGCGCCCCGGACCACGTCCGATGATCCCCCTCGACGAAGCCCAGCGGTTCGTTCTCGGACAGCTCGCCCCGCTCCCACCCCGCCCGCTGCCGATCGCCGCCGCCCTGGGCTGCGTGGTGAGCGAGGACGTGGCGGCGACAGAGCCCGTCCCGCCCTTCGCCAACTCCTCCATGGACGGCTACGCCGTCCGGGCCCAGGACACCGCTGATGCCCCGGTCAGCCTGCAGGCGATCGGCTCGGTCATGGCCGGTCACGTCTTCGACGGGACGGTCGGACCGGGCCAGGCGGTCCGCATCATGACGGGGGCACCGCTCCCCTCCGGAGCGGACGCCGTGTGCATGATCGAGGAGACCGAGACCGAGACAAACGCAGGCGCAGACGCAGACGGCCGCGTCACCGTGCTCCGCCGTCTCCAACCCGGCGACTTCGTCCGCCTCCCGGGACGCGACGTGGCGGTGGGCGACGTGGTGGCCCCGGCGGGCACGGTCCTTACCCCCGCCTACCTGGGCGTGCTGACCGGTCAGGGCCTGACGCAGGTCCCGGTCCACCCCCACCCGAGGGTCGGCGTGCTGTCGACCGGGGACGAGCTGTTCACGGGACCCGGACCACTCCCGCCCGGAAGGATCCGCGACGCCAACCGGGCCACCCTCCTGGCCCTGTGCGCCCGCGAGGGGTGGGACTGCGTCGACCTCGGGATCGCCGGCGACGACGAAGCCGCGCTGGTCGAGGCGCTCACCCGCGGCGCCACGACGTGCGACGCCGTCCTCACCAGTGGCGGTGTGAGCGTCGGCGACCTCGATCTCGTCCGGGTCGTCCTGGAGAAGCTGAGCGCCGGGTCCATGCGGTGGATGCAGGTGGCCATCCGGCCGGCCAAACCGTTCGCCTTCGGGATCCTGGCCGGTTCGGCCCTACCGGTGTTCGGGCTCCCGGGCAATCCCGTGTCGGCCATGGTCAGCTTCGAGCTCTTCGTCCGCCCGGCGCTGCGGATCTTGGGCGGGCACCGCTCGCTGCACCGGCCGGTCGTGCCCGCCGTCGCCCAACACGACCTCCACCGCCACAGCGACGGGAAACTCCACCTCCTGCGCGCGCTGGTGACCCTGGAGCCTGACGGACGCTGGCTGGTCGGCACGACCGGCGGCCAGGAGTCCCACCAGCTCCACGCCATGGCGGAGGCCAACGCCCTCCTCCTGCTGCCCGACGGCGACGGGGTGACGGCCGGGGGGCAGGTGGACGTGGTCCTCCTCGACCCTGGCCGACTGGGAGCCGACGAGGCGGAACCATGACGGCTGCCGTGCCGGTCAAGATCTCGGTGAAGCCCCACGTGGACGTGCTCGACGGCCGGGTGATGCCGCTGGAGGGGCCGCTGGTCGACCGCTACGGGCGCGTCCACAGCGATCTGCGCATCTCGGTCACCGACCGCTGCAATCTCCGTTGCGTCTACTGCATGCCCGAGGAGGGCCTCTCGTTCCTTCCGCCGCCCGAGCTGCTCAGCTTCGACGAGATCCTCCGGGTGGCCCGGGTGGCCCGAGGGCTGGGGGTCACGGCCGTGCGCATCACCGGGGGCGAGCCGCTCATGCGCAGGGGGCTGCCGAGACTCGTGGGCGGCCTGGCCCAGATCGGGTTCGACGACGTGTCCATGACCACCAACGGCACGAAGCTGGCCCCGGTGGCGGCCGAGCTGGCGGCGGCCGGGCTGCGCCGCGTCAACATCAGCTGCGATTCGCTCCGCCCCGACCGCTTTGCCGCCATTCGTCGCCGGGGAGACCTCGCCGTCGTGCTCCACGCCATGGACGCCGCCGAGGCGGCCGGGCTGGCTCCGCTCAAGGTCAACGTGGTGCTCCTGCGGGGCCAGAACGACGATGAGATCCTCGACTTTGCCGACCTGGCCCGGCGGACCGGTCGGATCGTGCGCTTCATCGAGTTCATGCCGCTGGACGCGGAGGGGAAGTGGGAGCGCGATCGGCTCGTGCCCGGACGGGAGGTCTTCGAGCGGATCTCGGCCGTCTGGCCCCTTGAGCCGGTCGGGACGTCCGGGTCGGCGCCGGCCGAGCGGTTCCGCTTCGCCGACGGCGGGCGGGGCGAGATCGGCTTGATCTCGAGCGTGAGCGAGCCCTTCTGCGGGACGTGCAACCGTCTGCGGCTCACGGCCGATGGCGACGTGCGGAACTGCCTGTTCTCCGACGACGAGCGCTCGGTACGGGGCGTGTTGCGGGAGGGGGGCACCGATGCCGAGCTGGCGCTCCTCTTCCGTCGGGCCGTCTGGGCGAAGTTCCCCGGGCACGGGATCAACGAGCCGGGATTCCTCAGCCCGGCCCGATCCATGTCGATGATCGGCGGGTGACGGTGGCACGGCTCCTGCTGTTCGGGCCGGCCCGAGAGGCGGCCGGCGTGGCCAGCGCCACCCTGGCCGGACGAGATGTCTCCGAGGTGATCGCCGCCGCCGAAGCGCGTTACGGCGAGGAGTTCTGCAAGGTTCTGGCCGTCTCCAAGGTGTGGCTGAACGGCGACGTCGTGGCGCCCCACACTCCGGTGGAGGACACCGACGAGGTCGCCGTGATACCCCCGGTGTCGGGAGGATGAGCGCGGTGGATCGTCCGGGTGGGCTCACCCATATCGACGAGCGCGGCCGGGCCCGGATGGTCGATGTGACGGGCAAGCCACTCACCCGCCGGGTGGCCGTGGCCCGATGCTCCGTGGTGACCCAGGTGGACACGTCCCGAGCCACCGACGTCGGCGACGGCGACGTCGGTGGCATCGACATCGTCGAAGCCGCCCGGTTCGCCGGGATTCAGGCGGCCAAGCAGACGGCCTCGCTCATCCCTCTCTGCCACCCCATCCGCATCGACGGAGTCCAGGTCGACGTGGTCGTACGGCCCCATCGCTTCGAGGTCAGCGCCGTCACCGAGATCGTCGAGCGCACCGGGGTCGAGATGGAGGCGCTGACGGCGTGTGCCATGGCCGCCCTGACTCTGGTCAAGGCGTTGGCCGACCTCGACCCCACTGCCTCCATCGAAGACCTGACCCTCTGGCACAAGTCGGGGGGACGGTCCGGCGACTGGGAGCGAAGGGGTCCCGACGGCCGGATGGCGCACGACCCGTCCTAACGGAGCGGCAGGCCGCTCAGATCGTCGATGCTGGTGGCGTTCTTCTCGGTCCAGTAGTCCCGGATGCCCTCGGCCCCCTTCCGGGCGCTCCACTGGTCCATGGTGGGCCGGTGACCGTCGAAGGTCATGAGAGGGACCCCATACCCGCACGAGTCCGAGATACGGCGTACGTCGACCACGATGATCGAGCGGACGCCGACGCCGGCCCCGCCGGGAAAATGGCAGGCCAGCTCGGAGAAGTCCGGCGCATCGGGCAGGACCACCCGGCCCGTCCCGTGCAGACGCACGATGCGCGGAGGACCGTCAAAGGCGCAGAACATGACCACGATGCGCCCGTTCTCCCGCAGATGGGCGATGGTCTCGACCCCGCTCCCCGTCTGGTCGAGGTAGGCGACGGCCCGCTGCCCCAGCACGGTGAACTCCTCCCGGTTGCCCTTGGGCGAGCAGTTCACCGACCCGTCGGCCGCGAGCGGCGCCGTGGACACGAAGAAGACCGGTTGCCCCACGAGCCACTCGGCCAAGCCATCGTCAATGACCTGATACGTCTTGCCCATCCCGCCATTGTCGCGCCGTTCGCCGGCGGATCAGAGGTTGACGCTCTCGGCTCCGTGTTCGAGGTCCTCGCCCTCGGCGCCCTCCACGGCGAAGGACGCCATCGCCGGCGGAGGCTCGCGCCACGGATCGGGCAGGGTCCCCGCCCGCGCCGCCTCCATCGCCCGCCAGACGCGCTCGGGGGTGCAGGGCATGTCGATGTGCCGGACCCCGAGGTGGCTGAGCGCGTCGACCACGGCGTTCTGCACGGCAGGAGTGGACCCGACGGTGGCCGACTCGCCGATCCCCTTGGCCCCGAGGCCGTTCAACGGCGACGGCGTCTCGGTGTGCGCGGTGGTGAAGGACGGCAGCTCCGCCGCGCTGGGCATGGCGTACTCCGCCAAGGTGGAGGTGAGCGGGTTGCCGTCCTCGTCGTAGAGGAACTGCTCCCACAGTGCCTGCCCGATGCCCGAGGCGAGCCCACCGTGCACCTGGCCGTCGACCAGCAGCGGGTTGACGATCACGCCGCAGTCGTCGACGGCGAAGTGGCGCACCGGCACGACCAGGCCGGTCTCCGTGTCGACCTCGACGACGGCGACGTGGGCGCCGAAGGGAAAGGTCGAGCCCGAACGCTGGGTGTCGTGCTGGACGACGAGCGGTTCACCCTGCGCCGTGGCGGCTTGGGCGATCTCGGCCCACCCGAGCGCCGTGTCGGGAACCCCGGCGACGCCGAGCATCCCCTCGCCGCTGACCACGATGTCCTCCGGCGCCGCCTCGAGCAGGTCGGCCACCAGGTTCTTGGCCCGCTCGACGACCAACCTCGATGTCTCCAGCACGGCGGTCCCCCCCAGCTGCACCGACCGGGATCCCCCCGTGCCGCCGCCACGCGCCACGAGGGCCGTGTCGGACTGCACGTAGCGGATCCGCTCGAGGCCCACGCCGAACTGGTCGGCCGCGATCTGCGAGAACGCCGTGGCGTGACCCTGGCCGTGCGCCGACGTGCCCGCCCGGACCGTGATCATGCCACTGTCGTCCACCTCGACCTGGGCGAACTCGGCCCCGCCGCCTGTCACCTCGACGTAGCAGGCCAATCCGATCCCGAGCTGCACCCGGTCGCCGCGCGCCCGACGCTCCTCTTGTTCACGGCGCAGCCCGTCGTAGTCGGCCAGGCGCAACGCCTCGTCCAGCGCGGCCTCGTACTCGCCGCTGTCGTACTCGGCCCCCATGAGCGTCGTGAGGGGGAACGCATCGGGCCGGATGAAGTTCTTGCGCCGCAACTCGGCGGGATCCATTCCCAGTTGGTCGGCCGCCATATCGACGATGCGCTCCAAGAACGCGGCGGCCTCGGGACGACCGGCACCGCGATAGGCCCCCATGGGCGTGGTGTTGGTGACGACGACCCCCACGTCGAAGGCGATCTTGGGGATGCGGTACACGCCCTGGGACATGAGCTTGGTCGAGCCCACCACGAGGACTCCGCCGAATCCCCCGTACGCCCCCGCATCCCCGATCATCCGGCAGCGCATCCCGACGATGGTGCCGTCGCGCCTGAGGCCCAGCTCCACGTACTGCACCTGGCCGCGGCCGTGGGGCAACCCCACCATGTTCTCCGAGCGGGTCTCGACCCATTTCATCGGACGGCCGAGCTCGAGAGCGAGCCTGGCCGCGACCACGCCCTCCGCCGACAGGTGCTTCCCCCCGAACGAGCCACCGACGTTCGGTGCGATCACACGCACCCGGTCAGGCTCGAGGCCCAGTAGCCCCGAGAGGGCTCCGCGGGCCATGTGCGGCATCTGGCAGGCCAGGTGCACCGTGAGGTCGAACTCGGGGTCGGTCGGATCGACCACGATGGCACTCCCCTCCATCGGCACGACGGCGAGCCGCTGATTCTCGAAACGGCCGCGCACGATGACGTCGGCGCCGTTGAGCGGATCGTCGCTCCCGGCGCGCATCCCGATCACGACGTTGCTGCCGATCGTCTCGAACTGCAGCGGCGAGTCGGGCGCGAGCGCGTCCTCCATGTCGACCACCGCACCGAGCGGCTCGTAGTCGACCTCGACCAGCTCGGCGGCGTCCATGGCGTGCGCCCGTGAGTCGGCGACCACCACCGCCACCGGGTCGCCCACGAAGTTGACGGTGCCCTTGGCCAGGGTTGGGCGCACGGCGTCGGGATGAATTTTCATGAAGACGGGAGCATCGGGCAGGTCGAGGTCGGCGGCGCCGTAGACACCCACCACGCCGGGCATCTCCCGAGCGGCCGTGGCGTCGATGGAGCCGAGGGTGGCGTGTGCGAAAGGCGAGCGTACGAAGTACAGCGTGAGCAGGCCGTCCAGCTTCAGGTTGTCCACGTACGTGCCCGCGCCACGCAAAAGGTCGGGATCTTCGACCCGGCGCACCGGCTTGCCGGAGAACGTGCCGGCGCCGACCGTCATGACTGGGCCTCCTCGAGGGCGCGGCGAACGAGCACGGTAGCCAGATGACGGCGGTACTCGGCCGAGGCGTTGACGTCACTCGGTGGATCCGTCCCCTCGTGGGCCAACGTGGCGGCGTCGGTGGCGGACGCGCCGCTGCGCACCGCCTCCTCGACCGCCGTCGCCCGCAACGGGATCGATCCCATGTTGACGAGCGCGACGCCGGTGGTGCCGTTGAGGACCGCCGCCACGCCCACGATGGCCCAGTCCTGGGCCCGCCGGTTGAACTTCTGGAACGACCACCCCGCACCGGGCACCGTGGGAACCCGGACCTCGACGAGCAGCTCATCGGGGGCGAGGGAGGTCTGGAGGAACGACTGGAAGAAGTCGACGGCGGCAATCTCGCGCCGGCCGCCCGGACCCTGGGCCACCAGCGTGCCCCCCAGGGCCAGGATCGCCGCGGGGAGGTCCGAGGCGGGATCGCCGTGGGCCAGGGTGCCGCCCAGCGTGCCGCGGTGACGCACCTGCGGATCGCCCACCTGGTGGGCGGTGTGGGCAAGGAGCGGGACCTGCTCCTTCAGCAGCGACGACGACTCGAGCTGATGGTGACGGGCCAGCGCACCAATGGCGATCTCTCCGTCCCGCTCCTCTATATAGGAGCGGTCCGGGATGCGGCCGATGTCGATCAGCACCGTCGGGGTCGCCAGCCGCAGCTTCATCAGTGGCAGCAGCGAATGGCCGCCGGCGAGGACCTTGGCGTCCTCGCCGTGCTCGGTGAGCAGCGCCACAGCCTCCTCCACCGAGCCGGCGCGCACGTACTCGAACTCGGCCGGGATCACGATCCCGACTCCGCCAGCGTTCCCCGATCGGCGGCGCAGGCCAGGACCGCCTTTACGATGTTGTGATAGCCGGTGCAGCGGCAGAGATTGCCCTCCAGCCCTTCCCGGACGCCGCGTTCACTCAGTTGGACCTCCTCGTCGAGGAGCGAGACGGCCGCCATGACCATCCCCGGGGTGCAGTACCCGCACTGGAGCGCGTGATTCTGCCGGAATGCCTCCTGGACCGGGTGCAACGTCCCGTCGGAGCCGGCGAGACCTTCGATCGTCACCACCTCGGTCGAATCGGCCTGAACGGCCAGCAGCGTGCACGACTTCACCGACACCCCATCGAGCAGGACCGTGCACGCGCCGCACGAGCTGGTGTCGCACCCGATGTTCGTGCCCGTGAGGCCGAGGGTCTCCCGCAGGTACTGCACCAGGAGCAGCCTCGGCTCGACGTCATGCTGGCGTCTGGCCCCGTTCACCTGCAGCGATATCTGAATTGACGGCATCTCTCCCCGACTCTCCGGCCCGATCGGCCACGGACCTGATCCTACGCGGCTCCCGCCCGGC
>Ga0302324_100005770_pt1 | contig 26911 bp, 22 predicted proteins | sample Palsa_T0_1_FD_201949 | JGI IMG/M metagenome (GOLD analysis project Ga0302324, IMG submission 201949) | Peat permafrost microbial communities from Stordalen Mire near Abisko, Sweden - Palsa_T0_1 | ecosystem: Environmental > Terrestrial > Soil > Palsa > Peat permafrost | place: Sweden: Abisko...
ATTTAAAGAAGCAGTTCAGGGGCCCACGGCAGAGATTTTTAAGAGGTGTTAATTTGACTTTGAAAGAATGTGTCTACCGTGGTTCTCTGCGGCCCGGAGGGCCGGGAATGCATAGCCGAGGTTTGTATCTGTTTAGCGAAGTCTTCGACCTCAAACCGACCAGTGGTCTGTCCCTGCAAAACTCGGCTCATTTGTCCAACTTTTGGAGACCACGAACGGTTAGCGCCGCGTACCTCCTGAATCGTCGTCGTTCTCGTCCTCGAATCCTGTGGATGCGGGAATCGCGCCGATTGCCAACGACATTGAAAGATCGAGGACGACGACGAGGACGATTGGCGCTACACGGCGCTAAACACATTCGAGGGGAGGGCGCGTGGGGTGATCCTGGCTCAACGCGTCCAGCCTGTGTAGTCGCTGACATTATCGCGGGTGATCAGTTTCACCGGAATCAAAATGGTCTCTTGTTCAGGTTTCTTCCCCTGGAGGACATCGTAACCGGCTTCGACAGCTTTCTGGGCCATTAAGTATGGATCCTGCGCGGATGTTGCCGCAAACAGGCTCTGTTTGCTTTTCAAAGCCTCAACAGCTTCGGGAGATCCATCCACTCCAACAACAAACAACCCTGTTTGCCCAGCTTTCTGAGCAGCGAGGTCGCAGCCAATCGCCGACGGATCATTGACTGCGAAGACCGCATCCACGTGTCGATAGGAAATCAGGAGATCGGCCATCATCCGCTGACCACCCTCACTGGTGCCCTGAGCATTCTGGTTCTGGGACAAAATTTTGATGTCCGGATATTTTTTGAAAACCGACAGGGCGCCGGCAACACGATCCTGGACCGAGGTGACGGGTTGACCGTTCACGATCACGACCTGCCCTTTCCCATGAAGGTTGTCGACGATGTATTGTCCTGCCTGTTCGCCAGCCTGCCTATTATCGGACATTACGGTGGCGTCAACGCCTCCGGCGGCACCGACGTCGACCGCGACAACGACAATTCCCCGAGCCTTCGCCTGTTTGACGGATGACGCGACCGCTTTGCTGTTGGCCGCGCCAAGAATGATCATATCGACACCGGAGGAAATAAAATCTTTGATCTGGCTCGCCTGATTCTTCACGTCGTAATTGCTCGAGAGCGAAGTAACTTTCACATTTGGGTTGTATATTTTAGCCTGAGCCGCGGCGCCATGGGCGATCTGGACAAAAAACGGGTTACCAAGGTCGCCAACTGTCAGACCGACAGACTTCAGTTCCTTCTCAGCAGCGAGCGCATGCGCTGCCACACCCATCGCAAAGATTAGAAACAGTCGCATTTCAAACGATCGAGTCATTCTCATTGGATTTTAGAAATGTTCGCGCCGAGTTCCACGGGCAAGAATACGGCTCCGCCCGGAAACGAATCCGGCCCTCATCATTAGCCTCCGTTCCTCGATCATGCGCCCGGCCCCATTAATAAATCAAGCCCGCTTCACCTTCTTCCCGACCGCTTTGTCTAGTCCTCAACAAGCAAAGCGGGACACTTCGCCTACACGCCGATCCGCCGGCCCGATCCTTCTAAGGTGCATCAGGATTCGCCTCGGGACCGAAATATCGCAAAACCACGAGTTCCTCGACTTCACTTGTGTTTTCGAACACAACGCCGGCTTTGGCCGCGGATTCGGTACAAAAGGCTTCGTCTTCTGTTAGTTCGGTGAACCGGATGAGCTTGGGGCAATCGAGAGCCAGGTTGTTCATTCTTCCGCTCCCCTGGACGACGGTCAAACCGTACGCGCCATTGTCACGAACGGTGCATTTTGTACCCGGTGCCAGAGTTAGTTCCTTCGCGGTAAAGAGCTGTTCCCCGTTCACCTTTCCGTAGACGATCCAGCGATCGACATATCCTTCTGAACCGGTATCTGCGACCTCAACCGGCTCAAGGAAATGGTTCTTCTTGAAATAGGGGTCCACGTTTGTTTCCCAGTCCAGCTCGCTCACGATAAAATCCAAATCGAAATGCTTTTCTGGAGGGATATCTTTCACAAGGAGAGCCCACGGGACTTCCCTCCCCTCCACCAGCGATTGAAACATCGAAAAGACATCCGAACCCCACTGTGGTTCGTAGGTACAGAGCGAACCTGGCGCATGCAGGAGACCAGGGCCGATCAACCATCCGGTCCCGGGTTTCAGTCGGTACGCTTTCGATAAATCAAGGATTCCGTTGTCCCCTTTGTTCCAGTTCTCCAGGCAACGTCGAACTTCCTCCTTGGTCGTGCCCGGTTCCAACCCCATGAATGTGTACGGGAAATTGTTTCCGATCGCATTGTGCTGTGGAGGAAAATAGTAACTCTCCGGTTTCCCTTCCTGACCGACGAGCCGGGCATGCTCCTGGGATTGATGCATATGATGCGGGATCGGACCCATGTTATCGAAAAACTTTGAATAGACCGGCCAGCGGCGATATTTGCTCCAGATCGATTCACCGACAATTTGAGCTCCGCACTCCCGCACTGCATCTGCAAGGGTAAACCGGGAATCGCCGAAGACGCAGTAGCTTAGACCCTCGTCGGGAGTCCGGTTCTGGTTGGCTGCGATAGTCGTCGACGCGAACCAACGCTCGTCAATTCCTCCGCGATCCAATCCATAGGCGTACAGGTCGTCCGGATGCAGTTTGAGCCTGCGGCCCGGTTGGAGGAAGGATCTGGGCACCCAGCAGGGAGCTAACCGCAGGAGGCCGCCGCTTTGTTCCAGGGCGGCATCGACTAACGAACGAACATTTGTTTCAACAGTTTTCAGTGAAGTCACGGTTTTCATCGATTTATGGGGGGAATGACTCTGTCACGCCTACATAGAAAACAGGCGGCAAGTCAAGAAGTCAGGAGTGAGGAGTCGGGAGTATTGGAGTCGGAAGGTGGGTATACGATGTGAGCGTAGGGAACCGGAAACCGGTTCTCTTCATCCTATTCCCCGCTCCACAGTTCTTCAGCGATCTTCAGCGCCCCAAGGTAAGTCAGGTGCTCCCCACCGCGCGCCAACTCCTCTTGCACGAGGCTTGCCAAGGTTGTTCCGCCAGCCGGAAGCATCTGCTTCAGCTGAGATTCGCCCTGGAGCTTGGTCTCGAGAAAATTGCCGGACCATTTGACTTCCAGATTTCCCTGATCAAATCCGAATTTTACATCCCCGATCCACGGCCCGGGCAATGCGGTCAACCGGACGGCAACGGGCGCGTCGGCCTTGCCTGATTTGAATCGATATTCAAAATCTCTCTTTTCATCCAATTCCCATCCAAGCTGACGCGCAACCCAGGACACGAAAAGGACTGCGGTGGTCCAGTACTCAGGGTGATAGGTTATGTCCAAGTCCCGTATCGCATCGATCTGCTGCGCTGCCCAGGGATGATCAAAGAGTTGCGCAACCGCCAACCTGAGATAGATCAACCGCCGCCAATTCAGATCGCATAGCACACAACGCGAACCGGCCGATGCCACAGAACCGCGCAGGATTTTGATCTGCTGGGCCGGTTCCCGCCAGGAATGGCTGTCGAAAAAGAATCGATCGACCCAGCTCCAGAGCTGTTGATCAATCTGATTCGAGAATTCTCCTTGCCACCACAAATACAAAGGGAGATCGGAATCCAGATGGGTAAATAGAATGTTTCGTAAAAGGTCAGGACTGCTGCCATCCAGGAGAAAGGCAATTTGCTCGCTGCAGACCTGCCTGGCAGTGGCGCCAATCAAATGGCAATGCGCGCTGATCCATGCCCGGACTCTTTGTTTGGAAGCTGCCGGGTTCGCCGCCAGGAGAATGATCCGACAGGCATGCTCGCGAGTGACCTGTTCCATCAGCTGCGTGTTCGCACTGAGCGCATCCGGGGCTTCGCTGTAGACTGCGAAATTAATCAACGAAGCTCTGGTAAGGACATTTCCCTCCTGTTCCCAGAGTGCTTTCAAGCTGCGGTTGATTTGCGCCACCTCAACCGGCATCCCCCGAACGAGATCTTGGAGTTCCGTCATAGATGTCAGCGTTCTAAAGTCGTCGCCACGCTCTGCCGTCTTTTTCGATCAATTGATCCGCCTCGGCCGGTCCCCAGCTCCCGGCAGGATAGAAAAATAGCCCGGATTCATTCTCCTCCGAATGCCAGCCCTCTTCGATATCATCGATAAATCTCCACGCCTCCTCGACTTCGTCCCTCCGCGCAAATAGCGTTGCGTCCCCGGCCATCGAGTCGAGCAGAAGCCGTTCGTAGGCCTCCGGACTCGCTTTCCCAAAAGAGGTTCCGTAACGAAAATCCATTTTCACCGGCTGAATCCGTAGACTCGCACCGGGCACTTTGGATTGCATTCGAAGCGAAACACCTTCATCCGGTTGAATCCGGATGACCAACACATTTTGAGAGCCGTCTCGCACCCCGGTCTGGTCGCGATTGAACAAAACACCGGGCGCGTTTTTGAAATGGATTCCAATCTCTGTACCTCCTTTCGGCAACCGCTTTCCTACCCGAATATAAAACGGCACGTCGGCCCAGCGCCAATTATCAATGATCAGTCTGAGAGCGACATAGGTCTCCGTCACCGACTCCGGCTTGACGTTTTTCTCTTCCCGGTACCCGACAACCGGTTTGCCGTTGATCGAGCCGTCCCCGTACTGGCCCCGAACCACACTTCGAACGACGTCATGCCGTCCAATTCGGCGCAGTGAGCGGAGCACCTTGACCTTTTCATCCCGAATGGAATCGGCGCTCAGATCCGTGGGAGGTTCCATCGCGATCAGGCAGAGCAGTTGCAGCAAATGATTCTGAACCATGTCACGCAGTGCCCCCGCGCCCTCGTAGTAGCCCGCACGATTCTCAATGCCGAGCTGTTCACTCGCCGTGATCTGTACATGGTCGATGTAACGCTCGTTCCAGAGATGCTCGAAGAGCGAGTTAGCGAAACGCAAGACCATGATATTCTGGGCCGTCTCTTTACCAAGAAAATGGTCGATCCGGAACGTGCACGCTTCTTCGAAGCATTTGTGGACAGTATTGTTGAGGTGTCGGGCGGTCGTGAGATCGGTCCCGAACGGTTTTTCCACGATGACTCGCGCCCAACTTCCTGCCGGCGTATCTGCCAGACCCGAGCTTTTCAGGTTTGTCAGAATGTTCTCAAATTGATCTGGCCCGGCGGATAAATAGAAGAGCCGGTTTCCACGCGTTCCCCGATCCTTATCCAGCTGGTTCAGGCGTTCCCGCAGCCGGTGGTATCCCTCGACCTCCCCGAATTCGCTTCGATGATAATAAATGGCGCTCGCGAAATTCTTCCACAAATCGTCGTTGATCGTTTGCCGGGAAAATTTTCTCGCAGCTTCCTCAAGCTCCGTTCGAAAAACTTCGTCTGTCTTGTCTCTGCGCGCAAAGCCGACGAGGCACAGTCCGGGCGGAAGATCGCCGTCAGCGGCTAGATTGTAGAGGGCCGGAACAAGTTTTCTGTGCGTCAAATCTCCGGTGGCACCAAAGATCACCACAGAACATGGCTCCGGCATAGCGCGACTCGCGAGCCCCTGGAGCAATGGATTAACAGGCAATTTGTCGGTCATAATTCCCGCCCCCGTTCCGAGGCGGTGACAAGAACTTACGTGTCGACGCAAGCGGGGGTCAACAACGGCTTGAGGGTTTGTTTGTACGCTCGAGTTGAATGCCAAGTGGTTTTAAGTTGCCTTTGCCGGGGTAAGTTCTACAATAGTCTCCCCTCCCCGGTCTCCGGCGAGGGGAGGTTTTTTTTGCCCCCAAACTCATACTCGTTGCATGATCACAAAACTCGTTTTCGGGTTATTTCTGCTCTGTTCCGCGTTCCGGGCGTCTGCATGGACAGATGGTGAACTCCTTGTCTGGATCGGCGGCGATAAGGGCTACCGCGGCTTGGCCGAAGTTGGCAAGAAATTTGAGAAGGATCTTGGTGTCCCGGTGAAAGTCGAAGCGCCGGACGGATTGACCGACAAATTTCAGGCGGCGAGCCAAGGGGGCAAAGGGCCGGATATAGTGTTTTGGGCACATGACCGGCTCGGAGAATGGGCTGATGCCGGTTTGCTGAAGCCTTTGGAGATCAAGGACGATTTTAAAGCCAATTTCATCCCGATGTCTTGGGAAGCTGTCACCCACAACAAGCAGGTCTGGGGATATCCCATTGCGCTTGAAGCCGTCTCGCTCATCTACAACAAAAAATTTGTCACCGCCGCGCCGCCGGCCGAACTTTCGGAAGTCCCGGTATTCGCCAAGGAGCTTAGAGCCAGGAACCCGAACGTGATCGCGATCATGTGGGACTACAACACGCCTTACTTCAGCTGGCCGTTTTTAGCCAGCGGCGGGGGCTACCCGTTCAAAAAGATTGACGGAGGCTACGACGTCAAGAACATCGGGGTCAACAACGAGGGCGCCGTCAAAGGTTTGCAAGCAATCGTCGAGCTGATCAATGGCGGGTTCATGCCAAAGGGTGCTTCCTACAGCGTCATGGACCAAAAGATGAACAGCGGCGAACTGGCCCTGATGGTGAGCGGACCCTGGGCGTGGTCGAATCTGCGCAAGAGCGGCATTGATTTTGACGTCGCGCCGCTACCGGGTGTGGACGGCAATCCCGGAAGACCGTTCGTCGGCGTGCTGGCGGCGCTGATCAACCGTTCCACGCCCAATTCGGACCTCGCGACGCAATTTATCGAGAATTATGTCGCGACCTCGGACGGACTAAAAACGATCGATGCGGACGTCCCGATCGGAGTTCCAGCATTAAAAACTCTTTCTGACGAGATGGCGGCGAAGAATTCGCTCATCAAGACGACCTATGAAAACGCTAAGAATGGCGATGTGATGCCAAATATTCCGCAGATGGGCAAGTTCTGGAGTTCTATGGCTACCGCGTTCCAGATCGCCACCAATGGGCAGGCCTCTCCTCAAGCCGCCCTGGATGACGCCAAGAAAAACATGGAAAAGTGAGCGTCGAAGGAGGCTACCCGATTCGCCAAATCCTGGTGGCGCTGGTTGTCTTGCCGGCGCTTTACCTGGATTTCGCTATTTATAGGACGGGGAACGTCTGGGTAGCTCTCGCGATGTTGATTGTGCTCGGGCTGGGTGCTTTCGTTTATCTATCCGATGCTGGATACACTTACCGATATCTTTTCCCGGGATTTTTGGGGTTCGGACTCTTCGTCATCTTTCCGATCGTCTACATGGTCTTTCTGAGCTTCACGAAGTATAGCTCGCAAAACCTGCTTTATTTCGATCGCTCTCTGGCCTTGCTGCGCCAAGAGAGCTTTTCGGTTGGGAACGTCTCCTACACATACAAGTTGTACGCGCAGGAGGAAGGAAAATATATCCTTTATCTGGAGAACGATACCGATCCAACGAAGCGGTTCGTTTCAGGTCCGTTTGAATTGAAGCCCGGAGAACAGCCTAAGGGGCCGCACGAACCGGTGAACCTGGTCGCGCTGCCTCCAAACGAGGGCGTGCCAGGTCACGCCCTGGAGTTCGCGCAGGTTACCCGGCAGAAGCTGTTTATCCCGATGCGTGGCCGCGAATTCGCTTTGCCTGACGAGACCTTGGTAGCAATGGAAGGATTGCAGAAGTTCGCTTCACGCGACCGGCTCTGGACTGTCAATCCAGACGGCTCTCTGACCAACAAACAGGATGGCAAAGTCATACGGCCCGACTTCAAACTAGGCTTTTTTGTGACAGAAAAAGGTGAAAAAGTGGGCGCGGGATTTCGGACTTACAGCGGATTCGAGAACTACATTCGAATCGTAACGGATCCCCGAATCCAGGCCCCATTCTTCAAGATTTTTATATGGACGGTTGTGTTTTCGGGTATCTCGGTCGTTCTCACTTTTGGGGTAGGGATGCTGCTTGCCGTGATCCTGGAATGGAAAGATCTCCGCTTCCGAAGAGCTTACCGGACGCTTTTAATCCTGCCCTATGCGGTTCCAGCGGTGCTTTCGATCCTGATTTTCAAAGGCCTGTTCAATCAGGAATTCGGTGCGGTAAACGAGTTCCTGCGTGCAATTTTCGGCTTTGCTCCCGAATGGGAAACCAATCCATGGGGCGCCCGTGGGATGATCCTGCTGGTCAATGTCTGGCTGGGGTATCCCTACATGATGCTGGTCTGCACCGGGATGTTGCAGTCGATACCTCCCGGGATTTATGAAGCGAGCGCGATTGACGGAAGCAGCGCTGTGGTTGACTTTTTCAAGTTAACATTGCCGCTCGTCCTCCCCCCGCTGATGCCGATTCTGATCTCGAGTTTCGCGTTTAATTTTAATAACTTTAATCTGATTTATCTCCTGACAGCCGGAGGCCCAAAAATGGTCGGCGGCGGAATCGCAGGCGAAACGGACTTGCTCGTGAACTACACTTTCAACATTGCGTTCCGGGATTCCGGAACAAATTTCGGTCTGGCCAGTGCGATCGCCACACTTCTCTTTATCATCGTCGGTTTTCTTGCCTGGATAAATCTGAAATTGAGCGGGCGCAACGTTAAAATTTAGAAACGAGCGAGATGACCGCCACACAAAGATTACGCGCCAGAAAGGCGGCAGCGCACACGTTTCTCATCTGTTTCCTGGTCTTGATCCTCGTGCCTTTCGTGATGGTGATTTCCGCGTCACTGCGTCAGGGTAATTTTGCGCCTAGCCGATTGATTCCAGATAAAATTAGTTTGGATCACTGGAAGTTTGTTCTCGGGATCCCGTACCAGGAGGTGGTGAACCCGGCGACCGGCCAAACTCGTACGGTCAAGGCCGATACCCCCCCTTTGCGCTGGTTCTGGAACTCAATCAAAATCTCTTTGCTAGCGTCGGCCGGGATCATTTTTCTTTCCGGCACATCCGCGTACGCATTTGCCCGGCTACGTTTCGCATTCAGACACGCGACGTTAAGCGCGCTGCTGATCCTTCAGATGTTCCCGATGGTGCTTTCGCTTGTTGCGTTCTATGTCATTCTTGATTTCACGGGCCAGTACGCGAAATGGCTCGGCCTGAATACCCAGACCGGTTTGGTCATGATCTACCTCGGCGGCATCTCTAACTATATCTGGATGATCAAGGGATATTTCGAAACGATTCCCCCCAGTATGGAAGAATCGGCCAGAATTGACGGTGCTTCACAGTTCCAGACATTTGTCCGTATCCTTCTTCCGATTAGTCTTCCGATTTTTGCGGTTGTATTTATTCTCTCATTCATTTCCTATATGTCAGAGTATCCAGTGGCATCCGTTGTTCTTCAGTCCAGCGAAAACTGGACCTTGGCGGTGGGTGCCAACTCATTCTTGTATGAACAGGAAAAACTCTGGGGTCGGTTCGCAGCTTTAGCAGTCTTGAGCGGCGTACCGATTACGGTAGTATTCTTGTTGTGCCAGAAGTTTGTCATCGGCGGTCTAACCTCCGGTGGCGTTAAAGAATAATAAACCCCAGAAACTAATGCCATGAGTGAAGGTTCCGTTGAAATCAAGGAGTTGGTAAAGACCTACACAGATGACCGGGGTCGCCCGACGTTCACTGCGGTCAAAAACATCAGCCTGCCTATTCAGGATGGCGAATTTATGGTCCTCGTTGGACCGTCCGGTTGCGGAAAGTCGACGACGCTCCGAATGGTCGCCGGTCTGGAAAAGATCACCAGCGGGACAATCTCGATCGGCGGTCGCGTGGTCAACGATCTCGAACCCAAAGATCGCGGGATAGCGATGGTTTTCCAAAATTATGCGCTTTACCCGCACATGAGCATCTTCAACAACATGGCTTTTGGCCTGCAGTTGGCGAAGAAGAGGAAAGACTTCATCTCCGATACCGTCGGCCGAACCTCCAAAGCTCTGGGACTCGACCACATGCTGGAACGCAAACCAAACGCGTTGTCGGGTGGTCAGCGTCAACGCGTCGCTCTGGGTCGCGCCATAGTGCGTAGTCCGAAAGTCTTTCTTTTCGACGAACCGTTGTCGAATTTGGACGCCAAGATGCGCGTTCAGATGCGGTCGGAGATTTCGAGACTCCACGCCCAACTCGGTTCCACAATGATTTATGTCACGCACGACCAAGTCGAGGCGATGACCATGGGAGACCGGATTTGCGTAATGCGCGATGGCCTGATCATGCAGGTCGCCGATCCATTAACCCTTTATCGACAACCGGAAAATCTTTTCGTCGCAGGATTTATCGGCAGTCCGCCCATGAATCTGCTGAAAGGGAAGGTCCAGAGACGCGAAGGTGGTCTGTTCTTTGTCGAAACCGCCGAGAAAAACGGCCTTGTTTTCCCGTTGCGAGGTTACCTGGAATCGCTTGCGGGCAACTATGTCGACAAGGATGTCGTCTTTGGGATTCGTCCGGAGCACTTGAGCGACAATATCAAGGAGGGCGCCGCAGCCCCAATCACTTCGACTGTCGAGATCGCTGAGCCGATGGGATCGGAGTCACTTGTTTACCTTAAAGCCGGCGCCGGGAACTTGATTGCCCGGATTCATGGCGAACATCTCTATCATCTCGGTGAGCAGGTGACCGTTCAGTTGAATATGGATAAGGTCAATCTGTTCGACGCAGCAACCGAGAACGTCATTCGATAGCGCCGCCTATGCGTCAGATTCTTGACACCGAACAATACGTACAGGTCCCCCCGATGATGCTATCGGATCCATTTTACCGGATCACTTATCTCATCAAGGAAGAAATCCGAAAATATAAATGGATTGAAGGTGAGAACGGTCACCAGTTGACTTGGAATCAGGCACGGAATGAATGGATGAAACAGCATCGGGAAAAGTACGAAAAATTCGTTCTAGAGACGCTTTCTTTCCCCGAAGAGTAGCTCCTGGCGCTCACTTATAGTGTCCTGTCCCCGAAATACGAGGTATTTTGGGGACAGGACACTGGTCGCGGAACGATACGGTCGACCGCACACACGACCGGCACGGCGGTTTCGTGCGAACGTCCTGAAGTGGCACAAAGGGAAAACAACTTAGAAATCTTTTACCTCTGTGCTGCGTGAGCCTGTATCGCGCACAAAACTCTGAGGATTTGTGACGAGCCCATCCCAGATCCGTTGCCATTTTCGCGTTTTTTTATGGCTCCCTTATTTCAATGGCTTCAAGACAGATCCGCAGGTGTGCTCCTGCATCCCACTTCACTCCCTGGCTCGACCGGAATTGGCACGATCGGACGCGAGGCCCGACACTTTATCAATTTCCTGAGCGAAGCAGGGATGAAAAACTGGCAGGTCTGTCCTCTCGGGCCGACGGGATTCGGAGATTCGCCGTACCAATGCTTTTCCGCGTTCGCCGGCAACCCGTACTTCATTGATCTGGAGACCCTGGCCGGGCAAGGTTTACTCAAAGAACACGATTTGGCTGATCTGAGGCGACTTCCCACGGATCGAGTCGATTATGGCGCTCAATGGATTCTCCGATGGCCAGTCCTCAAGAAGGCCTTCCACACATTCATCTCTGACGGTTCTAGAGCCGAAAAGAACGAATTCGCGGCATTCAAACGATCGAAGAAAGAGTGGCTGGACCCTTACGCACGTTTCATTGCGCTAAAAGGAAAGTTTGATGGATGCTCGTGGCAGAATTGGCCGGACGAACTGAAACACCACTCCACCGCTAAAAAATCGGTTTCGAAATCAGAGTTGGGGGATGAAATCGAGGCGCAGGCGTGGTGCCAGTTTGAATTTTTCCGGCAATGGCTTTCATTGAAACAGTACGCAAATTCTCGCGGCGTCCAGATCTTCGGCGATCTCCCAATCTTCGTCGCAATGGACAGCGCGGATGTCTGGACCCACCCAGGCCTTTTCGAAATGGACTCCAATCTGATCCCGCGTGCCGTCGCTGGCGTTCCCCCGGACTACTTCGCCGCTGACGGCCAACTCTGGGGAAATCCGCTCTATGATTGGAAAAGACACAAGGCAACGAATTATACTTGGTGGCTCGCACGGCTCCGCGCGAGCTTCGAACTGTACGACATTATCCGGGTCGATCATTTTCGCGGGTTCGATGAATATTGTAAAATCCCCGCAAATGCGGCAAACGCCCGAGAGTACGAATGGGCGCCTGGTCCTGGGATCGATCTTTTCGAATCGATTAAGGCGGAGTTTCCAGAGGCCAGACTTGTTGCTGAAGATCTTGGGATGATCACCGACTCGGTGCGAGAACTTGTCGAGGCAACCGGAGTGCCGGGCATGAAGGTACTCCAGTTCGGTTTCGAAGGAGCGACAGAATATCTTCCCCACAACGGTACTCCAAACTCTGTCCTCTATCCCGGCACGCACGACAACGACACCGCCTGGGGCTGGTTCAACAGGCAATCTGAGCCGGTCCACGATTTCTTCCGCCGTTATCTTCGGGTGCCGGGTACCGCTGTGCCCTGGGACATGATCCGGGCCGGCTACGCGTCTCCGTCACGTCTTTTTATTGTGCCGATGCAAGATCTGTTGAGCCTTGGAAGCGAGGCCCGAATGAATACTCCAGGTCAGGCCGTCGGAAATTGGCAGTGGCGCCTTGAACGGGAACAGCTCGATGACCTCTGGGGCGGCAGCGCGGATTACCTGAAAGAACTCGCCAAGCTCTACGGCCGATAGTTGCCGGAGTCCGGAGGTCCGGAGGTCCGGAGGTCCGGAGGTCCGGAGTGCTGGAGTGCTGGAGTCGCCGAACGGACGACGGAAAGCGTTCACGATTTGTTCTCACTCGCGCCGCGCATCCCAACCCTTTTGAAGCCAATCGGTACGCCTTCCACTTATGAGACGATGCACTAGCCCGGTAGTGGGTAATGCGAAGTCAGCTGCCTGACCTCTGCGCGAACTTCCGACAACAGATTCTTATCCGCGGCTGAGGTCAACGCTTTGTCGATCAGGTCGGCAATCGCCATCATCTCTTCCTCCTTCATTCCGCGCGTAGTGACAGCCGGCGTACCGATCCGGATGCCGCCTCCCTTGAAGACCGACTCCGTGTCGAATGGAATCGAGTTCTTGTTCACCGTGATGCCAGCCTGGTCGAGAGTCTCTTGCGCCTGTTTTCCGTTCATCCCTTTCGGACGCAGATCCACCAGCATCAGATGATTGTCGGTGCCCCCAGAAACAAGCCGATACCCTTTCATGTGCAAACTAGCTGCCAGTGCTTTCGCATTCCGGGTGATCTGCACCTGGTACTCCTTGAATTCCGGCTGCAAGGCCTCGCGAAAACAGACCGCTTTCGCCGCAATCACATGCATCAGCGGACCACCTTGCACACCCGGGAACACCAGACTATCGATCGATTTAGCGTATTCCGGCTTGCACATCACGACTCCGCCTCTTGGTCCGCGAAGACTTTTGTGCGTGGTCGTGGTCACAAAATCAGCGATTCCAACTGGAGTCGAATGGATTCCTGCCGCGACAAGGCCCGCGATGTGAGCAATGTCCACAAAAAGGTAGGCGCCCACCAGATCCGCAATTTCCCGCATCTTTCTGAAATCGATCACCCGCGGATACGCGGAGGCGCCAGCGGTGATCATCTTGGGACGATGCTGTTCGGCCATCATCGCGAGAAGATCGTAATCGATCTGCTCAGTCTCCCGATTGACCCCATAGTGCGTCACCTCGTAAAATCGCCCTGAAAAATTTGCCTTGTTTCCGTGGGTCAGATGCCCCCCATGGGAAAGATCCATCGTCAGAATTCGATCTCCGGGTTGCAGCACGCTGAAGTAAACCGCCATATTCGCCTGGCTACCGCTGTGCGGCTGCACATTGACGTGTTCCGCGCCAAAGAGCTGCTTGGCCCGGTCGATCGCCAGTTGTTCCGCAACGTCGACGAATTCACAACCTCCGTACCAGCGGCGCCCTGGATAGCCTTCCGCATACTTGTTGGTCAGGACCGAGCCCTGCGCCTCCATCACCGCTCTGCTGGTAAAATTCTCGGAAGCAATCAATTCGATGTTTTCCAGTTGCCGTTTCCGTTCGTTCTGGATTGCTTCAAAAATAGCGGGATCGACTTGTTCTAAGCTGAGGTTTCCGGATTGATTCATCGAGGATGCGTCGGTGTTCACTTTACCGTCGAGTGCGCCGCTGTCGATGAACTTTAATATGCCCGGGAGAGCGCGGCGAATGATATCGCGGGTCACCTCGTACGCTTCACGGCCCAATCCGATCGGATCAGACACATCCAAAGAAGGAGCGTAATCTTCGAATTCACGGAGCAAAAACGTCTTCTCGGCTGCTTCCGGAAAAAGGTAATGAATCGATTCCATATGGCTTCGAGTCATTGCGATGATGCATGAAGCTCCGCGAACTAACTCGTCAGAAAGCGGCAAACTCCGGAGCTTGGAAATGTCGATCCGAAGTTCCGCAAGAACCTCGATGGCGTGCTGGCTCGGCGGTTGACCAGGGAAGGTACTGACGCCTGCGGATCGGACCCGTATGTCTGGCCGGTTCGCCACCATATGACGAAACAAGCCTTCCGCCATCGGACTTCGGCAAACGTTTCCAGTGCAAACAAACAAGATATTCTTAAGCGTCATCAAAACACGCAAAGGTGACATGACCCACATGCCAGTTCAAGCGGAGGAAGTTGTCCGCTGGGGAAGAAGTTGTCAGTTCTCAGTGTCAGTTGCCCGTGCGGGAAGAATTTGTCAGTTCTCAGTAAACAGTTGTCAGTGGGGGAGGAATTTGTCAGTTCTCAGTAAGCAGTTGTCAGTGGCGACGGCGACCTATGTGCGATCCCGCTGACAACCGACACTGAGAACTGACAACTTCTTCCCCCGTGACAACTTCCTTGAGCCGTCGGAAATCCCAAGATACCGTGACCAAATTGAACTCTGTTTCCGCTTCTGAGCATATTCAGGCTTTGTATCGACTTCTGCTGATCCGAACAGGCCGGCGAATTCAGGCCGAGCAGGTTTTGTCCGAAACATTGAGAGAATCGCTCCAAGATGTCCGTCACGATCCATACAAAATGGATTTCGCGGCTTTTTATCGGACCGCTCTAAAAATGCCTGCGCCGCCGTCCAACCCGCCTGAAACAGACCTGACCGGGTGGCCGCTCGCACTTCATCATCTGCCTGAACCGGAGCGCTCGGCAATTACCTTATTTTATCTGGAGATTTTCAGCCCGCGCGTCCTCGCGGAAATACTCGGCCTCGACATCGAGGAGTTGGCCCAACGGATCGCCGCCGCGAGGAAATCACTCGAACGTCAGCAAACAAATTCAAACACCGTCTGACTCGATTTCGGGGACTGTACCTTACTATGCGGCAACCGCTTTTTTCTCTGCTCAGGCCCGCTTATGAAAGCACCCCGGAACTTGCCGATCTCGCGTCGCAAGCGCACGCCGAGCTTGAATCTTCCGATACGCTCAAAAGGCAGATCGAGTTTGACGACCAGGTTGCACAAGAACTCTCCTCCTTGAAACTGACCGGTTCAAACGCTGATGCGTTTGAGAACATGTTGTCTCAACTGGGCCTAAATGCGAGCTCGGAGACAAACTCGATCGGAATGTCCAAGCCGGACGAAATACGCGGAGCAAATTTGCAAAACCTAGCTCCTGCTCAATCGAATGAACCGGACGGCGAGGAGGAGGAAGACGAAGACCAGCCGACGAAGCCAGCCCGCCCACGCACCATCCTCTTTGCGGTTGGCGTCGGCTTGGTTGCGACTGTTTGCATGATAATCTTTCTGATCTCAGACCGGTTGAATTCTTTCGAAGGCGCCGACCGTATTAGCGAACTACTCGAGTCTGCCAATAACCTGACCGGGGATGAATTTGAAGCGGTCGAAACAAAGGCCGGCGATCTGCAGGACTGGTTCTTCCTGAAACACGGCCTGGAGCATTATGCGGTTCCCAAACAGTTCGCGAACATCAAAACCGTTGGATGCCGCGTTTTCACATTCGACGGCGCCGCCGTTGGGCAGGTGATGGCAGTCACAGACAAAGAAATACTGCTCTATATGTTCCCATCCCGCGATCTCGGCATCAAAATTCGAAAAGGGAAATGGGAAATCGTCGAAGATGAAAATTGGGTCGGAGGCGCCACCGGAATCGACGACACCTGTTTTTTGGTCGCGTTCAAGGGAAACAAGGACGAAATGAAGGATTTCCTCTCGAACGTGACTCCGTAGTGTCCTGTCCCCGAAATACGAGGTATTTCGGGGACAGGGCACTAGCTCAAAAATCTCATCAGCGCTGTGGCTTCATGAGATTTTCGAGCTATAGGCTTGGATTCAGTCGGAAAGGAAACTATGTTGGCTGGATATGGTCGAAGTGCTGGTCATCTTCGGCTTGGTAGGCTGGCTTTTCCTGACGTTCCTGGAATCGTTGAGCAGATTGCCGTTTTTTCCTGCAATCGTCACGGCAGCAGTTCTCTGTCCCGTCCTAAGCAGCAGGGACTATTTGCGCCTGAGCCTAGCCTGGAGATTGCGCGGTATCTCTTCGAAACGTGATCCCATTCCTCCGGAAAGATTTTATTGGATCGCCCAAAAGCCGCGCCTCCGGCGAGTCATTCTTGGCTTCGGAATTCTGACCGCATTCGCCTGGTGCAACGCAGCCGTTCTCCCGGCCTCGTGTGAACTAAGCCCGCCGTCAATACTCGGTTGGCTGAATGCATTCGTCGGAATCGTATCGCTGAGCCGCGTGATCGGCGCTGCAACGCTGTTTTTCAAGGCTTCTCAATGGTTCGATGCGATGAGCCCAAGATTTGTCGGCTTTCTCCGTCACGCAATGTACAAGCTCTCAGATAACTACGAGTATCTCGGGCCAAAGAAACGGGACGCCGAGAAAGAAGAGGTCTACTAAATCGTAGCCGCTTTTCCATTATTATCTCGCCCTTGCAGTGCATTTAAAAAGGCAGGGTGTTCCCCATTCGGTGAAGAAAGAATCGGCACGCTAATTACTTGTATTGCCTACCGTGCTCGCTACCTTCCAAAACGACTGGCGTTACGTGACCGGGAACGGCAATAACGAGCCGAAAAGATCGGTTTACTGCCCTTAAACGGCGGAAGTGGAACAGGAGAGCTGTCGCGTTCGGATGAAGTAGAGAATAGCGTAACGCAACGTAAATAAAGCACGTAGAAACCGATGGAAGGGTGGCTGAGTTGGTCGAAGGCACCTGACTCGAAATCAGGCGAAGTCGTAAGGCTTCCGTGGGTTCGAATCCCACCCCTTCCGCCACGGCGACAGCGACTTAAGGATTCATTCCGTTAGCGAGCCGTGGTCCGCGCATCCATGCTCTGTGAAACAGCCCCTCCTTTTGATCCTGCCGATCAGCCTGACTTGCGGATCGTGCGCCCTGAATCCGGGTTCCACTGGCACACCGTTCGGCCCGGATGATTCGCATTTATGAGGGCTCAACCTTACATAATGCTGGCGCTGTCCCGATCGAATTTCTGCTGGTCTTCGACCAGCGGACCGGACGACTTACCGCCCATGACGGTCTTCTGGTCGTCGGGTCTCCTGTGCGAGGGGTAATCGGACGGGAACGAAAAGGCCGTTTTGAATTGTTCGATAGATAAGTTGATCAATGCATCCAAGCGGGCACATTCCAACGCACCTGCCGTTGGAATGGTAAGTTTCATCTGATGAACCGCTCTTTCTCGCTTCTTTTCGTTCTTGCAACCCTTCTTTCCGCGTGTGGCAGTTTGGATTCCACCAAGGCAGACAAGCGCGATTTTGCCGTCGACACGTACTACCCCTCTGCGAACGAAATTCGATTGGCCGAACGGCGCGCACGGCAATATTGGGAAAAGAATGCCAGCCGGCTCGGGACGGAACCACGGTACCTGGTCGTCACAGCATCGTCGATTCTGGCCGCGGAACTAAATGCGGAATTTTCCGTCAAACTCGATCGCTCTGAGATGAGCGGAGCTTATTTTACTCAAGGAATTTCCAGCAACTCCAAACAAGGCGTTCGCGGAGTTATGATCTTTGACACGGAGTCGGGCCGTGCCGTCGGGCCACAAGGATATATCATCGTCGACATCCCATCGCGCGGACAGGTCGTCCGCGTTGCCGATTATACGGCTCGATACATAGGAGGCTGAAGTTAAACATTCACCAGGACCGTTTTGGAATTGCACTAGCCTAATAATTACCCTGTGGAATGTAATCCACATTGCCGGATCCGGGAGGCGCCGTACCGGGCGGCACTGATGGAGTTCCGTCCTGCTGAAGTTGCACGCCTCCAAAGCCCGCACCCCAGCCAGAGTTCTCCGCGCAACCCGTTACACCGATCGCCGTGCAAAAGGCAAGAAGAAAGCCCAAGCATAACGTTAAATAACCTTTCATCCCTCCGATAATTAACATTCGCCGTGCCGATCTCAAGCAGTTCCAGGAGAAGATTGACCCAACTTCAGGTAGATCCGGTAGCAATGCACCCGAATCAGAATGAATTAACCACACACCGCACAGGGAGTAACATCCAAGGGAATCGGCATCGGCCACGGCAAGAATTCACTCGGCGAAATCTCCCCCCACACTCTTATCTCAGGCTTCTAAGCTGTTCTTGAAAATGTTCTATGGCTACCGACGATATTTACGTGCAGATAACGGCGTCGTCTGAATCGTCAGGAAAGTCGAGATCCGTGGTTGTTCTTGTGCCTCGCGCAAATATAGAGAACTTCAGAAGGGCGAAGAACGATTCAAGATCCGCCGACGAGGTTGCCAAGTCGCTTGCCGAGCCTTTGGCCGGATACGCTTTCACTCACCGGACAATTTTTTCGACTTTCGAAGTATCTCACACATTTCTTCCAGTGCCTCCACCAGAGGTTCGGGACAGGTCCCCTGATCTATCACAGGGGGGCTTAAAAGCCTGGATCCTCTAGCGCTGAAATCTCAGGAGCGCTCCACACTAGCGTGCTGTCCCTGAACTAGCAGGTCTACCTGCTAGTTCGGGTACAGGACACTGGATTGATCTCAAGACGTTAATCTCCCGATTGCCTTGGAACCAAATTGAGGAGAGGCGCTCGTGAGATTTTCGCGCTAACCTGCTCGCGCAACCTGTCGTCGCGCCGCGTAATACGAGCCGATGACCAAGATCGCGGCAAGCAACTGGGCGACAAGGGTTTCTATCGTCGGATAGACAGAGAACCACACACCCATCCAATCTGGAGTAATGTTTTCGAGCGCTCCAATTTTCGTCGTTGGGATCCAGTTCGCCAATTGCATCTCCTGAGCCTGTTCACCCACCATGATCAACAGGACGAAACCGAGCATAACGCCGGTAGAAACCAGTAACTTCCGGTACGGCAACCGACTGTGAGCCACGAAGGCAAGCACTGCAACCAGACCCGATAGAAGAATACCAAGCAACGCCCCACCCAACACGATCGTCCCGCCCATTTGCAAGTAGTAGCCTTGTAAGAAAAGCACAACTTCAAAACCCTCACGATACAGCGAAGCGAATCCCAACAGTCCGAGACCAAGAATCAACCGTCTCTCAGATATGCGCGAATCGCCCGCTTTGTTGAGCAGATCCTTTTTCTTCCTGTTGTGAAGCCCGATCCAGCCACCCCAGTAAACTTTGTGGAAAAACCAATTCATCACCACTAGCAGGACAATGACGGCCAGTAACCCGGTCGCTGCCTGTAAATCAAGTGCAGGAACGCTCTGAGCGAGATTACTCACAACGCCGACAGCGATTATCCAAGTAATCAGTGTTGCGATGAACCCAACCCCTGCGCCTGCCGCCACTGGACGCCGATGAACTCGGCGATCGCCAACCATGCTGGCAGTAATCGCGGATAGCACCAGAATGCACTCCAGTCCCTCACGGAAAACAAGCACGGCGATATCGAGAAGCGCAACCGTTTTGCTCGTGTGCGGCTGCGTCGGATCGGGCGCCCCCTTGGCAGTGACCCCTTGCCAGACTAAGACTCCCAGCACAATTGCCGCGGCAATGAAGAGAACAAATTGAAATCCGATCCCGAACGGCTTAGTCGACTTCGTACTTCTGATCCGACCAGAGCCGTGGAGGGGCGAAAAGCGGAGCTCGGCGTTCTGCATTTCCATTGAGAATGACTCTCAACTGCATAAAGTCAACCGTTTTCCGCCGCTTTTTCCCGAAAATGCGTGGAACAGCGCTCCTTCTTTCTTGTTACCGGGCGGTCGCCAGGACGTGCCGAGGCGGAACCTGCTACCGCAGCAGTCTACTTCTCACATAAAGAAGTGGACAATACTGGCTGCTTCATCTAGCAGTTAGGCGATTTATGAGCACGGAAGAGGTCCTCGATGCGTTGGAACGGTACACCAAGGAGTCGGCCGAAACAGATCGAGAAACGGCAACAAAGCTCGGGGTCACCCAGGTGCTATTGAGCGCCTGGCTCCAAAGAGCGGCTCAACCGGAAAAGTGCATGCTGGCGCGGTTAGCGGGTTTCCTTCGGCGCACCGGATATATCTAGACTGTCCAAACGGACACGGACAACTTCCTAACCTATCCGCCGGCTTCCTGTTCGGATTTCCGTCGACGCAAAGCCAACCGACAGATTTCGTCGCACAATTCTGGGAACGAGATTCCGATTGCGGCCGCGGATTGTGGGAGAAGACTTCGGGCGGTCATGCCCGGCAGCGTGTTTGCTTCAAGGCACCAAAACTGACCCGTCTCATCCATCCGGAAATCTGCTCGGCTATAATCGCGTAGTTTCAACGCCCTATGGACCTGAAGCGCGAGCTCTTGCAGCGCCCCGGTTTGCTCGCCGGAAAGAGCTGCCGGAAAGATCTCCTCCGCGCCGCCAACCTGGTATTTGCTCTCATAATCGAAAATCTCCGAGCATTTCGGAATAATTTCACCGACAGCGAGCGCGCGTTCACCCAATATTCCGACAGTAAATTCGCGGCCGGGCACGAATCGCTCCAGCATCACCTCATCGTCGTGCCGGTACGCCTCGCGGATCGCCGCCTCAAGGTCGACGGCACGCTTCACAACGGTCAAGCCGACCGTTGAACCCTGTTTATTTGGTTTAACGACAAGCGGCAAACCGAGCTCTCGGAGCGCCGCTTCGGGATCGACTGGAGCCATCAACCATGGAGGGGTCGGCACGTTCGCGGCAATCAGCAACCGCTTTGCTAGATCCTTATCCATCGCCGCCGCACTGCCGACATGATTAGTTCCGGTGTAACATACGCCTGCGGCATCGAATACAGATTGGATCGTACCGTCCTCGCCAGTCCCACCGTGAAGCGCTAGAAAAACGATATCGGCATCCACAAAATAGGAGGGTTGCACAATCGATCCTGTCTTGGCTCGGATCACTCGCAAGTCCCGGTCGTCGGGCGGCGCCGGTGCGACACCTCGCGCCAGCAACGTTGCCTGCTCTTGATCGGTTAAAATGCCGCGAAACGTGTCGACGGCCAGAACTTGGTGGCCAACTTGCCGCAACGCCTTTGCGACCTGCGCCCCGCTGGCAATCGAGACGTCACGTTCAGAACTGTTACCACCAAAGAGGACAGCTATTTTCATAGTCGGAATCGGTATCCATCGTTTCGAATAATCGAAAGAATGAGTTCAGACGGCCGCGATTGTTTAGACGAATAAATGTTCTAAACAAGCAAAAAATCACAGGAGGTCAGGAGCACCACACGGGCGGGCGCGTGAAGAATTGAGAAGAAACTGTTGCTTGGCTGACCTCGCAGTTTCAGAGAAGTTGCAGTTCAGGAGTTCAGGAGCCAAGGCCCGGTGGCCGGGACAATTACTTGAAACTTTCCCCCGGCCAAATTCTTGCCTCTGAAAGCGGATGGATCACGATCAATAGACCTGAAAGCGGCAATCCCATTCTGCAACTCCTGAACTCCTGCCTTTTATGCGACCGGTTGGCCGGCGCCCTTGCCGCCGGAGGAGTCCCGCTTTTCCCTTGTGCCCTCGAATAGCTTCATGATGACGGAGAAAAAGACCGGAGTCATGAAAATGCCAAAGAACGTCACACCAATCATCCCGCTGAATACGGCGGTGCCGATGGCCTGCCGCATTTCGGCACCGGGGCCGACGGCGTTAACCAATGGGAAAACACCGAGAGTAAACGCGAAAGAGGTCATCAGGATAGGGCGCAAGCGCAATTTTGCCGCTTCAATTGCGGCATCCTGTCGACTTAGACCTGCGTCCATCTGCTGTTTGGCATATTCGACGATTAGGATGGCGTTTTTGCAGGCCAGCCCGATCAAGACGACGAATCCGATCTGGGTGAAAATATTGTTATCCGATCCTCGGATATAAACACCGGCGATGGCCGCGAAAAGGCACATCGGAACAATCAAGATGATGGCAAGCGGCAACGACCAGCTTTCATATTGGGCGGCCAGCACCAAAAAAACGAACAACGCGCAGAGCGGAAAAATATAGAGTGCAGAGTTGCCGGCGAGAATTTCCTGCAGCGAAAGTTCAGTCCATTCATAACCAAACTGGCTCGGCAGGGTCTGATCGGCCAGAGTCTGCATCACGTCAATGGCTTGTCCTGAGCTCACGCCGGGCAGGGTGCTTCCGCTGATTTCGGCGGAAGGATAAATGTTATAGTGCATCACCTTATCCGGTCCGGCCACTTCCTGGATCGCCATCAGGGTGCCGAGTGGAACCATTTGGTTTTTGTTATTTCGGGTATAGAGCCGACGGATCGATTCAGGTTGAATTCGAAACCGGGCATCAGCCTGGATATTCACCTGATCGGTTCGGTTCACGAAATTGAAATCGTTGACATAGGTCGAACCGAGATACGCCTGCAGCGTATTGAACACAGATGCGATCGGGACATCCAGGGTTTCCACCTTCCGCCGATCGATATCAAGGTAGATCTGCGGGACTTGGGAACGGAAACTCGTGAACAAGCCGACCAACCCATGACCGGAGCTTGCCTTAGCGATCAATTGATCGGTAGCGGCCTGCAAAGCGGGCAGTCCAGCGCCACGACGATCCTGGATCTGGATCTTGAAACCGCCGGCGTTTCCGATCCCTCGAACCGGCGGCGGTGGAAAGACGAGCACACGCGCATCCTGGATGCCCGCGAACTTCTGGCGCACCGCAGCCATAATGGCGAACCCGTTCAATCGCGGATTATTTTCTCGCTCCTCGAATGGCTCAAGCGGAAGGAAGGTGGTCACTGCGTTGTTGCGGTTCGTCCCATCGAGTGCCGAGAAACCGGCGAACTCCACCGTATGGGCGACGCCCGGAACCTTACGCGCGATCTCTGAAATTTGTTTGCGAACCTCTTCGGATCGTTGGAGCGAGGCTCCGTCCGGCAACTGAGCGAAAACGATGAGGTAACCCTGATCCTGCGTCGGAATAAATCCCGACGGCACGGTTTTAAACCCGAAGTATGTCAGCACGATGAAACCGACGTAGACCAGTAACGCAACCGCGGCCAATCGGAGCAGTCTTCGGACCGTCCAGATGTACCCTTTCACGCTCGCTTCGAACCCGTTGTTGAACAGGCGGAAAAACCAGCCAAAGAGAAAATCGAACAGCCGAGTCAAAAGATCCCGCTTCGCGTCTCGCGGTTTCAGCAGCAACCCGGCGAGCGCCGGACTCAACGTGAGCGAGTTAAACGCGGAGATCACCGTCGAGACCGCAATGGTTAAAGCGAATTGCCGATAAAACTGCCCGGTGATTCCGGTAATAAAAGCGGTGGGAATAAAGACGGCGCTCAGGACCACCGCGATCGCCACCACGGCGCCTCCCACCTGGTCCATGGCCTTTTGTGTCGCTTCCTTGGGCTGCATCCCCAGCTCGATATTGTGTTCGACGGCCTCCACGACAACAATCGCGTCGTCCACCACGATACCGATCGCGAGCACAAGACCGAAAAGCGACAAGTTGTTGAGCGAAAAGCCGAATACTGCCATGACCGCAAATGTCCCTACCAGCGAGACCGGAACAGCCAGAAGCGGAATGATAGTTGCCCGCCAAGTCTGCAGAAACACAAGGACAACGATCAGCACCAGAGCAACAGCTTCAAAAAGTGTATGGATGACTGCTTCGACCGATTGTTCGATGAACTGAGTCGGGTCGTAAACGATTGCATATTTCAAGCCGGCCGGAAAAGACTTTGACAAGACTTGCATGAGGGCCCGGACTTCGTGCGCCGTCTTCACCGCGTTCGACCCCGGCAGTTGGAAAATAGCGAGCGCCACCGCAGGTTTGCCATCCAGGTAAGACGAGACGTTGTAATCCTTCGCACCAAGTTCCACCCGGCTGACATCCGCCAGATAAACAATTTCCCCGCTGTCCCCATGTTTGACGATTATTTGGCCGAATTGGTCCGGAGTCACCAGGCGGCCCTCAGTATTAATCGTCAGTTGAAGTTCCGTGCCCGGTGGCGCTGGTTCCGCACCCAAACGCCCGGCCGCGACCTGCACGTTTTGCCCCTGGATCGCTGAAACGATATCGTCTGTCGTCAGGCTTCGAGCATACATCTTATCCGGATCCAGCCAGATCCGCATGCTGTACTCGCGTGCTCCGAAAACGTTCACGTTTCCTATGCCATCCAGACGGGAAAGCGGATCGCGGATCTGCAAGAAGGCGTAATTGCTGATGTAGGCCTGGCTGTACGTGCCATCCGGGGAGAGCAGGTGCACCACCATCATCAGGTCCGGAGATTGCTTCTGCACAGTGACACCCAGGTTGCGAACTTCCTGCGGGAGTTGCGGCGTCGCGATCGCCACGCGGTTTTGCACGAGGACCTGTGCGATATCCAAATCGGTTCCGAGCTTGAACGTGACCGTGAGCGTCATCGTCCCATCCGCGGTCGACTGCGACGACATGTAGAGCATGTTCTCGACGCCGTTGACCTGTTCTTCAATCGGCGTCGCAACCGTTTCGGCCACCACCTTGGGATCTGCGCCCGGATAACTGGCTGTAACTTGGACCGTTGGCGGCGCAATTTCCGGATATTGCGCGGTCGGAAGCGAAATGTACGCCAGCATCCCGGCGATGACGATCACGATTGAGATCACCATCGCAAAAATTGGGCGCTCGATGAAAAAGTGCGAAAATTTCATAGCCGCTACGCGCGCTTAACGCCCACCATCAGATTTCTGTTGACTGGACTGACCGCCTTGACCTGATGATTGCCCCTGCGTGTGCGGCGACTGATTTCCTCCCACCTTCTCTTTTGCGTCACCGACCGGTTCGGTTTTGGTGTTAGTCTGCAACTGGAGCTGATTTGTCGTAAATTGGGTCATATCCCCCTCTTGCGGGCTGACCTTCGAACCAGGTCGGGCATTGACAATGCCGTTGATGATCACCTCGTCGTCTGCTGTGATCCCGCTACGCACCACCCTGAGCCCTTCGGCTTCCGGCCCGAGTTCCACCGGTTTGACGACAACGACATTCTCCTTACCGACGACCAGCAGATACTTTTGTCCCTGATCCGTTCCCACGGCTCTGTCACTGACAAGGAGCGCCGAATGCAGTGGGCTTCCGGCGACGCGGATCCGCACGAATGATCCGGGAATCAAAATCTGATCCGCATTCGGGAAAAGACCGCGCACCTCAAGCGTCCCGGTGGAGGCGTTAAACTGGTTGTTAATAAAATCGATACTCCCTTGATGAGGAAATCCTGTTTCGTTCTCCAGCTGAAGAGAAATCGGCACCGCGCCGGATCTTGCGTTGGTCATTTTTCCCTCGCGAACCTGTTGCTCATACTTGAGGACCGATCGCTCATCCACACTGAAATAGGCGTAGATCGGGTCCACACTGACAATATTCGTAAGTAGCGTTGTATCCGTCTGAACCAGGTTACCGACGGTGACCAGCTCGCGGCTGATGAGCCCTCGGATCGGGGAAATGATCTGCGTAAAGGTTAAGTTTAATTGTGCCGATTCTACCGCCGCCTGCGCCGCGAGGACGCTCGCCGCAGCCTGATTTTTGTTCGACAGTGCCGTATCGAAATCCTCCTTCGCGATGACATTTGTCTGTCGGAGCTTGTCCTGGCGGGTAAAATTTGCGTCCTGGAGCTGTTGGTTCGCCTCGGACTGCCGCTGTTGGGCCTTGGCCTGGTCGAGGACCGCTTGGTAAGGCCGAGGGTCAATGACAAAGAGAAGGTCCCCTTTGTTGACCATGTCGCCTGCCTTAAAAGTGACGTTGTCAATATAGCCACTGACACGCGGAGTAACGTTCACGCTCTCCACCGCCTCCGTCCGTCCAGTGTAATAATCCCACTCGATGATCTGTTTCTGAACCGGCCTGGCGATCGTCACCGGTGGCGGCTGAGACTCCGGTGGGGGCGCTTGCTTGGTACAACTGAAGAGCGATATGCTCGTCGCGAATAACAGAACGATCCTTCCCGTCGCCATTCCAAGCTGATGTCCGCGAGTCATTAACCTCCTTTAGTTCACGCAAAGTCACAAAAAACCGAGCTTTCCTCGAGCACGGCCTGGCCCAAGTCTCCTGATAAGCTTTTGACATTCGGCAGACAACACGAAAGATCAGACTTTGAGAGACCAAATTTCAGTCGGATGAGCCACTGATGGAACGCCCGGCGCGTCGGACCGCGACCACGAAATGAAAATTCCAGCCAAATACTTTCGAGCCATTCCGATCGATCTCCGAGCTTACTTACGGCCTTTCCTCTACGGTTTGCTGGGCGGTTCTGCTGCGGTCGCCTTCCAGCTTGGCATCAAGCTCCTCGAATGGGTGCTGTGGACGAGGCTCTCACAGATCGCGTCCGGATATTTTGTATTGATCAGCTTCGTTACGATTATAGGGACATCGTCAGTAGCCGGTTTGATCCTGACGTTTGTCAGCCGAGACGCTGCGGGCAGCGGGATTCCTCAGTTGAAGGTCGCGTTCTGGCGGGATTTCGGCTACTTGCCCCTCAAGGTTGTCTTTGCGAAATTTATTGCGGGAATCATTACGATCGGGGGCGGATGCAGTCTAGGGCGGGAAGGACCGACTGTTCACATCGCCGGCGCATCGGCATCGAATATCGCAGGGATGCTCGGAGTCGCCAAACAAGGACGTCGCGCTGCGTTACTATCGGGCGCCGCGGCGG
>Ga0302324_100005775_pt1 | contig 26904 bp, 25 predicted proteins | sample Palsa_T0_1_FD_201949 | JGI IMG/M metagenome (GOLD analysis project Ga0302324, IMG submission 201949) | Peat permafrost microbial communities from Stordalen Mire near Abisko, Sweden - Palsa_T0_1 | ecosystem: Environmental > Terrestrial > Soil > Palsa > Peat permafrost | place: Sweden: Abisko...
GCTTCAGCCGCGTTTGTTCTGTATGGAAAGGTACATGCGGCTTCAGCCGCGTTTGTTCTGTATGGAAGAGACGCGACTAAAAAGTCGCGTGTACCAGCGTCTCATGAAGTGAAGGGCACTTCAATCGGTGTGAGAAATGCAGGTTAGTCCCCTGCCTCGCAGGAGCTCCACCGCGTTCCTTATCGCGACCTGGTTTGGCTGCGGCTTCGCGCCCGTTGCGCCCGGAACGGCCGGGTCCCTCGCGGGACTGTTCATCGCGATCGGGCTGTATTATTTCGGCGGATTCGGCCGCGGCACGCTGCTCCTGCTCACCGCAGTTCTGCTCGCCCCCGGAATCTGGGCGGCCGGCATTGTGGCCAAGCAAACCAACCAACCCGATCCGCAGATCGTCGTCGTGGACGAAGTGATTGGACAGTGGATCACGCTGGCCGGCGCCGCGACCTTCAACTGGAAGACGTGGCTGGCGGCGTTCGCGCTGTTCCGCTTGCTGGATGTGTGGAAGCCCGCGCCCGCGCGGCAGCTCGAAAGCCTGCCCGGCGGCTGGGGCATTGTAGCCGACGACGTGATGGCGGGGCTTTACGGCGCACTTGCTATATTCGTATTAGATCGTTTTCATCTATTCTCTTATGGCTTCTAAGAAGGACTCGAACGGCCGTCCGCAGATTTCCAACGTGACTCCGGAGGCGGCCATCCCGGGCGGTGAATTTCAAATCCGCGGCGCGGGCTTGGCGAAAACCGCGCGTCCGCGCGTCACCATCGGCGATGTGGAAGCGCCTATCGTGATCGGGTCCGATTCCTGCGTGATCGTGCGCGTGCCGGAGGGAGCCTCGGCCGGTGAGTTGGTTCTCGCGGCCGGCGCTCACAGCAGCCAGGCGTGGACTTGCGATATCGGCATCCAGATCGCCGAAAATCTTTATCCGGTCGGCAACCCGGCGGTGGATTCGTTCGGCAACATCTACGTCACCTTCAGCGGCTCGCGCGGCCAGAAGACGCCGGTCTCGGTGTATAAGATCGATCTCAACTACAGTTCGAAGCCGTTTGCGAGCGAGATCATGAACGCAACGGGCCTGGCCTTCGACAAAGCGGGCGTGTTGTATATTTCCAGCCGCTACGACGGCGTCATCTATCAAGCCAATTCGGCGGGAAATGTTTCGGTGTACGTGGAAGGAATGGGCGTGGCCACCGGAATCGCATTCGATCCCGACGAGAACTTGTACGTCGGCGATCGCAGCGGCACCGTGTTCAAGATCAGCCGGTCGCGCCAGATTTACGTTTTCGCCACGCTGGAGCCCTCCATCGCGGCGTATCATTTCGCGTTCGGCAACGATGGCTATCTTTACGTGACCGCGCCCACGACGTCGAGCTTCGATTCGGTGCATCGCATTTCGGCGGCCGGCGAAGTGGAGACTTATTATCGCGGCTTGGGGCGTCCGCAAGGCTTGGCTTTAGACGCCGAAGGCCGCTTGTATGTCGCAGCGTCGCTCGGCGGACGGCGCGGCGTGGTAAGGTTCGACCACGACCGGAATCCGGAATTGTTTTTGTCCGGTCCCGGCATCGTCGGGCTGGCGTTTACTCCTTCGCGAGCCATGGTGGTTTCCACCAACAACGCGCTGTTCCGCGTGGACGCGGGCATCGCAGGCCGCCCTCTTTCCTAAATGCCGGACGCCGAGATCATCGCGGTTGGCTCCGAATTGCTGACGCCCCAGAGGCTCGACACCAATTCGCTTTATCTGACCGATCAGCTCAACGCGCTGGGCGTGGAAGTGGTGCGCAAGACGGTGGTGGGCGATGAGCGCGAGCGGCTCACCGACAGCATTCTGGGCGCGGCCGCACGCTCGAAGATCGTCGTAATCACCGGCGGTCTGGGCCCCACCGAAGACGATCTCACGCGCGAAGCGGTGGCCGGCGCGCTGGGGCGGTCGCTCGTGTTTCATCAAGATATTTGCGATGGCATTGAATCGCGCCTGCGCTACTTTGGACGGACCATGGCGGAGATCAACCGGCGTCAGGCCTATGTCATCGAGGGCGCCGAAGTACTGCCCAACGCCCGCGGCACCGCGCCAGGGCAATGGATTTTGAACGACGGCGTCGCGTTCGTGCTGCTCCCCGGACCGCCCGTGGAATTGAAAGCGATGTTCGAGGGACAGTGCCTGCCGCGCTTGGAGAAACTATTGCCGCCGCAAGTGATTCGCATGCGATGGCTGCGTGTGGTGGGAATCTCGGAATCGGAATTGGATCAACTCATATCGCCGGTGTACAAGCGCTACGCCAATCTCGCGACCACCATCCTGGCCGTTTCAGGCGAAATTCACGTTCATTTGCGCGCGCGGTGCGCCACCGAGCACGAAGCTGAAACGCTGGTGGCGGAGGCCAGCGCCGAGATCGAGCCGTTGCTGGGCGATCGCGTTTATTCGTGCAACGGTGATTCGCTGGAGAAGGTAATCGGTGACATGTTGCGCGCGCGGGGAGAGTCGCTCAGCGTGGCGGAGAGCGCGACCGGCGGACTGCTGGGAGGAAGGATCACTGCTGTTCCATCGGCGTCCGATTATTTTCGCGGCGGGTTTGTGACGTACACGGATCAGATGAAGATCCAATTGTTGGGCGTTCCAGCAGCGCTGATCGCGGAGCACAGCGCGGTGAGCGAGCCGGTGGCCAAGGCGATGGCGGAGGGCGCGCGCGCCGGCACGGGATCGGACTATGCGCTGTCGATCACCGGCTACGCGGGGCCGGAAGGCGAGAAGGTTGGCTTGGTGTTCATCGGCCTGGCAGGGCCCGACGGCAGCCAGGTGCGGCGCTTGCAGTGGCCGGCGGATCGCGATCGCGTCCGCGCGTTTTCCACCAACATCGCGCTCGACATGTTGCGCCGCCGGCTCTTGAGCGCCCAGCCCTAGGCAGCTATGCCGTTCAAGATCGACCGAGCCATGCCGTTCCAGGTTTTAGAAGCGGAAGCCAAAAGCATTCTCAGTACCACCACCGGCTTCATCGCGGAGGCCGGATTCACGCACTCGCTGACGCCGGCGCGCAATTGCACTTTCGGCTGCACCTATTGCTACGTCCCAACCATGGGCATCTACGGCGGGCTGAAGCCGGAGGATTGGCGGCACTGGGGCCGCTTCAGTACCTTCAAGTCGAATGCGCCGGAATTGCTGCGTCGCCAGTTGCGCGCGAATCAAGTGATCTATTGCTCGCCATTGGTGGATCCGTATCAACCGGCCGAGGAAAGCCGGCAACTGATGCCGCACGTGCTCGACGAAGTGACCGCGCGGCCGCCGAGGATCTGCGTGATTCAGACGCGCGGGCCGTTGATCGTGCGTGACCTGGCTCGGTTGCTGGAATTATCGCGGCGCACCACGCTGCGCGTTAGTTTTTCGCTCACCACGAATCGCGAGGCTGTCCGCAAGCTGTACGAGCCGCATTGCGCGGCGCTCGATTGCCGCCTGGAAGCGATTCGGACTTTGCGCGAGGCGGGGATCACGACATTCGCTACGCTCGCGCCGCTGCTGCCGTGCGATCCGGAGGAATTGGCGGGGATCGCGCTGGAAGCGACCGATCAAGACATCATCGGCGATCCGTTGCATGTGCGATCCGTCAAGCCGCGCGGCGCCACAACCCGGGACGCTGCGTTCGCGATCAGCCAGAAGAATGGATTTTCGGAATGGCTGGATGCAGAGTTTCAGTCTAAAGTGGCCGAACGCATCGGGCGGGTGGTGCGCCAGTCGGGGCGGCGATTCGCGACGGGGCCGGAGGGATTTGGATGGTTGACACAATAAATGCATTAGAGCGCCTCGGCGTCGTCTCGGCGGACTCCGGCGTCGCTTCCTTGAATCCAGCAACTGGGAGTGAACTGGCGCGGGTTCGCCTGGCCTCGGCGGAGGATTTCGATCATACCATTGCACGGAGCATCGAAGTCTTCGAGCGCTGGCGCATGTTCCCTGCCCCGAAGCGCGGGCAAATCGTGCGTGAGATCGGCGATGAGCTGCGGCGCTCGAAGGACGACCTCGGAATGCTGGTGACGCTGGAAACCGGCAAGATTCTGGCCGAGGGCAAGGGCGAAGTGCAGGAGATGATCGACATCGCCGATTTCGCCGTCGGCCTTTCGCGCCAGCTCTACGGGCTCACCATGCCGAGCGAGCGGCCCGAGCACCGCATGTACGAGCAGTGGCAGCCGCTCGGAGTGGTGGGAGTAATTTCGGCGTTCAATTTTCCGGTCGCGGTCTGGTCGTGGAATGCGCTGCTGGCGGCGGTTTGCGGGGACTGTGTCATCTGGAAGCCGTCGCTCAAAACGCCGCTGACAGCGCTTGCCGTTCAGAACATTTGCGATCGCGTGCTCGCGCGGCACGGCTGGCAGGGCGTCTTCCAACTGATCATCGGTGACGATGCGACGATCGGCAAGCGATTGATCGAAGACCGCCGGATTCCGCTGATCAGCGCGACCGGTTCGACGCGCATGGGGCGTATTGTTGCCGAGACTGTCGCTCGGCGGCTCGGCCGCACGCTGCTCGAGCTGGGCGGCAACAACGGCGTCATCGTAATGAACGACGCCAATCTCGATCTGGCTTTGCGCGCGGTTCTGTTCGGTGCGGTTGGCACGTCCGGGCAACGCTGCACCAGCATCCGGCGACTGTTTTTGCAGCGGGGAATCGCCAAAGAGCTGATGCGGCGCCTTCAATCCGCTTACGGGCGCATCCGCATCGGAGATCCGTTGGACGAGGGGACATTAATGGGCCCGCTGATCGATCGCGATGCAGTAGCTATGATGCGCGCCGCGCTCGAAAGAATCAAAGCTGAAGGCGGCGAAATTATCTTCGGCGGTGAAGAACTGGGTGGGTGCTTTGTCCGCCCTGCGCTGGTCAAGGCGCTTGCCGACATGCCGATCGTGCAAGAAGAAGTGTTCGCGCCGATTCTCTACTTGATTGAGTTCGACGCGCTGGATGAAGTGATCCATTGGCACAATTCCGTCCCGCAGGGCCTCTCTTCGGCGATGTTCACCACCAACCTCATCTCCGCCGAAACATTCCTGAGCGCGCGCGGCAGCGACTGCGGCATCGCGAATATCAATATCGGCACCAGCGGCGCGGAGATCGGTGGAGCGTTCGGCGGCGAGAAGGACACCGGTGGCGGCCGCGAATCCGGCAGCGACGCTTGGAAGGCTTACATGCGGCGCCAGACGGTGACCATCAATTGGTCCCAGGAGCTGCCGCTCGCGCAAGGTATCGAATTCGATGTTTAGTCGCTCCGCGGCGTGCCTGCTCATCTTTGCGCTCTCGCTCCGCGGGCAAACACCACTTGAGAACAGCGGCAAGCCGATGCGCGTGGCGTACGAGTGCACGGCCGCCGACACGCAAGCCGCGGGCCTGGGATGCTCGGAAGACGATCCCTGTCCCGTCTATCTCGAGCTCGCGAACGTGGAGGCAGTGGGCGCCAAGATCTTCGTCACCGGAAATCTTCATACGCCCATGGCCACGCTCGACTCGATCTTGCTTGCGTCCGACGACGGCGGGAGCACGTGGACGGAACCGCATCCGCGCATTCATTCCTCCGGGCTCGACCAGATTCAATTCATCGATTTTCAAAACGGCTGGATCGCGGGAGCAAATTTGCAGGGCGCGCCGCGCGATCCATTTCTGCTGATCACAACCGATGGCGGCAAGACGTGGCGCGAACGTCCCATCTTCGAAGAGACCCGCGTGGCGGCCATCGAGCGCTTCTGGTTCGATTCGCCGGAACACGGGATGTTGCTGATCGACGCGCGGCTGGACAACGGCAGACATGAGGTGTACGAAACGCAGACGGGCGGAAAGAGTTGGACGATTCACCCGGCCTCGGCGGAACCTGTCGGTTCTTCAAAGGACTCCACAAAGGAGAAGCAGGCCGGTGGTTCGGGGTGGCGCGTGCGCACCGACGCCGCCACGCACAGCTACGTTATCGAGAAATCCGAGAACAATCGCTGGCAGAAGGTGGCCAGTTTTCTGGTGAGCATCGCAGTCTGCAAGGAATGACTCAATGAAGCCCGATCCGATCGAGTTGGAGCTGTTTCGCCATTTGCTGGTCTCCATCGCCGAGGAGATGGGAGCGGTATTGCGCAAGACTTCGTACTCGGCGAATATCAAGGAGCGCCGCGATTATTCCTGCGCGGTGTACGATGCCGGCGGTGAAACCGTTGCGATGGGCGATCACATGCCCGTGCATCTGGGCGCCATGCCACTTTCGGTCTGGCACGCAACGCAAGCCTTCGATCTGAAACCCGGGGAGGTCGCAATTCTCAATGATCCTTTCCGGGGCGGCACGCATTTGCCCGATATCACCGCTGTCTCCGCTGTATTTGTGAAGGGTGACAACAGGCCGGCATTCTTCGTGGCGAATCGCGCGCACCACGCGGACGTCGGCGGTATGAGTCCGGGCTCCATGCCTCTGGCGCGCGAAATTTACCAGGAGGGAATCCGGATTCCGCCAGTGCTGCTCGTACGCGGTGGCCGCATGGATCGCCCGTTGCTCGATCTGATTCTTGCGAACGTGCGCACCCCAGTAGAACGCGAGGGCGACCTGCTCGCCCAATGCATGGCGATCAAGCGTGGCGAACAGCGCCTGCTCGATCTCGCGGCGAAATACGGGTTGCCGAGGATGCGGCGCAACATGACAGCGCTGAAGGATTACAGCGAGCGCATGATGCGCTCAGCCATCCGGCGGCTGCCTTCGGGAACGTATCGCGCTGAAGACTATCTCGACAACGATGGCATCACCGATCGGCCGGTGAAGATTCGAGCGGCGGTCACCATTCGGGGCGATCGGGCCCGCATCGATTTCACCGGCTCCAATGCCCAAGTAGAAGGCTCGGTGAACGCCAACTACGCGGTCGCGGTTTCGGCGGCGACCTATGTCTTCCGCTGTTTGGTGCGCGAAGATATTCCATACACGGCAGGCGTGATGCGGCCGCTCGAGGTGATCGCTCCGAGCGGGCTGGTGGTCAGCGCTCAACCTCCGGCCGCGATGGCCGCGGGCAACGTCGAAACATCACAACGAATCACCGATGTGATTCTCCGAGCGCTCGCGCAAGCCGCGCCTGAGTTGATTCCGGCCGCCAGTTCGGGAACCATGAACAATCTCACCTTCGGCGGATGGGACCGCGTGCGCGCGCGCGCCTTCGCCTACTATGAGACCATCGCGGGCGGCATGGGAGCATCGGCGCTGTCGGATGGCGCGAGCGCCACCCACACGCATATGACGAATAGCTGGAACACGCCGGTGGAAGCATTTGAACACTTGTATCCGCTGCGCATCCGCGCGTATCGGATTCGATCGGGCTCCGGAGGAAAGGGTAAGCACCGCGGCGGCGACGGGATTGTGCGCGAGTTTGAATTCCTGACGCGAGCGGACGTTACCATCCTCTCGGACCGGCGCGAGCGGGGGCCGTACGGATTATCGGGCGGCAGACCCGGCGCGCGCGGCAAGAATTCCCTCCTGCGGGGAAAAAGGCGGCGCGGCGAACGCGTGATCGCGATTCCCGGCAAGGCGCGCTTTGAAGTGCGAGCTGACGACGTGCTGCGCATCGAATCGCCCGGCGGAGGCGGCTTCGGCGAGCCAGCCTGAAGGGCGGCCGATCTACACTGGGATTTCATGGCCAAGTTCAAGTCTGCCGGAAGCAAGAAAACTTCGGAAAAAATAAAATCGGCGCGCGCCGCCATCCCATGCCTGGTCCTGGTAGCGCTGGGAGTCGCGCTGATCTGCCTGCTATTCTATTTTTCCCTGCAGTCCAACACACAATGAGAACCGATCACCGCAGGCCGGACCAGATGCGTCCGGTACGAATTACGACAGATTACCTGATGACCGCCGAAGGCTCGACGCTGATCGAGGTCGGGCATACCCGCGTGTTATGCGCTGCGACGATCGAGGAAACCGTGCCTCAATTTTTGCGCGGCAGCGGACGCGGATGGGTGACCGCGGAATACTCGATGTTGCCGCGAGCCACCGCGACGCGGACCCCGCGCGAAGTCAGCAAGGGCCGGCCCTCGGGGCGCACGCTCGAGATCCAGCGGCTGATCGGCCGCTCGTTGCGTTCGGTGGTCGACATGGCGGCGCTCGGCGACCGCACGGTGATCGTGGATTGCGACGTCCTGCAGGCCGATGGAGGCACCCGCACCGCGTCCATCACCGGCGCCTATGTCGCGCTGGTGCAGGCGCTCCATCAGTTGGTGAAACTCGGCGCGCTAAAATCGCTTCCCATTTTGCAGCCCGTGGCGGCAACCAGCGTGGGGATCTCGGAGGGCGTGCCTCTCTTGGATCTTTGTTACGAAGAAGATTCCAGCGCGGAAGTGGATATGAACCTGGTGATGACCGGTTCGGGGCGCTTCATCGAGCTGCAGGCAACCGCCGAGAAGACGCCCTTCGACGATCAACAGCTGGCTCAGATGATCGCGCTGGCGCGCCACGGCATCGCGGAGCTGTTCGAAATCCAAAAAGCGGCGCTGGCCACTTGAAGCTGTACTGCGCCACTACCAATCGCGGCAAGCTGCGTGAGTTTCAAATGGCGCTGGAGAACTCGTTCCAGGTGGAATCTCTTCCAGGCTTGGCGTCCATCCCGCCGTGCGAGGAGACGGGTGTCACATTTGAGGAAAACGCCATCCAAAAGGTGCTGTACTACTCGAAACACTGCGGCCGGGGATTGGATCAGGAAAGCTATTTGTTTGTAGATGACTCGGGTCTGGAGGTGCCCGCGCTCGGTGGAGCGCCGGGCGTGTACTCGGCGAGGTTCGCGGGTCCCAATGCGGACGATGCGGCGAACAATCAGCTCCTATTGGATCGGATGCGCGGCATCGGCGATCGCGCCGCGCGATTCGTGTGCGTCGTCGCGCTGGCCAAATCCGGGCGCCTGGTGCGCACCTTTCGCGGCGAGGTAGCGGGCGAGGTGGTCACCGCGCCGCAGGGAAGCAACGGCTTCGGCTACGATCCGGTATTCTTCTATCAGCCGTTCCGATGCACGTTCGGACAAGCGCCGCTGGAGCGAAAGATGGAAGTGAGCCACCGCTCGCGGGCGCTTCAAGCCATGCGCGACTATTTGATTCAACCTCACCAGGGTTAACCTAATTCAGGAGGGCACAACCATGCACCAAACGGATCCGCTTCTTGGACCACTGGAATCGGACGAGCATCGCGAGATGTGCGGCGTCCAGGTGGATGTGGCGCGAGCGGGCGCCGCCCGAGTGAAGCGGTTGATCTACCCGCCCGGATACCATTGGGCCAACGAGATGAGCGCGCTGATAGGAAGCAAGTATTGCATGCACGCCCACGTCGGGTTCATGGCGCGCGGCCAGATCAATGTGCGTTTCGCGGACGGCTGCGTCGAGGAGTACAAGGCGCCGAAGTTCGTTCGAGTCGAGCCCGGGCACGAAGGCTGGGTGGTGGGCGATGAACCCGCGGTGCTGATTGAATTCGATTTCGAGGGCGACACCGTCAACCGCCTGGGCGTCCCGCAAGTGCACACGCATGGCCGATGATGCTGTTGAGCCGTGGCTCCGGGGGCCGCTCGCGGGAGTCCATCCGCTGCTTGCGCCGGCGCTGCGCGCCTACATGCAGACGCTCGAGGATCTCGCACATTGGACCGACGGCCTGAGCGACGCGCAGATTTGGTCGCGGCCGCACGGTCTCGCGCCGGTCGGATTTCAACTGCGGCATATCGCGGGTAGCGTGGAGCGCTTGACCACCTACCTGCGCGGCGAACAACTCACCAGCCAACAACTCGATGCGGCCCGCAGCGAAATGGAGGCAGGACCGGGGCGGGCCGAGTTGCTGGAAATGGTCGCGCGATCGCTTCAGGATTCCGAACGAGTGATTCGCTCGCTCGATCCAGCCGCTTTGTCCAACACCCGCGCGGTCGGCCGCAAGCAGTTACCGGCCACAGTGGCGGGACTCGTGGTGCATCTAGCCGAGCACACGCAACGTCATGTTGGTGAATTGATCATAACATGCAAGCTCGCGCGGATGACGTAACGGGCAAGTACTAGCAAGGCCCCGCTTGAAACTAACCTGCGAAACCGATTAGACTTCAGACTTGTACATTCCTGAGGCGGACTTTGAATATTTGATCCGCACGCTGTCCGAGGCGCGCTCCCGCGCCATGGAACTGGCCGTCTCCATCGGCTCGCGGCTCGGGAGCGACCACCGGTTGACGGAGTTGGCCAACACCGCCGCTTCCAACATCGACAATACATTGCGCGAAGTCCGCAACGCCGCCGCGCAGAAGCAAGTTAGCGCCCCTGGACTTGCGGGCTTGCATGGCGCCTTGCAAACAGCCACGCTGCCGGTGTCGCCGACCGAGGAGATTCACGACCCTGCGCCGGTGGTGACTTCATTCCCCAGCCTGGCTGGCCTCGACTCTGAACATTGGCTGCATGCCTTCGTGGATGAACTCCTGGCTCAAGCCCGCGCCTCAGGCGGAATCACGTTCGAAAGCACGGAGCGATTGTTGCAGCAGCGCAAGGACGAATTTCTCCGTGACTTTCTCACAGCTCGCAGGATGTACCGGGCCTACCCTCGGCTGTTCCCCGAGATTGGGGACGAACCCCCCCAGGCGATTTCGCCGTAGGACAACCATATGAACTTCGACCCAAGAGGGTTCAGTGAACTGACGCGCAAAGCCACCGAGATGATGTCGGATACCGCCGATGTTCCCAGCGTGTTGCGAAGCCGGCTCGGGGATCAGCATGAGCTGACTCGCGCCGCCGACCAAATGGTGGCCAGCGTCGAAATACTCGTGCGTGAATTGCGGTCCTTCGACACTTCCGCCGAGCCCGTGGTCACCGATAACTACCAAGACCAGTGACTAAACCGACTTGCCCGCGGCGCGGATGAGGATGACAAACGTGTCGCACAACGGGCCCGCGCGCGATGCGGAAGATACGGATTTCGTAGTATGCTAACGCTGTTAGTTGTTACCACCACCATCGGAGGACTTTTATGGCTAATCAAATACTGGACGAAGAAAAGACTCTCGCTCGATTGCAGGCGCTAGTGAGATCGGAGCATTGGCTGGCTACCTATGTCAGCGATTTGCTGAGCGCGCATGACCTGTCCGCGGGCATTGATTTCCGGACCGCCGAACAACTGCTCTCGGCCGAGCGGGAACAGTTCGAGAAGGATCTTTCGATCGCGCGGCGCATGCTGCGGGTCTACGGCAAGCAAGTCATGGCCGACAACCTGACCCAAAGCGCCTACGTTCCAGCCAACAGCTAGCTGATCCGCGCCGGCCTTTGAATCGCGCCGGCTGCTGAGCCGCGCGCGTCAGCAAGCGGCCGGTCAGTGTAACACCGTAATCGGAACCCACGCGGCCGTGTTTTCCCACAGCAGCGATAGTGTCCCGCCATTGCCGCCCGTCGAAGCAAGCTCAATCTTGAACGTCTCCACCGGCGTGCTCAGGCTTTTCAGGTTCATCTTCACTCGCCCGAAATCCTCCGTTTCGTCATAGTTCAAGTGGAACTGCCCGGTCTGCTTGTTGATGATCAGCATCCACTGCTTCTCGTTCGGCAATGTCCAGATGCTGTAACTGCCCTTGGGAACTTTCAGGCCGTTGATGTCGAGACTCGCTTCGGTGGTGATCTTGGTGGCCCAATTGGCGCCCGTGCACCAAACTTCGCCGTACGGCACCAAACCTCCCATAACCTTGCGGCCGTGCATCGACGGGGCATAATACTCGATGCTGATGTGATCCCCTCCAACCACGGCGGCCGCGCTCGCCGGGGGACTGGTATAACGCTGCGCCGAGGCCGCGCTCGCCAGCGTAAGCGCGATAAATCCGGCCAATAGAAACGGGGCAAATCGAGTCATGCGCAATCTCCACGCCCATGGTATCCGATTCGGCGCCAGACCGGCGGCGCCAGAGTGAAGCGGCATCTGGCTTGTCAAGGAATATTACGAACCTCACCGTGCGGCGGCTCGCTGCTTTTCGTAAACCGATTCGAAAAACGCGAGCTGCGCTGCATTGGGCGGCGGCCCAACTTCCGCTTGATCGCCCAATACCATGGGCGCGGAGCTCTTCCTATCGTCGTAAGCCGGCCACTTCGCCAAGCCTTTTCCATTCGGATCGCCGTTGGCCGCGAAGTTCACCCAGTAAGACGAAAGCATCTGGGACACTCGGGTGTCCGGGTCCGTCCAGGCGCGTGGCGGAAGCAAATTCTGGAAAACGTATTGAGCTTCCGCGCCGTGCGTCGCCCCGGTGCCGCGGCCTCCGCGAGCCGAAGCACCCACGGGCGGCGGAGGCTCGTGCGTGAAGTAATACAGGTAGGCCTTGGAATGTCCCGTTTTGGTTTGCGCGCGAGTCCAAATCCGCATTACAAACCCCAATTCGTCGCGAAACGCGGCCAGCTGCGAGGCATTCGCTTCCTCGTCCGAACCCGCTGGATAGAGCTTCAGGAACGCGTCCGCCTGATCGCCGAATCGATTGCGCGCCCGCTCGATAAATTTTTCGGCGGTGGTTGGCTGCAGGAAAAATGTGCCTTCGTCTTTGTTGGATCCGTCCAGCAGCGGCACATCATTCTGCTTGCCTTCAGCAAACGCCGCGCCCACGTCCTCGGGAAGAAACCAGCCGTCAATCACCGGACCACCCGCGCGGCCCGCCTTCAGCAACTCCTCCGCCGGTATCGCGCGCAACTGATCCAGCGTCTCCGCATGCACGGCGCCGGCGATTTTCAACCCGTCTTGTTCGGCTTCGGCCAGCGTGCGCGTTCTTCCAATTGACAACCCCATCCAGGCGCCGCTCTCGCCGATAGCCCGTTGGAACAGGCCCTTCACTTGCGGCGATCCCATCAAGTTCGCGATGCTCGACGACCCGGCTGAATCGCCGAACACGGTCACTCGATGCGCATCGCCTCCGAATCCAGCGATGTTGGCCCGCACCCACTCGAGCGCCGCCGCCTGATCCATGAGCGCGTAGTTGCCCGATCCGCGACGGTCCGATTCCTTGGTCAGCTCCGGATGCGAGAAAAATCCAAAAGCTCCCAGCCGATAGTTGATGGTCACCAGCACCACGCCCTTCTTCGCCAGCGCCGCTCCGTCAAATCCCGGCGTCGATCCCGAGCCCGTGGTATAGCCGCCCGGATGAATCCACACCATCACGGGCCGCTTGTCGCCGGCCGCCTTCGCCGCCGTCCAGACGTTCAAGAAGAGGCAATCCTCGCTCATTTTGGGCGGATCTCCGGCAACCCCAACGCGAGCCGCAGGCTGCGTGCACATTGCACCAAACTGATCGGCGGTGCGAACACCGTCCCAGTGCGCGGCTGGTTGCGGAGCTCGCCAGCGCAGTTTTCCCGTAGGCGGCGCGGCATACGGAATGCCTCGGAACACCCGCACCTCCGTATCCGAGCCCGCGACCCCCGAGACTAGGCCCGAATCAAGACGAACCGGCCCCTCGATCGCCGTCCCCGGCGCCGCCCCCAGAATGACATGCGCCATCGCAAACATCGAAGCAAGAAACCAAGCGGCGCGCATAAAAACTCCCCGGGTGTAATCATATCCAATCCCCAATCCCCAACCCGCGACCGCCGGGAGCGCTGACCGAGCCGCGCGGCCAACCGAGCCGCGACCGACCAACCGAGCCGCGACCGTGAGGGAGCGGAATCCCCTGTGCTACCTTGCGGTTTATGCCCGCAACCGGCCCGCGGCCCATTTCGCACGCCGTCAAATGGACCATCTGCGCCGTGTCGGCCATGGGCTTTCTCTTCGACATCTACGTCGTGCTGGTCGGCCCTCTCATCCTCCAACCCGCGCTGACCGAGCTCGGCCATTTCCAACCCGGCACGCCGGAGTATCGCGACTGGGCCGGATACCTCTTCTGGATCCCCCCGCTCGTCGGCGGATTTTGCGGTCTCTGGGGCGGCTATCTGGCCGACCTCTTCGGACGCCGGCGCATTCTCACCTGGAGCATTCTCCTCTACGCTTTTTCGGCCACCGCGTCGGGACTCGCCGCTCGCCTCGAGACTCTGCTCCTGTTCCGCACGCTCGCATTCGCCGGCACTTGCGTGGAGTTCGTCGCGGCCGTCGCGTGGCTCGCCGAAATATTCCCCGATCCAAAAACGCGCGAAGCCGTGCTTGGCTATACGCAAGCATTTGCCTCGCTCGGTGGCGTGCTCACGGCCGGCGCGTTCTATGTCGCTAATCGCTGGGGTGCGGCGCTGCCCCTGATATACGGCGAGCACGCCGCGTGGCGTTATGCGCTGATCAGTGGAGTGGCGCCCGCCATTCCGCTCGCAATCATCCGTCCCTTCCTGCCGGAATCGCCGCAGTGGGAGCGCCAGCGCGCGCTGGGTACGTTAAAGCGCCCCAGCGTCCGCGAACTTTTCGGCCCCCAGCTTCGCCGCGTCACCATCGTTAGCGCGCTCTTGTTCGCCTGTGCGTACGGCGCCGCTTTCGGAACTATTCAGCAGTCTCCGCAGATTACACCCGGATTGCCCGAGGTCGCGCAAATGTCGCCGTCCGCGCGCGGGCAAGCGATTTCGAGCGTGCAGGGAACGCAAGAGACCGGCGGCTTGGCCGGCCGAATCGTGCTGGCCGCGCTCGCACTGGTAGTGGTCAGCCGGCGCCGTCTCCTGCGCCTGTTTTTGATCCCCGGCCTCGCGCTGGTCCCGATCGTATTCCTCTATACCGCCACTCACAGTCTGGAAATGTTTCGCATCGGCATCTTCTTCGCCGGATTCACCACGGTGGCGCAACTCACGTTTTGGGGCAACTATCTGCCGCGCGTGTACCCGGTGCATTTGCGCGGAACGGGCGAAGGGTTCGCGGCCAATGTCGGCGGCCGCATGCTGGGCACATCCGCGGCTCTTGTCACCACGCACCTGGCCGCATTCATGCCCGGCGGTTCGCCTTCGGCTCGGCTCACCCACGCCGCCACCGCGGTTGGCATCGGAGTCTACGCTCTCGCGCTGGGCCTCACGTTTCTGCTGCCGGAGCCGCCCGCGCAACTGCCCGAGTAATCCTTAGCCCGCGGAAGCGCCGCGCGCATCACCGCTCGCCGTTATCTCGGTGACACGTTGGATTCGCCGGCCTCGCGCTGCGGCGTCCCTTCGCCCGTCCGCGCGTGGATCGCGTGGGCCGACCAAAGCAAGCTGCCCATCACAAACGATACCCCGTTATAAAAGTGATACAGCAGGTGAAATGGAAACGCCGCCAATGCGAACAGCCTGCCGCGCTTTTCGGCCAGGAACAAATAGAAGCCGTTGTTCAAAGTTGCCAGCACCAGAACACCCGTTACCACCGCCGTGATGAAATAGCGGTCCTTGAGATACAACATCGAAACCACGATCACAACCGCAATGTATAAGCCATGAAACCAGGTGTTGAAGGAGCCCCAGCGCCCGCGCCTGTCATAGCGATGCCTCAAAAAGAGCAGCGGCACGATCGCAACCACCAATGGGATCAAGCCGCGCATGTGAATCTTCCAGGCGCACAGCACGATGGCCGCCGCTCCCGCGATCATCGCCGCGCAGACGCCCAACGAACGGTGCTCCGCTCCATCCGACCAAAAGCTGCTCAGAAGAATGAACAAAATCGTGAATAACGGCAGCAGCGCGTATCCGCCGAATCGAAGCGCGTGTTCGGCTGCGTAAATCAGCATGAGATACACCAGACCGATGCTTACTCGCTGGCTGATTTCGAGGTTGAGATCGTTGGGCATCCTCTGATCGCGCAGAATGAGCTCGGTCCACGGGATTCCGCGATCCAGCACATCGGTCTTCAGCAATCCCCAAAACGTCCACTTCTTCAGGTGCCTCACGCGCAGGTCGCGATCCAGCACGATGCGGCGGCCCGCCCCGCGTAACCGGTACCCCAGCTCGATGTCTTCGATCGCCGGCCGTTTGTAGCTGGGGTCGAAGCCGGTCATCCTCAGAAACACCTCGCGCCGGATGGCGCCGCACCCGCTCCAAAACGTGGAAGCCTCGCTGCGAGCATTCTGATGCACAAAACAATGCATCAGGTTCTTGTACTGGGAGAGGAAATCTCGCGAGGAGGGATCGTCGTCATAGGAGCCAATCACCGCCTCGATCGCGGGATCGGCCAAAGCCGCGGCCACTCGCTCGGTGGCGTCTTCATGCACGCACACGTCCGCATCCAGGAAAAAGATGACGTCCCCCGTGGCTGCCTGCGCTCCGATATTCCGCGCCGCGGCCGGTCCCTGGCGGCCCGGCGTCCCGAGAATGCGAACGCCTATGGGACCGTGTTGAGCGGCCTTCTCAATAGAGCCGTCGGTCGACCCATCGTCGACGACGATAATTTCGCTGGGAGGCGTGGCTAGCCGCGCAATCGCGCTCAAACACGCGTCCAATTGCGCCCCGCCGTTATAGGCCGGAATCACAATCGAGATTTTAGACGCCAATCTGGCTCCGGTTGAACAGGAATTCCAACTCTCCAGTGTACACGCTTTGTGCATGCGCTAGAACCAGTCGCTGCGGTAGGCCACCCACCAACTCACTATAAAAATCGGGATCGTCGCTCCCAGCGCCCACCATAGCGGCAGAACGAAATCCGCTACCAGACCCAGGAATATGAAAAGGGTCCAGAAGATCTTTCGTTCCATCCGCCCAGTCTACAGCTTTTCCAAGCGGAAAACCTTTCCACTTGACAACCAAGTGCACAATGCCCCAAACTACTTTCGGGAGGCTCCACTCGATTGCCAAGTGAAGGAAAGCCGCGCATTCAGGTCCTGCAGGGCACCCTCGATCTCATCGTCCTGCGCACGCTTTCGAGCCTCGGCCCACGGCACGCTTACGGCATTGCCGCCCGGCTGGAACAAGTTTCCGGGGACTTGCTGAAGCTCAACCAGGGCACGCTCTATCCGGCCTTGGTTCGTCTGGAGCAGCAGGGCTGGATCAAGGGCAAATGGGATAAGACGGAAAACGGCAGGGAAGCGAAATATTACGCCATCACCAAGGCCGGATTGAAAGCGCTCGGCGAGGAAACCCAGCGCTGGCGCCAGCTGTCCGGCCTGGTGGAGAAGCTGCTGGGTGAGGGGTCTTGAGCCATGCGGCACTGCAGACGGCTGTTTGCCAAGCTGAAAAACCTCTTCGGCCGGGGCCGGGCCGAGCGCGAGATGTCGCGCGAAGTGTCCGCTCACTTGACACTGCTCGAAGATGAGTTCGAGCGATATCGGGAATCGCGAAAATGGCACTGTCGCTTCTCCTATCGTCGCAGACGCATATTTCGACAATGTCACCTGGGACATAAACACGCCGGAGCCCAGCCTGCTACCGCTATTGGGCGCGGGACTGCTCGGTGTCTGCGCTCTTAGACGGAAAACAAAATCTTCGGTCGCAAGCAACTGATCGGCGAGCCCCGGTCACCAGCCATCCGCCACTTTCGGGCCCTCCCTCTCAACCACTTCCATATTTTCCGTCGCGCAGCCGCCGCTCCTCCTTGTTATTCTCAACCCGAATGCCTGTCACGTTTTATTCCGCCTGCGTGGGTTCGTTTTCGCAAATCTCAAAAAACCACGGCGCACGCACAAAACACCCCCACTTGCGCCACCTGCTCGCCCCCCAACCAGCCACCAGCAACCAGCCACCAGCCACGGTCCGCCCGAATCTGCCATATTAGAATTTCGCTCTTTTTACCGGATACCCGGAGGGATTGAACCTTGGCTGTGAGTGCACAAACTTTACTGTCGCCCGTTGAACCGCTGACCCTCGCCTACGACCGTGAGCGCCTGGAAGACGTCGGCTTCATGACCTGCATGACCCTGGTCTTGCTAGGCAATTACGCCCAGACCGGCCACTTCGGCGGCCCTCTCGCATACACGCCCTATAACGTCGCCGTGCATCTCGCCGGCCCCGAGCTGGGCGGCCTGCGCTTCGACTATCGCCGTCCCAAGCATCCCTACTGCGACAAATTCATGCTGGCGGGCGGCCACACCATTCCCACTTGCTACGCGCTGTGGATGATCATGGGCGAGGCTCTGGCGCGCAAGTTCAAAGCCACCGGCGACCAGCGCTACTACGTCGATCCACACGTGGCGATGCTCGGGATCGACGCGCTCGGCTTCCGGCGCGGCGCGGGCGCTCTCCGAACGCTACTCGAAGAAAACGGCCTGGCCGATCATCCGCTCTTCGCCGAAGCCAAGGGACGCGGCATTCGCGCGCTCGCCGGTCACGCCGAAAGCACCGACGTCACCAATGACGTGAACGGCGGACCCTCCGGCATCGGCATCGCAACCGCGGCCGGCAAAGCTGCTTTTTGGGACATGGCCGGCGCGTCACCCGACGGCCCGAAAGTCATCGCCTTCGAGGGCGAGTTCGCCATGACCGAAGGCCACGCCCAGGAGCTGAAGACACAGGCGCTGGCGTTGCAGGTGGGCAAGCGCCTGCGCGTCATGTTCTCGGACAATAATGCCGGCATCGACGACTCGCTCCTCGGCGGCGTCATCGCTTCCAAGTACGATCACTACAATTTGGTCGATCAATGGACCTCCTACGGCTGGAACGTCTTCACGCTCGACGACGGCAATGACTACGATCAGGTTGTCGCCGCTCTGAAAACCATGGAGAACTGGGACCCGCATGACCGCCGTCCCATGATCGTCATGGGCAAAACCGTCAAGGGCTATTGGCCTTGCGTGTCGCTCGGAAAAGTATCCGGCCAGTGCGATCAGGTGGTCGGCTACCCCAGCCATCCCTACGCGATGAAGATGAACTCGGAGTACTTCGTCGCGCTCGCCAAAACATTCGAAGACCAATATGGCGTGGAGTTCGTCGGCATTCGCCAGGGCGCCGTCACCGATCCGCGCGAGCGCCTGATCCAGTTCAAAGCCAACATCGATATCGCGATGTCGGTGCTGGAGCGCAACGGCCTGGGCGATTGGCTGGCCGATCGCCTGGTCGCCATCGGCGACACTGTGAAGGACGACGTCAAGCTGCACATCGATGCCAAGCACGATCCATTTTTGGACGACCGCCTGCGCGTCGCGAATCTGCCGGTGGAACCGCAAAAGGTCACCGTCGTCAACCGCGTCTCCGGCGCCGAAAAGCAAGTCGGCATCACGCTGTTCCGCAAACCCGGCGAGATCGCCGGCACGCGCCGCGGCATTTCGGAAATCATCAAGTGGATGAACTACGTCACTGACAGCCGCTTCATCACCCTCGCCGCCGATCTGTCGGAATCCATTAACGTGGAGCACGGCAGTTTGTGGGGCCACTATGATCCGGAAACCAACCCGCTCGGAACGCGCATCAAAGCGGCCATCCAGGAAGCCGGCAATGTCTCCACCGCGATCGGCTTGGTGAGCCAAAGCGCCAGCGTCGATCCCGAAAAGTTCGCGGGCGTCTGGGCTTTGAGCGGAACCTACGGCGCGTTCACTCCGCTGATGTACACGCCGGCGCGCGTCTGGAGCCAGCAGAGTCAGGACAGCAAGTTTCGCATGGGCGTCCTGCACATTCTCGCGGGACATTCGGGCCCTGAGACCGCAGCCGACGGCCGCACCCACTTTGGCATCTTCGCGACGCAAGTGTGGAAGCTTTTTCCGCGAGGCCACACCATTCACCTGAATTTCTGGGACTACAACGACGTCTCCGCCGGCTACTTCGCGGCAGCCGAAATCGCCGCGCGCGATCCCAAGGTCGGCATCATCAGCATCGAAGTTGCGCGTCCCGATTTCCCGGTAGCCGACCGCGCCAAGTTCGCCGACACCGATCTCAAAGCCGCCGCCAAGGGCTTCTACGTAATTCGCGATTTCGCGCGGGGTCAGCCCAGGCACGGTTACATCGTGACGCAGGGCTCCAGTTCCACCGTGAATCTGGTCGGCATTCTGCCGCGCTTGGAGCAAGCCGGAATTAACGTGAAGGTGGTCGCGGCCATCAGCGAAGAATTGTTCGACCGCCAGCCCGAAGCGTATCGCGACTCGGTGCTGCCTCCCGAAGCTCGTTACGATTTGATGGTGGTATCCACCGGCACGCGCCGCGTTTGGCCACTGCGCGACGCTGGCCCTTTCACAGACGCATATTCGCTAACGTCGGACTGGGACAATCAATGGCTCACGGGCGGTCTCGAGCCGGACGTAATCGCCGAAGCGCACCTCGACAAGGAATCGATTTTTTCTGGAATCGAACGCTTCGCGCGCGATCGCGGCGATCGATTAGGCCGGCAGAAGGCCCTGCTCAGCGCGCTTTAGCCGAGATCTAATTCGTCGCGGCTTCGCGCTTCACCGGCTTGCCGTACACTTCGAACCACGCCACATCGGACCATCCGCCCGGGCCATGCCCGCTGCCCGGCAGCAGATCGGTGAAACCAACCTCGTCCACCTTGCTCAGGTCCGGATGTTCTACCCAATTGCCTTTGGTCAGCACCTTGTCGATGTCCAATTTGAGCCAGCGCACTTCGGCGATCGAAAAATCGCCGTCATGCCAATCCAGGGGCGAACCATCCGCGTGATCGCCCACCAGCCAGGTTCCGTCCGCCAGCTTCAAGATCGGATGGACTTGATGAAATCCCGACACCTTGGTCTGCCAGCGGATTCTTGCGAGCCCCGTCAAATCGACGTAATTGCCTTTATCGCGAAAGGCGACTGCGCAGGGCGAAGTGCAAAGCCCGGTCCACACGTGCGGCGGATTACTCGGGTCCTCGGCGCTGCCAAGCACCTGCACTTCTTTGCTGGACGAACCGTAGAGTTTCAGTTCCAAAGCAGGGCTGGCCACCTGTTCCTGAGTGACGCCATGTTCACCTGCACCCGGAAGCGTTTTCCATGCCTCACGGAAGAACAGCGGAGCGCGGGCGCCGGTGCGTTCGCCGGGCCGGACCGGAGCAGGCGCGGACGAGGGCTGCTGCGCGAAAACAGCATAGGCGATTACGAAAGGAACCAAGCGATAGAACATTCCCGGCCTCCAGTCTCAAACTGGCTGTCAGTATATCGCAAGACGCGCCGGTGCCAGCATTTTGCGCACGGCGTCCTCCACGCGTTGGACCGCGGCGCGCCGGTCGTCCCAACGCCGGTCCCCTCCGGGTGGCGTCACGGTAATGGTGGCGTTGGCTTCAAACAGCAGAACTTCGCCGCTGGCGCTCAGGCCGAAGTCGATGCCGGCATGGTCCAGGCCCAGCGCATTCTGGATATCGGCGAGAGCGGCCATCGCAGCCGGTCCCAGAACGCTTGGCATATCCCGCAGGAATTTCGCTTCTTCGGCGCGATGCTGATCTTCGGCCAAGTCCGCCGTCAGATGCACTGGATAGAGCCAGCCGCCGATCATCATCACGCGATACTTCCGGCGCGCATCAACAGGGTATCGGATCGCGGTCAACTCCTCGCCCGGAAGTTCGCTGAGCGCCGCACCCAACCGTTCCGAGTTCTCTACGCGCAGACTAGCGGATCCGCAGCCTGATCCAGAGGCCCGCAGCCACAACGGGAACTCGATGCCCGCATGCTGCAGAGCCTCCACTGCGCCCGTGGAACCGAGCACGGCACGCGACAGGTTTGCGATCATGGGCGCCACCACTCCTGGAATCTCGCCCAGCCTGCGCCAGTTCGCGGCCCGGCCCGTACCCAGCACCGCGGCCGGCGGATTGATCACCGGCGCGCAGGTGCGCTCCACCAGCTTAACCGCGCGCTCCAACGCCAGCGCGCACGAGTCCGCATCGCCAATCGCGTTGAACACGACGTCGTGCGGGGGCAACGGCGCATCGGGATCATACGCGTTCGGCAATACAACAAACGTCCGGAACACCTGGTCGTCCAGCAAGTGGCGGATCGGCACGTCGCCTCTGCGCCCGGAAACCAGCAGCAGCACCTGCACCGGCTCCGCTTCCCCGCGATAGGGCAGTTCGGTGGCGCGCTGATCCTGGAGACCCAGGCGCTGGTGACGCGCCGCCGCTTCTTCATGACCCAACTCCGCCAGCAGGTTCCCCAAGCCTTGGTGCGCCTCCGCTAGTCGCGAGTCCAATGCGAGCGCGGCTTCGTAGTATTCTCGAGCCTGCGCCAGATCGCCGGCCTCCAGAAAGATATTGCCCAGGTTCACATACGCCATCGGATGATCCGGATGCCGCGTCATCGCTTCGGTGTACGCACTGCGCGCCGCCGTCCGATAGCCCGTCGAATGCAGCAGAGTGCCCAAGTTGTTCAGCGCTCCCACGTGCGACGGCGCTCGGGATAGCACGCTGAGATACGCCCGCTTGGCTTCTTCGGTGTCGCCTGTCTCAGCCAACAAGCACGCGCGATCGAAGTGCAGATCCACGCAGTCGGGCTCGCGGTCGAGGCGCGCCTCTACTTCGCGCAGCGCCTCCTTCTTCTGCAATGCGGGCACCCCGTTAGTCATGGCCAGATGCCCAACAATCGGCGGAAAGGGATGATTCCGTTAGGTCACTCGTGCCGCAGGGCAATCACGGGATTCACGCGGGCCGCGCGCCACAGCGGGATAGACGTCGCCAGCAGCGCCTCGGCCGGTGCGCGAGTTAGTAGCCCAGCTCGTGGTCGATGTGGGCGTCGACAGCGGCGCGATGCAGGAAGTCAAGAGCGGCGTCAATGTGACGGAACGCCACATCGCGCCAACCGCGGGCGGACGGATTGTCTTCTTCCTTATCGATGCCGGCGCGCGCGGCTCTCAGTAGCTCGGCGATCTTGCGGAAACGGTCTACGCGCGGGATGCGCACATCGACGGGCGGATGATCGTTCAGATCCTTACCATCCAGCACGGCGGCCTTGTCGATCTCGTGGATTGCGAACTCAGCCTCCTGACCGGCCAGCTTCAGGTTGCGCGTCACGTTCGGCTCCTCCTGGACGCGGAGCAAGGACTGGGCAGCGCGAAGATCGCTGCGAGACTTCAGGTAACGCGGGTGTCTCCCTTGCGCGTCCGCGACTCGTGCGAGCGGCGCAAAAAAAACGATGCTCGCGGCACAAGCGATCGCTAATCTGGTCAAGGTCTTCATTTTTTCCTCCTGGGTTCAGGAACCGGATGGTCCCATCAGTTACGATTTTTCCCGTTGTTCCAAGCTGGAATCTCCATTTCGGTTTCCAGCTTTTGGTTCAGTATACACCAACTGAGCGTACGCGCGAGGTCTTGCTGGAGAGGTAATATATAAAACAACGAGGCTCGAAATTGTTGTGGCTGTGCAAAACTCACACGGTCTCTTGGAAATCAACTCCAACTCCGTGTCAACGCATAACTTGCATACGACAGGTTCCGCACGGGCTTTTCCACCGAATGATTCACAGCGTATCTGGCTCAAAGGATGACCTGAAGAAATGGCTTGGCGCTGGCCCTCCGCGCCTCTAACGTAGAACGGTTGGCTCATGGCGGCATCTCCTGACATTGCGCTCGAACGCGGACTCCCCGCCAACCTGGACGCCGAGCGTTTCGTCCTGGGCGCGATCCTGATGGACGACGCGCTCTACATCCAGGTAGCCGGCGCGCTGGAAGCCGAAGACTTCAGCCTGGAGAAGCATCGCCGCATTTTCCTGCGCATGAGCGAGCTGTACGGGCGCGGCGACCGCATCGATCGCGTGACCGTCGCCAACGAGCTGATGAAGCAGAACCAGCTCGAATCGGTGGACGGCATCACGTATCTGGTTTCGCTCGACGAGGGCCTGCCCACGCTCGCGAATCTGGAGAGCTACGTCGGCATCGTCAAAGACAAAGCCATCCTGCGCCGCATCATCTTTACGTCGCGCAATCTGATCGACCGCTGCATCATCGGCGAGGAGGAGCCCGACCAGATTCTCGCCAGCGCCGAAGAGAGCCTGCTGAAGCTGGGCGACACGCGCGCCGACGACGCGCTGGTGGATCCCAAGCGCATCCTGGACGAATTCGAGGGCGGCATCAACGCCTTCCTCGATCCGAGCAAGCGCATCAAGGGAATCAGCACCGGCTATCTAAAGCTGGATGAAATGACGGGCGGACTGCACGAAGGTGAATTGGTCATTCTCGCCGCGCGGCCTTCGATGGGCAAGACCGCGCTGGCGCTGAACATCGCGCAGCACGTGGCCGCGTTTCCCGAAAAGAAGCAGACCGTCGCGGTGTTCTCGCTCGAGATGTCGCGCGAATCGCTGCTCACGCGCATGATTTGCGCGGGCGCTCGCGTGGATCAGCAGAAATTCCGCGCCGGCTATTTGAATCAGGACGAGCGGCGGAGATTGGCGCGCACTGCGTCCGAGCTGGTGCAAGCGCCTCTCTTCATCGACGACACTTCCGGCACGCATCTAATGGACATCCACGCCAAGCTGCGGCGATTGAAGAGCGAGCACGGGCTGTCGCTGGTGATCATCGACTATCTGCAACTGATGAGCGGCCGCGGCCGCTTCGAAAATCGCAACCAGGAGATCAGCACCATCTCGCGCGGGCTGAAGCTGCTCGCCAAGGAGCTGAGGGTTCCGATGCTGGTGCTTTCGCAATTGAGCCGCGCGCCCGAAACTCGCCCCGGCGACCATCGCCCGCAGTTGAGCGACCTCCGCGAGTCTGGCTCCATCGAACAGGACGCCGATCTGGTGGCCTTTATCTTCCGCGAGGAAGTTTACAAGCCGGATCGTGAAGACCTTCGCGGCCTGGCAGAGCTGCTGCTCGCTAAACAGCGCAACGGTCCCACCGGGCGTCTGAACCTGGTGTTCCTCAAGGAATTCACTAAGTTCGAAAACCGCACCAACGATCTCGGCGGAGATGACTCGCTGCCGGAGTAGCGAATTAGCGCTTCCCCAATGCGGCGGCGCGACTCAAACCGGATTCCACCACTCGACGAAATCGGATCGCCGCGAAAGTGCCCAGCACAAGGAATGCCACAAGCACAGCTAGCTGCGCGACCAGAAACGGCGGCTCGGATTGCGTGGGCGCCAGCGCCTTCAAGGCGGGCACCTTCTCGAAGGACTGCACCACCAATACGAAAACGTTGAGATAGAGCGCCAGAGTGGCGCCGACTGCATAGATGACGCGCCACGCGCCGGCCAGATGAAAGGCGTAGCGCGCCGCGATTGTGATGGCCAGCACGACCAGCGAGATGATTCCCAGCTTGATCGCTGGCGTTACCTTTTCAAACGGGAACATGAACCCGGTTACGCTGGTCAACACGGTGGTGGTGAGAAACAGGGCGGTTAAGCCGTCCAGCCGTTTCCCGCCCACGAGGCCGAAGACGACCACGAATCCCGCGAGGATTCCAATAAAGCTGATCACCACATGCAAGAGGGTGAACGTTTCGAGAGAGAGTCCTAAAGTCATGACGCGCTCCTTTCAGCGTGAGAATGTTACCACAATCCGCGGCTCGCTACTTTGCTGGCGCCGGATTGTCCAAATCCCGGGCCTTCGGCCCGTAACCGGCGCCCCGCTGGGCACGCCTTGATAAGATAACCTCTGGAGGCGGGGAGCACCTTTCCCAAGCAGCGATTTTGAATATCACCGAACTGTTTATCCGCCGCCCCGTCATGACCGCGCTAGTCATGATGGGCATCCTATTGTTCGGCATCGCCGGCTACCGCTCGCTGCCGGTCAGCGATCTGCCTAACATCGACTTCCCCACGCTCCAGGTCCAAGCCAACCTCCCCGGCGCCAGTCCCGAAACCATGGCGGCTTCGGTGGCGACGATACTCGAACGCCAGTTTTCGACCGTTCCCGGCCTGGACTCCATGACGTCCTCCAGCGTCCGCGGCAACACCAGCATCACCATGCAGTTCGTGCTCGACCGCAACATCGACGCCGCATCCCAGGACACCCAGAACGCCATCGCCGCCGTAGTGCGCCGCCTGCCGGTCAACATGCCCGCCCCACCCTCGGTGCAGAAGGTGAACCCCGCCGATCAGCCCATTCTCTTCATGGGTCTCAATTCCAAAACCATCTCGCCGCGCGTTGTCGACGAATACGCCGAGATCATGATCGCTCCAGCCATCTCCAGCATCAACGGCGTCTCGCAGGTCAACGTCTTCGGAACCGCCAAGTATGCCGTCCACGTGCAGCTGGATCCCAGCAAGCTGGCTTCGTACGGCATCGGCATCGACGAAGTGGAAGCCTCCATTCAACGCCATAACGTCAATCTGCCCTCGGGTACTCTGTGGGGTCCGCACCAGGCCTTCACGATTGAAGCCAATGGCCAGGTAATGAACGCCGCCGCCTACCGGCCTCTCGCGGTCACTTACCGCAACGGCTCGCCGGTGCGCCTGGAGGAGCTCGGCGATGTTATCGACGGCATCCAGAACGACAAAATCATTACCTGGCTCAACAACACGCCCTCCATCATGTTTCAAGTGATGAAGCAGCCCGGCACCAACACGGTCGAGGTGGTGGACAAGGTGCGCGCCTTGTTCCCGCAGTTCCGCGCCCAGCTTCCGCCCGCCGTCAACATGGAGACGCTGTACGACCGGTCCGAATCCATTCGCCAATCCGTCGACGACGTCAAGTTTTCGCTCGAATTGGCCATCGTGCTGGTGGTTCTGGTCATCTTCATTTTCTTGCGAAATGTCTCCGCGACGCTGATCCCGAGCCTTGCTCTGCCGCTCTCGGTGGTCGGCACCTTCGCGGCCATGTCGCTGCTCGGATATACGCTCGACAACCTCTCGCTGATGGCGTTGACGCTGGCCGTGGGGTTCGTGGTCGACGACGCCATCGTGGTGCTGGAAAACATCGTGCGCCACATGGAGATGGGCAAATCGCCTCTGATCGCCGCCCTGGATGGCGGACGCGAGATCGGCTTCACCATCCTTTCCATGACGCTGTCGCTGGCCGCCGTCTTCATTCCTGTGTTCTTCATGGGAGGCATTTTGGGACGTCTGTTCCACGAGTTCGCGGCGGTCATCATGGTCGCCATCCTGATTTCCGGGTTCGTCTCGCTCAGCCTCACGCCGATGATGTGCAGCCGCTTCATGAAGCCGCCGTCCGAGCATCACAACGCCGTCTACCGCGCCTCCGAGCGGGTGTTCGATGGCATGCGCGATCTTTACCAATGGACGCTCCGCGGCGTGCTTCGGCA
>Ga0302324_100005777_pt1 | contig 26900 bp, 20 predicted proteins | sample Palsa_T0_1_FD_201949 | JGI IMG/M metagenome (GOLD analysis project Ga0302324, IMG submission 201949) | Peat permafrost microbial communities from Stordalen Mire near Abisko, Sweden - Palsa_T0_1 | ecosystem: Environmental > Terrestrial > Soil > Palsa > Peat permafrost | place: Sweden: Abisko...
AACTGCTGGAAGCCCACATCACGATTCCAACCCTGAAGCTGGCGTATAGCAATACGATTCAGTTGGCCGAGACCGCGCCCATACGCGTCGATTACAAAGACAACGTGCTTACGTTGCAGCGCTCGGGTCTCAAGGGTACGGATACCGACTTGCAGTTTTCCGGGTCCATGTCCACAGCAGCAAAGGATGCGCCGGTCTCTCTGCTGCTGTTAGGCACTGTAAATCTGCAGATCGCGCAGCTATTCGAACCCGATATCCGCACTTCCGGAGAGCTCAAATTCAATATCAATACCAACGGAGCGACGAGCAGTCCGGACTTCGCCGGAGAGGTCGATATCGTCGATGCAAACTTTGCCAGTGGCGACCTGCCGGTCGGTTTGCAGCATGGAAACGGAGTGCTCTCCTTAACCAAGGACCGCCTCAACATCACGAAATTTCAGGGAACTGTCGGCGGGGGTACGCTCACGGCCCAGGGCGGAGTCGCCTATCGTCCCGGGATTCAGTTTGACCTGGGGCTGTCTGCCACAGGAGTGCGCGCGCTCTATCCGGAAGGCGTTCGAGAGACGGTAAATGCCAACCTGCGGCTGGCCGGTACCACCGATAATGCCGTGCTGGGCGGCCAGGTCAACCTCGCCGAGCTCTCGTTTACTCCGGCCTTCGATCTGAACAGCTTCATCAATCAATTTTCGGGCGGAGTTTCCCCGCCGGCAACGCCGGGAATCAGCCAGAATATTCAGCTCAACCTGGGCGTGATTTCGGAAAACAACATCAACCTGGTGAGCAGAACGCTCAGCATCAATGGTTCCGCGAATCTACGGGTGCGGGGAACTGCGGCCCAACCGGTGATCCTGGGACGCGTGAATCTAAGCGGCGGCGACATCATCCTCAACGGAGACCGATTCGTTCTCAACGGAGGAACCATTGAGTTCGTCAATCCTTCGGAGACGCAGCCGGTCGTCAACCTATCACTGAACACAACCATCCAGCAATACAACATTTCCATGCGATTCAATGGACCGATCGATCAGCTGCGCACCAACTACTCCTCCGATCCTTCGCTGCCGGCAGCCGACATCATCAATCTATTGGCATTCGGTACCACCACCGAAGCCGACGCCGCCACTTCGACTCCGGCAAACCAGGCGGCAGAATCGCTGGTAGCGTCGCAGGTAAGCAGTCAGGTGACGAGCCGGATATCGAAGGTCGCCGGTATCTCTCAACTATCCATCAACCCGGTACTGGCCGGAGGAACCAGCCAGGGACCTCCGGGTGCGAATATCACTATTCAGCAAAGGGTCACGGGGAATCTCTTTGTCACCTTCTCGAGCAATGTAGCCTCGACCCAGAACCAAACCATCCAAGGGCAATACCAGCTTTCTCCAAGGGTCGCCATCAGCACCACCCGCGACCAAAACGGAGGCGTCGCAGTGGATACGCTGATCAAGAAGACGTGGTAGCGGGTAAGAGGATTTCGACTTCGAGGCCGTGCGGTTGGGCGTTTCGGGCGCAGATGGTTCCACCGTGAATGCGGATGACGCGGCCGGCGATAGCCAAACCCAGCCCGGCTCCTCCCGATTCTCGGTTGCGGTCATCGGCTATGCGATAGAAAGGCTGAAAGATGTTGGCCAGCTCCGATTCAGGAACGCCGGGCCCGTGATCGCGAACGACGATGAGGGCGGACGATGGCTTCGCCGTGTTCTGCGTGGTTACGCTGACTTCCACAGGATTGCCGATTCCCGTATATCGAATCGCGTTGCGCACGACGTTTTCGATCGCACTGTGCAGCAGCTCGGCATTGCCATGTACGAAGAACTGACCTGGCAACGTAAGGTGCACGACAGCGTCGTTCTTGCGCAATTCCAAATCGGCGCTGCGGGCAATTAACGAGATCAGCTCGGTTAGATCCACTTGCGACATGGCCACGGGGACTGCAGACGAGTCCAGCCTTGCCACGGTGAGGAGACGGCCGATCATCTCGTTCAATCGTTCGAGGTCCTGGTCCATGTGATCGAAGGCGGGATCGCTGCCCTTCCGCTCCCGGGCGAGATCAAGCGCTACATTCAATCGGGCCAGCGGTGATCGAAGCTCGTGGGAGATGTCATAGATGAGCTGGCGCTGTCCGAAGACGAGCTCTTCGATGCGCGCTGCCATGGCATTGAAGTCCTGTACCAGAGATCCGAGTTCATCGCGGCGGCGCTCCATGCCCGCAGCGGCGCGGGTGCTTAGATCGCCCTGCGCCAGGTGCCGCGAAGCCTCTCGCAGCCGCAGGATGGGAGCGGTCAGGTACCGGGTAAGAACATAGCAGATGAGCCCTGAAACCAGAAGCGGGACGCTCCAGCGCAGCGCGACGCCCAATGGACCGACGCCTGAGGGCGGGCCGTGGCGTTCCGCGGCTTCCACGGCATAGATGTACTCGCGGCCACTCTTTCCCTGCAGCTTCACAACCACGCGGGAGAAGCCGTGTCTCGAGACGAAGCCTGATTCGCCGGAGGCTGGAGCGTGTGCAACGACGTCCTCAAAGATGCCGCAGTCACTGCCGGAAATAGCCTGTCGTGATGTATCGAAGAGACAGGTCTTCAGGTGAGCCTTCTGGCTAAACTGCTGCAGGTAGGCCAATGCGGCGGACGGCCCCTGCCGTTCGAGTTCATCGACAGCGACGGTCCCCGAGGCCCACGCAACACCCTCCAAGGTGGTCTGTATCTGTGACTGTACGCTCTTCGGTTGAAGGATGATCCACGTCGCAACCAGTGCAACTCCGGTCACAATGACAGTGATCCAGAACCACAAGAATATCTTGAGAAACAGGCTGCGCGTGCTCAGGATCATTTCGCTGTCTCTGAACGCAGCGCGAATAAGTACCCGCTCCCGCGCACCGCTTTGATTCGGTCATCTGTGTGGGAAACGCTGAGCTTCTTTCGCAGATTGCTGATATGTACGTCGATGACTCGATCGAACGGCCCAAGCGCGCGACCCAGCACCGTCTCGGTGAGCGCTTCGCGTGTCACGACGTGCCCCGCGTCGCGCAACAGAGTCTCGAGCAAAGTGAATTCCACGCTGGTGAGATCGAGTTGCACGTCGTCAATCCAGGCTTCGCGTGCCGCAGGGTGGAGCCGGATACCACTCACCGTCAGCGCAGCGGTCCTTTCGGGCGCAGGCGAGGTACGCCGCAAAATCGCGCGGATGCGCGCAATCAACTCTCGCGGGTTGAAGGGCTTGGGCAAGTAGTCATCCGCGCCGATCTCCAGGCCGAGGATGCGATCCACGTCTTCACCGCGTGCGGTGAGGATCAACACGGGTACGGGAGACTGCGCCCGCACACGGCGGAGAACGTCGAGTCCGCCCATGCCGGGCAACATGAGGTCGAGGATCACGAATGCGTGCTCCCGCGACAGAACCCGCTCCAACCCGCGCAATCCATCATGAACCGCTTCCAGCGCGAAGCCCTCTGTACTGAGGCGTTCGCCGAGAAGCCGGCAGAGTTCTACATCGTCATCGACGATGAGCACACGATCCATCTGTTCGCTCACTTCCGATTCCCATGGTAGTTCAGCCGCCGCGAGCTGCAGTTGTCTTTACAAAACTTTATATGGCTTAACCAATCTTTATCGCATGCGTCGCGGCCGGATGTTCGAATCTAAATTGTGGCAGAAAGAGTGGGTGGTATATGAAAAGAATCGTCATCTGGTCGTGCGTAGCAGCGCTGTTGGTTGCATGTGGTATGGGTATCGCGGTGGCGGGTGTGCGGGGATGTCACAGGTGGAGTGGTCGAGGATGGGGTCACCCCGGTCCGCTTGGATTCCTGTCACGTGAGCTGGATCTGAGCAGGGAACAACGGCAACAGATTGGCTCGATGTGGCAAACGGAATGGCCGGCAATGCTTTCGCTAGTGCACGAATTCGCCGCAGAGAGCAAGGAGATGGATGAAGCCACTGCAAAGGGAAATGTCGACGAGGGTAAAGTGCAGGAAATTGCCGCGCGCCAGGGCGCAACGGTAGCCAGGTTTCTGATAGAGAAGGAACACTTCAAAGTGCAGATCTACACCACCGTGCTGAATCCCCTGCAACGCACCAAGGCGGATCGGTTGCAATCGCGCTGGCACGACCGGCTGGGCAAACTATGAGGGTGAACTTTACAAGCCTTCGCGGCAATCGATTGAGAGGGGGAAGGGAAGTATGGAGATGAAAACGAAGCTCACGTTTCTAACCAAGCTCACGGCGGGTGGGCTGGTTGCCATGGCCATTGCGTTGTGGACCCAGTGGCTCTCTGGTGATCCGGCGTATCCCAAGTTCCCTCCTGGGCCGGTTATATTTATCGGCGTCGCGGCCATCGTTATCTTCGGGGCGCGCTGGTGGTGGACGCCCATGATGGGCGCGCTCATCGCACTGCTCGTCACATCCGGATGGTTTGCCCGGCTGCCTCAGGCGATGTTGCGGCTTAACCATCCCAACCAGGTAGGCAAGTTCGCCGCCGGCATCTTCATCGGCAGCGTGCTGCAGATCAGCTCGCTGCTGCTGACAGATATCGCAGGATTGGCGGCCACGGTGCAGAACTTTCGCCGTGCTGGGAGCGTCGCGGACAGCGCCAGGATGGCGTGCCGGTTCTTTGGCGGAATCTTCGTGCTGATGGGCGTCCTGCTGGCTGTAGGCCGCCTGCCGGTTGACAAATATCACAACTTGATGCATCTGCTGTGGGGCGCGTTCGCTTTGGGCGTCAGCTTCCTTGGAACAATGGCAGCGAGGCGCTTCTGCATCGCATCTGGCGCCTTCTATCTGACGCTCGCGGCTCTCGGGCTCACGATCGGGAACCCGGCGATGAGTAGGGCGTGGTATTTCGGCCCCATGCTTCTGCACACCGGGGACCACATCTTCCACATGGTGCTCGGCTCCATCTTTCTCGCGATGGGGTTGGTCTCGGGCCGCCAATGGATCCGTCATCCGAGTCAGGCCTGAAAAGTCGGAGGGTGTGTACCTGAGCGCGAAACGAGCATCGGAAAGGGTGTCTTCAATGCAATGGATCATTCAGGTCGTTGTCTTTGCCGGGGCTGGTCGCCTTGGGTTGTTTTCAGTGCTACCCTGTTTTGGGTATCAGGCTGGCGTGAATGACCACCCTCCACGGGATTATCCGGCTGCTTCCGTCAGTGGTGCTTACGACGCTCGCAGCCATCTGTTTCAGCCAGGTGAATCCAGGCCCGCAGACACCATCCACATCGCACACCTGCAGCGGACAGGTCGTCAACAGTGTTACCGGCGAGCCCATCGCACGTGCACGGGTGCAGGTCGGCGCGCAGCTGGCAGCGCTTACGGATCATGAAGGCCGTTTCGAGTTTGACAGTGTCGGTGAAGACTCCGCCTACGCGTTTGCGTCTAAGCCGGGCTACTTCGCGGACGACAAGGGAGTCCTCGCCCAAGGTGAGTCCGTTACTCTGCGGCTTATCCCCGAGGCTATCCTCTTCGGAACCATCACCGATCAGAACGGCCAGCCGATTCAGGATCTAAGGGTTCAGTTAACCATGCTTCAGGTGCACAACGGGCTCAGGCGTTGGCAACCAATGCAGTCCACCACCACCAGCGTAGAGGGCAAGTTTCGCTTTGCCGAGCTCCAGGCGGGCCAATACTCGCTGGCCACGGGCTTCCGCATCGAAGGCCTGCCCGAGGCAGCGTCCTCAGTTGCGTTCCTGCCCGTCACCTTTCCTCCGCTGACAGAAGACGGAATCCGCGGCGCTCTTACGCTGGCGCCGGGCGATCACGTCGAAGCAAACGCAAGCCCCTCTGTGGAGAAGCTCTACCCAGTCTCTGGCAGGATCAACCGAATGGCGGGCCAGGGCGGAGGGTTCGTCGAGACCCAAGACGGCGAAATCATCGACCAGCCCGTCAACATAAGTGCAAACGGCGCCTTCCACTTGACGCTGCCTAGCGGCTCCTATCGCCTCAAAGTGCATTCCTTTGTGGAACCCGGGCAGCAGCTTATCGGCGCACGCGAGATTTCCGTCGCCGAGGCTCCGCTCGAAGGGGTCTCGATAACTCTCGCACCACCGGCCATCTTGCCCATCGAAGTGGAGTACCAGGCCGTGACCACCACTACCCAAAGTGCACCACCTGCCCCGCCGCCCTATTTGAATGCCTCGTTGGAGGACGAGGATCCGCGAGGGCTAGGGCGTGCATTTCCCGCGCAACCTCTCAGGTTGCCCGGCCGGGCACAGGCGCTGGAGCCCGGTGACCCCATGGTGTTTCGGGATATCGAACCAAGCCGCTATGTGCTGCAAACCCGGCCGCAGCCGCCATGGTATTTAGCGTCGGCCTCGTGCGGCAACGTGGACCTCACCCGCGATCTGTTGGTGATCGGAGCCGCCACTGCTGCCTGCACCGTCCGCCTGGTGTACCGGGATGATTCCGCTTCACTGAAGTGGTCGGCATCTCCAGGGGAAGCCAACGATGGCAACAGCGACCAGATATATGTAACTGTCATCGCGCTGGATAATTTGACGCAGGCAGCGACCATCGGCTCCTCTTCGGGACATAAGGTGTCGTCGGATTCTCCGGGGGAGGGAGGGTTCGAGGGGCTTGCCCCCGGCCGCTACCTGGTGCTGGCGCTGGCACACCAGCAGGAGCTGCCTTACCGCGATCATGAGGCACTGCAACGGTATCTGTCTCTCGGTCAGGAAGTCACGCTCGCACGCGGTGGCAAATCGGAGGTCCAGCTCAAGATAGTGACCGGAGAACCGTAGATGTACTGTGCCCACAACAAGCCGTTAGCGTTGTCGCGCCCGCCGAAATGCATCGCGGCCATACTTGCGCTGCTGCTTGCGTTCCATGCTGCTGCGGCAGGACAGCAGCCCGATTCATCGCCTGCCGCTGCAGCCCAGACGTGGCACATCAGCGGCAAAGTCGTCGATGCGCGCAGTGGCCAGGCCCTTGCGCGCTGTGCGGTTGAGATCAACCGAACGGATAATCGCAGCCAGTCTCTCTCGCTCGAGACCGGAGACGATGGCCGCTTCGACTTCGGCGGCCTCCGGTTGGGGAAGTATGACCTCACCGCGGCCAAACGCGGCTACCTCACGCAGTCTTACCAGGAGCATGAAGGCTTCTCCACCGCTATTGCCGTAGGTCCGGAACTCAAATCCGAGGACTTGATTTTCAATCTGACTCCCCAGGCGATCTTCTATGGCACGGTGAGCGATGAAGCCGGCGAGCCGATCCGCAGAGCGCAAGTGCACCTTTATCAGGATCGAAACCTCGATGGGATTCGTTCCACGCAGCAGCGGCAGATGGTCATCACCGACGACCTCGGCATCTATGAGATACCCAACATCGCCCCAGGCAACTATTTCCTCAGCGTATCGGCTCAACCCTGGTATGCCGCTGGGGTCAACGGTCCCCGTCCGCCGATGCTGTTCAATGACACACAGCCAGGCACGGGGGATTCCACTCTCGAGGTTGCTTACCCCACTATCTTCTATCCCGACGCGATCGACTCTGACAATGCCATCCCGATCCCAATTAGGGGCGGGGAGCGGATCGAGGCTAACATGACACTCACCGCCCAGCACGCGATGCGCCTTCATCTATCGCTTGCTCGCGACCAAGCCGGTGGCGCCGGCGTTTCCATTGCGCGGACGGTCTTTGGCCAGATGGAGCAGATACCTACCTCCGTGCAGACGAACAATGAAGGGGTCGTAGAAATCAGCGGTGTGCTCCCGGGGCGATATGAGGTCACGGTTACGCAGTCCGATGGCCAGTCTACGCAGTCGACTCATTTCACGGCGGACATTGCCGATGGCGCAACGCAATTAAGCACCGACAGCGGGGTGGGTGAAGTCACCGTGACGGGCAAGGTGACTTCGCTTGATAGCAAGATCCGATCTGCCTTCATTAACCTGGTGGCTTCCCATACGCATCGCGGCTATGTCGCCCCGCTTAATGACGCCGGGGAGTTCACCTTGCAGGTAGTTCCCGGTGAATACGAGTTTGTCGCCCAGATTCCGCAGATGTATGTTGCCAGCGTGTCCTCCCCGAATGCGCTGGTGAAAGGCCGGATGCTGCAGGTGAAGGCGGGCGACGCTCCAAGGCTTGAGATCGTGGCCGCTAGCGGGTACGGGCAAATCGAAGGGACGGCCGAACGCGCCGGCCATGCGACGGGTGGAGTCATGGTCCTGCTTGCGCCCGAGAATGCAAAAGACAACCAGATCCTCTTCCGCCGCGACCAGAGCGACTCCGACGGCACCTTCTTGTTGTCCAGTATTGTTCCCGGTCGCTATCGGCTGCTGGCGATCGACGACGGCTGGGAACTGGATTGGGCGGACCCGAACGTGCTTGCTGCTTATCTTAAGAAGAGCATTACGGTCCAGGTCCATGCCCGCGACAAATTCAAGCAAACGGTGGAAGTGCAGTCGCGCTAGTGTAGAGCTCCGCAATAACAACTAGTTTTCAACCTCAGCTCCAGTAGCCGCTGTCACCAGCGAAGACGTGCGGCCGCTCAGCTGCCAATCGCATCACCAGCTCTCCAAAGAGAGTATTGGCCCAAGCGAACCAGGCCCGGGTGAATGTCTTCGGGGCGTCCTTCTGGAAAGACTCGTGCATGAAGCCCGTGCCGGCAGTCGTGTTTCGCAGCCACCGAAGGCATTGACGAATCTCCGCGTCGTCGGTGGAGGTGAGGGCGCGCATGATGATCGACATGGGCCAAATCATATTCAGTCCCACGTGCGGGCCGCCCACGCCCTCGGCCGCTGTGCCACGGAAGAAATATGGATTGGCTTCGCTCAGCACAAATTGCCGGGTGCGACGATAGATCGGATCATCGATCCGGCAACAGCCGAGGTAGGGAAGACTCAACAGTCCCGGCGCATTGGCATCGTCCATCATCAGCACGTTTCCGTAGCCGTCGACTTCATACGCCCAGATCTCTCCATACTGGGCGTGCTGTGTTTTGCCATACCGGTTTATCGCTGCTTCCACTTCCGCGGCCAGCGCCTGCGCTTCTGCAGCCAGCTTCTCATCCTTGAGGACCTGGTTAGCCAGCGTCGCCAGCTGGCGAAGACTCACCACCGCGAACAGATTTGCGGGAACAAAAAGAGGATAAGTGCAAGCATCGTCCGACGGTCGAAACATGGAGAAGATCATGCCTACCGGAATCGCGGGATTTCCAAATCCCTCGAGTGCTAACGTATCTGTCGGTGCGTCGGATGCGCGCTGAAAGGAATAGGGGCCCCGGCCCTGCTTACGTTGTTGGGTGTGGAACGTTCGCACGATGGTCCACGCCGCCTCCTTCCACTGCGCATCGAAAGGGCTCGTGTCCCCCGTTTGTTGCCAGTAGCCGTGAGCCAGGCGAATGGGGTAGCAAAGCGAATCAACTTCCCACTTGCGCTCGCCCACTCCGGGATAGTGTTTGGTCTTGTCGTTCACTGCCCACGTGAGCGGCGCCGCCGTAGCATCGCGCATGAATGCGTTGGCATAGGCGTCGATCAGAATCATGCGCGCCTGGCGGCGAATGACACCCTCCAGTAGCTCGCGTAAGCGATGGTCCTGCTTTGCCACGGCGAGATACGGCATCACCTGCGCAGAGGAATCACGCAGCCACATGGCATCGATATCCCCGGTCACGATGTAGGTATCCGGCTTACCTTCGTAGCTGCCCGGGAAGACGGTGGTGTCCAGCGTGTTGGGAAAGCAGTTCTCGAAGAGGGTGGCCAGCGGTGCGTCCGGAATTTGCCTTTGTACCTGTTGGATGGCGGTCTCGACGGCCTCACTGGTGAAATGCCGCGCCCCTGCGGCTGGTCGCGCATGAGGCAGTTCGAGCGCCTTTGCTGGAACCCTATCCGCCCAAGTGGAAGAGGTAAACGCCACAGCGGCGGCTCCCTGCAGCCATGCCCGCCGGCTGATTGCGGCCATCCTCATCTCCTCCGTGCGTTCGTCAGTTCTACGGTCCCCAATTCTACTGAATGATCGACCTTTCATGGGCGAATAGGTCATAATGCAACGGCTGCTTGGCAATTACCAGGTAGTTCGCGCTGGGAGCCTTATGATTACGAATCGAACGATGTTCCGGCGAAACATGCGTCGCGTGACGGCCCTGTTCGCGCTGGCGATATCAGCCGCCCTGCTGTCGAGCCAGACTCGTCCCGAACCAAAGTTGCCCGACACCGTTCTGTTCGGAGCCGCCTATTACGACGAGTACACCCCGGCCGACCGCCTGGACCACGACATTGCCTTGATGAAGGCGGCCCATATTACGGTTGTCCGCATCGCCGAATCCACCTGGGGAACCGAAGAACCGGAAGAGGGCCGCTTCAACTTCTCCCACATCGACCGCGTGCTCAACGCCATGGACAAAGCCGGGATCAAGGTCATTGTCGGCACGCCTACGTACGCGGTTCCCACCTGGCTCGCACGCGAGCACCCCGATGTTCTGGCGATTACCCCTGAAGGCCAAAACAAATACGGACCTCGCCAGAACATGGACATTACCAATCCCCACTTCCGTGCCGCTGCGGAAGCCATGATCGTCGCTCTCGTCCGTCATGTGAAGGACCATCCCTCAGTGATCGGTTATCAGCTCGACAATGAAACCAAGTCTTATCACACGAGCGGCCCAAACGTGCAGGCGGCCTTTGTCGCGCAACTCAAGCAGCAATGGCCCGACCTGAATGCTTTCAACAAGGAATTCGGCCTGGACTACTGGAGCAATCGGCTCAACGATTGGCGCGACTTCCCGGATGTCAACGCCACCATCAACGCCAGTCTGGCCTCAGCATTTGCCGAATTCCAGCGCGGGCTGGTCACGGAATACCTGGACTGGCAGAGCCATCTCGTGCATGCGAACGCCCGCGCTGATCAGTTCGTCACGCAGAATTTCGATCTCGACTGGCGCGGCTACTCCTACGGAATTCAATCCCAGGTGAATCACTTTGCAGCGGCCAGGACCGTCGACATAGCCGGCATCGACATTTACCACCCGACTCAAGATCACCTGACCGGCACCGAGATCGCCTTCGGCGGCGACCTGGCTCGCTCCATCCGTCACGGCCAGAATTACCTGGTTATAGAAACTGAGGCACAAGGATTTCCCGAGTGGCTGCCATACCCTGGCCAACTGCGGTTGCAAGCCTTCAGCCATCTCGCCTCCGGCGCCAACATGGTGGAGTACTGGCATTGGAGTACAACCAACAACGCGATCGAGACTTACTGGCGGGGACTCCTCAGCCAGGATGACGAGCCGAATCCAACGTATGAGGAGGCTCGCACGATCGGCGCCGACCTGGCTCGACTCGGTCCCAAGCTGGTCAACCTGGAGAAACACAACAAGATTGCGATTTACGTCAGCAACCGCGCCTTAACCGCCTTTGACAGTTTCAAGTTTGGCTGGACCTCGAAGAACACTTACAACGATGTCCTGCGGCCGTTTTACGACGCGCTCTACCGCATCAATGCCGAGGTCGATTTCATCGACCCAACCACCACCGATCTCTCTCCGTACAAGTTGATCATTGTTCCGGCGCTCTATGCCGCCGCTGACTCCGAACTGCAGCGGCTGAACGAATTCGCCAGGGCGGGTGGCCATGTCTTCTACACCTTCAAGAGCGGCTTTTCCGATGAGAACGTCAAAGTCCGTTCTACCACGCAGCCGGGCATCATCAGCGAGAGTGCCGGCGCCACTTACAATCAGTTCACCCTGCCCGAAAATGTGTCGCTCGAAGGCGATCCATACGAGGTTGGCGCGCAGGCCAATCAGGCCCGGTGGTGGATGGAGCTGCTGACACCGACTACCGCTACCGTAGTCGCACGTTATCGACATCCCACATGGGGCCGCTACGCTGCCATCACGCGCAATCAATTTGGACGCGGCGAAGTGACCTATCTTGGCTTTATGCCTTCCGACGCACTCATTGAGAAGCTCATGAGCGAAGCGGTCTCGCGCGCGGGTCTGTCGACGCCAGCGCAGCAGGCCCACTTTCCATTGATCGTCCGCAGTGGTACGCTACGCGACGGGCATCTCGTCCACTACCTTTTGAACTATTCGCCGGAGTCCTTAGCCATGCCTTACGGCTTTCCCTCGGGACACAATCTGCTCACAGATACTCCGATCCCAAGCAACACCAGCGTACCGCTAGGACCCTGGAGCTTTGCGATTGTAGAGGAGGATGGAGCTGCGCACTAGCGCTGATCCGCCCCCTTAAAGCTAGTTCGTTTTCTTCACCAATCCCGTCAACCGCTGCTTATCGATCTTCAAGACCACTCCGGAATTTCGGTCAGCGACTTCACTCACCTTGTACTCTGCGGCTGTCCCCAGCAGTTGTGCGGTCTCTGAGGGCGTCAGCTTGTAGTCTTCATTGAGCCACTGCGCCATCCCGTTGGTCGCGCCTTTCAGGGCATCGTCCAGCGACGCCGACAGGCCCATGGTGATAATGTGCGTTGGGGTCTCGATGCGCCGTCCGTAAAGATGTGTCGCAGGAATAACATCCACCGAAAACTCCACGTCCATGGAAGTCTCGAGCGCGTTACCGTTCAATTCTCCGTCACCCTGCTCGGCATGGCCATCGCCCAGGTACAACAGCGCTCCCGGGTTGGCGACCGGCAAGTAGATGGTTGCGCCTTCGCCGATCTCGTTAAAGTCCATGTTGCCGCCCCACCCGCCCGAGTCTCCCGTCGGCGGGGCCGCCTGGGCGGGACCCACGGCAGTCGCGATACAGCCCAGCATCGGCCTCAGCGGGACCCGGTAATTCGCCATGTCCGGTCCTGCGTTCTCCGGGTACGCAACCCCATTCGCCGTGTCGATATGCCACCGTACTGTCTTGCCTGCATCCTTCATTGTCACCGCGAGCTGGCTATTCATCGCGCTCTCGTCTATGGCGTCGTCGCTTATGGCGTAGTCACGGTTCAGCCGCAGCTTCAAGAGGTGCACCACCAGGGTATCGCCGGGTTGCGCGCCCTCGACGTAGAACGGGCCGGTTTCCGGATTGCCGCCCAGCACTCGCTTTACACCCTTATCGTCGGTGCCGCCGGCATCCACTGTTGTGGTGTGCACGGTGTCTCCGGGGGCAATCGTCAACGCCGGCTTATTGGCGGGGGAGAACTGGCGGTAGAACACGGTCGGTGTGAACTCGTGCCGTTGTGGAGTCCCGTGGGGCAGCGCCGCCACCCGCGTCGCCGTGAAGGCGTATTTCGACGGATGATCCTTGTCATGCGGATCGGTCTCGAGCGCGTTTCCGATGATGACTCCGTCTTTAAGCGTCGCGTTTACGTCGGAGGTGGTGCCATCGTCGCTGGTAGCCAGCAGATGAATGGCGCCCCCGCTCACGGTCCCCGTGGTGACTTTGTCACCCGTATACTTACCACTCAACTTTTCGCCATCCTGCTTCAGCTCCATGTGCAGGTACACTGTGGTTCCGAACAGGTCTGCGGCGAGGATCCAGTTCCCACTCAGATCTTTTTCCGGCGCAGCCTGTTGGCTTAGCCCAAGGCTCAACACGGTGGAAGCGCACAGGGCCAGAAGTGCGATCGATCTTAAGTGCATAGGAAAGTTCCTTCGCAAGGAATGTGTCACGCCTTCGGGCTTGATTATAGGTTAGCCACGCACCGGCACGGGTTTCCTCGAATTTGCTGTGATAGGTATGCTGGACTGCATTACGTCAGGGGAGAGAGGAGCATCCTATGGCAAAGCTGGATTTGGTCGCACTGTGGGAAGAGCACTGCCGCCTCGAGTTCGAGAAGCGGGACGCGAATGCCACGATGGCAACGATGGTGGCGCAGCCTTATGTCAATCACATCCCGACCATGACGGGTGGGGTGGGATATGAACAGTTGAAGCGCTTTTATGCCTACCATTTCATACCGGTCAATCCGCCCGACTTTCGTCTGACCCCGATTAGCCGCACTGTTGGCTCTGACACGATCGTGGACGAATTCATTGTCCACTTTACCCATACTACGGAGATCGATTGGCTGCTCCCCGGGATTCCACCGACCGGGCGGGCCGTGGAAATCCCAACCGTCGCCATAGTTAAGTTCGAAGGGGACAAGTTGGTGCATGAGCATATCTACTGGGACCAGGCTACTGTGCTGGTTCAGATTGGTTTGCTTGACCCTCGCGGCTTGCCCGTGGCGGGAGCTGAAACTGCTCATAAGGTGATGGATAAATCGCTGCCAAGCAATCGCTTGATGGAGCGCTGGCAGGAGAGCGAAGGGAAGCGAGCGTGACCTGAAGCGCGTGGATACACCGTTCGAAACCTTCTGATCAGCGGTTCGTTTATACGGGCACATATTGGTTGAGGTAGCGCTTGGCCATGCGGAAGCCGACCTTATACGGTTCGCTAAAATCCGGGCCCGGATTGTCGGATGCGCCGTAGAGCGCATCTTCGTGCTCGATGCTCATCGCGCCCTCATAGCCGACGCTTTGAAGAACGCCGAAGAACTGCGGCCAGTTGATACTGCCCATGCCGGGAATGCGGAATTGCCACCACCGGGCCTGGTCCACCGGAACGATCCCTCCTTGGCGCACGATGTCCCAATGAATCTGGGTGTCCTTCAGATGGACGTCATAGATCTTGTCCACAAAGTCCTTCGCAGTTTGAATGGGATCCATCATCTGCCACAGAAGATGAGAGGGATCGTATTGCAACCCGACATAGGGAGAATCCTTGAAGGCGTTGAAGAGCGCTTCGAATCCGACTGGGCTGGTGGCAATGTTAGGTCCGCCCTGCCAAGGCTCCCACAAGATGCGCACGTGGTACTTTTCGCAGGCAGGAAAATACTTTTCGTGGTAAACGCGCACGATCTCGTCCACTTGCGCCTGAAATGTCTTGGAGACATCTTTGCCGGATTGCGTGCCTATATAGGGAACCCCTAGCTTACCGGCCAGTTCGATCGTTTTCACGAAGTTGGTATTTTCCCGCTCGCGCTCTGCGGGATCTGCGGCGATGTGATTTCCATTCACCTGCAGCGCCGAAACGTGCATAGATTTCGAAGACAGATGATTCTTGATGCTCCCGATTTCCTCGTCCGTGAGCTTGGCGGTATCCAATCCCTGGGCCCCTGCTCCGGCATTGAGGATCATGTTGTTAAATCCTTCCTGGATGGCGAAGTCGACGTTCGCCTCGGTATATTTGCCGAGAATGCCCAAGCGCGGCTTCCATTCCTTCGGTAGCGCTCCGGCTTTAGGCAAGGCCGCCAGGAAGGCCGCTGCAGTTGCTGATCCGAGTAGAGCGCGCCGGCTTAGATTTCCGTTTGCCATGAGGGTTTTTCCTTTTGTGACGTCCTTGTTTCTCGAGCATTATATTTGCCCGCCCGCCCCGCGCCCCGAAAGCCGTGAAGTGCGCGTTCGCTGCGACGCGCACAAAAGCGAGAGGGCGAGTTCTCTCGCGAGAACTCGCCCTCCCTTTTCCGATTTTCGGAGATCCGGTTCGGCGCCCAGATCACAACGTTTGTCATCCCGGAATCATTCGGCACGCACAAGCCAGAGCCCGTGCTTTCCTCACGCTCCTACGATCACAATCACTGCAAAAGCCTCTCCAACCGCCGTCCGTTTCCAGTTGCCCGGATCGAGTCTCATTGCGATTCCCGAAGACGACCGTTAGTCCGCTCTCTCCTTACTGGAAGATCACTCCTCCGCTGAAAGCAATACTACTCTCCAGCAACCCGAATGCTAGTGGCTCTGAGATTTTTGTGCTGTGGAAATGACGTCACTAGAAGTGGAAATTCGGCGCATAACCGGCGGGGCGCTTTCGAAGCTACTTAATGCTGCTTATTACTCCGCGGGTTGGTGCAGCGGCTACCGAATATTTCTTACTAAGGAGACTGAAGCGCTGGTAGGCGCGGAATGGAACCCTGGCGACCGTAGGCCGGCGCCGCGACCAAGTAAGCTGTTTCCATGAACCCTCTCGTCACCACAGCCTGGCTAGCCGGCCGTCTGCAAGATCCAAAAGTCGTCATCCTTGATGCCACGCTTCCTCCAGTGGGTATCGTCCCAGCGGTTGACACCCGAGCGCGCTACTTAGCACGGCACATTCCTGGGGCGGTCTTCTTTGATATCGAGGAACTCTCCGACCGCTCCTCTTCGCTTCCTCACATGTTGCCCCCGGCCGATGTTTTTTCCCGTAGCTTGTCGGCTCTTGGTGTCGGCGATGACATGGACATCGTGATCTATGAGCAGGAAGGCGTCTTCTCCAGCCCGCGAGCATGGTGGACGCTCAAGACTTTCGGAGCCAAACACGTCTACCTTCTCGACGGCGGACTCCGCGTCTGGATCGAGGCCGGCCTCCCTACGGAGTCGGGCGCAGTTCACCGGGCACCGGCGAGGTTCAACGCCACACTCGACCAGGATGCGGTGAAAGACTTCTCCCAGGTGCAGCGGATGATCGCGGCGCACGGGCAGATTCTGGACGCCCGCTCAGCCGGCCGCTTCACCGGCACCTTACCGGAGCCGCGGCCCGGCATTAGCTCCGGACATATGCCCGGAGCTACCAGTATTCCCTTCACGGAACTGGTGGAAGAGGGCCGCTTGAAGCCCGCCGACGAGCTGCGCAGTCTCTTCGTCGCCAAAGGCGTGGATATCGAACGGCCCACTACCACCACCTGCGGCTCGGGAGTCACTGCGGCTGTGATTGCACTCGGCCTGGAGGTCGCAGGGGCAAAGCAGGTCAGCCTATATGACGGCTCCTGGGCTGAATACGCCGCTCGCCCGGAAGCAGTGATCGAGAAGACGAGCTAGAGGCTGATCGGGAAGACTTGGTTGGGAAATTCCTCTAGACTTGCTTGCGCATAAGAAAGTCTTTTGCGGAGGAACGTCCACCCATGATTTGCCGACTCCTGGCGCTAGTGATCGCATTGAGCGGACTGCGTTGCCTGGCTGCAACCGAGCTCGCACCCACTCCTCCGATGGGATGGAACAGCTGGGATTCTTATGGACTGACCGTCACCGAGGCGGAGTACAAGGCGAATGTGCTCTGGTTGCATCGCCATTTGCAGCCCTTGGGATGGCAGTATGTAGTGGTCGACGAAGGCTGGTATCTGCAGCATCCGGGGCAGAAGAGCGCAGCACAGGGGTTTGTGATGGATGCCACCGGGCGCTACCAAGTGGCGGATAATCGATTTTCCTCGGCCACGGGCGGGGTGGGATTCAAGCCGCTCGCCGATTGGGTCCACTCGCTGGGCCTCAAGTTTGGCCTTCACATTATTCGCGGCATTCCACGCGAGGCAGTGGAGAAGAATCTGCCCATCGCCGGATCCTCATTTCACGCAGCCGATGCGGCTAACACCGCCGACACCTGCCGTTGGAACTCGGATAACTACGGACTGAAGTCGAATGCGGCCGCGCAGGCGTATTACGATTCCGTCGCCAAGCTGTACGCGGGATGGGGGGTCGATTTCATCAAGGTGGATTGCATTTCTCGACCGTACCAGGCTGACGAGATTGACATGATGAGCGCTGCGATCGGGAAGGCCGGTCGGCCGATGGTGTTGAGCCTCTCTCCGGGTCCTACTCCCATCGAAGAAGCAGACGACGTCCGCAAATATGCGCAACAGTGGCGGATATCAGACGATATGTGGGACACGTGGTTGGCGCCTGCGAACGAAACGTTCCCCGCAGGGTTGGTTCGTCAGTTCGATCGTCTTGCTCAGTGGGCTCCTCACATTGAGGTCGGGCACTGGCCCGATGCCGATATGCTGCCGCTCGGATATCTCGGACCCAGGCCGGGATGGGGCGAGCCGCGTGCTTCGCGGCTCACGGCGGATGAGTCGAGGACGTTGATGACGTTGTGGTCGATCGCTCGGTCGCCGTTGATCGCAGGCACGAACCTCACGCGCATGGATGCGGCGACGGAGGCACTTTATACCAATCCGGAAGTGATTGCAGTGGATCAGCACTCGCGGGAGAATCGCGAGCTTTCGCGGAGTGGGCCGGTGGTGGTATGGACGGCAGTCCCAGAGGTTGGGGGCGGCCGTTATGTGGCGGTCTTTAACCTGGGCGATGCTGCTCAGGAGGTAGGCTACGGATGGAAGGATCTTGGTCTGCCTGAGGGCGGCCACGCAGTGCGCGACCTGTGGGCGCGGAAGGAGTTGGGCACAGCTTCTTCGCTCAAGGCTTCGCTGGCTCCACATGCGGCGATGCTGTATCGAGTGCATTGATGGTTAATGAGCGCAACCGCAGATCTCTCCGCTCCCGTCCCGCAGCGCGCCGGGGCAGGCAGGATGACAAGGGGAAGGCGGCGTATTTCAACCGACGTTTGCGCGCTGGGGGAGTGTCATTCTCCCGAGTGCGCTTAACAAGGACAATGGACGTACGAGGCCGGGTATGGCCTTGAAGCCATATGGAGTATGTGCCATAATACTTTATGGGCTGGGAAGTTGAGTACACCGATGAGTTCGGCTCGTGGTGGAATAGCCTCTCGGAGGAGGAGCAGGACAGTATCAACTTCGGCGTGCGCTTGCTGCAGGAACGTGGTCCGAATCTAAAAAGGCCTTTTGCCGATACTATTTCGGGCTCCAGCTACCCAAACATGAAGGAACTCCGATGTCAGCATGAGGGGAGACCATACCGGGTGTTGTATGCGTTTGATCCCAGACGAACCGGTATTTTGCTGATCGGCGGTGACAAAACTGGCAAGCCGAATTGGTACCAAGAGTATGTTCCCCGGGCCGATGCGATCTATGCGCAGCACTTGAACGAGATTGAAAAGGCTCCGATTTAACAGGTGAATGATCCGTAGCGGGTTATCCCGCGGAGGAACTATGGCACACAAGTTCAAAGAACTGCAGATGAAGATTTCAGCCGAACGGCGCGCTCGCGTTGAGCAGCGCGTACGTGAGGCAATCAAAGAAATGGCGTTGGATGAGTTACGCGCTGCGCGTGAATTTACCCAGGCCGAACTATCTCAAGTCCTGAGAGTTGATCAAGGGTCCATTTCCAAGCTTGAGCGGCGTACCGATATGTATATCGGGACCCTCCGCCGCTACATTGAAGCAATGGGGGGAAGCCTTCAGATTCGTGCTGTGTTTCCGGATGGAGAAGTGCAAATCAACCAATTTGAGGATGTCAAGTAGCCGGCTAACTAACGTGCATCTGTCACTGTCGCAGTTCTTAGGAAATCGAAGTTGCCGGAACTGGATATTGTGACATTGCCCAGGCGTTTGGTGTGCACCAGCACTGCGTCCAGGTACCACAAATTGATCGACGGTAACTCGGCGGCGAGAATTTGCTGCACCTTCACGTAGTCGGCTCGCCGCTGCGCCTGGTTGCTCGACATACCCGCTTCCGTGATAAGGTCATCCAGTTCGGCATTTACATAGCGGCCGCGGTTGGTGCCATGAGGCGGAACCCTGTGGCTATCAAAAGTGTGAAAAATGTCCGGGTCTTCATTCCCACCCAGCCAGCGTAAGGTATACATCTGGAAAGCGCCTTTGCTGACGTCAGAGAAGAAGGTGCCGAACTCGAAGCTCCTTACCTCCAGAGCAATCCCTATATCGCGCAACTGCTGTTGCAAAATCATGGCCAGCAGCCGGCTGGTCTCGTCGGTAGAGGTCTTCATGGTCAGATGAAAGCGAACGCCGTCGTTGCCGCGCTTCCGTCCGTCCGCATCGAGCAGCGCGTTGGCTTTCGCCGGGTCGTAGGGATATTGCTGCACATCGCCAGTCCATGCCCAGTGCTCTGGGGGCAACAGGCTTTCCGCCAGCCGGGCACGGTCCCTCCACAAGGAGCGAATAATCAGCGGCCGATTCATGGCATAGGCGATGGCCTGGCGCACGCGGAGGTCGCGCAGCACACTGTCCCGGGCGTTGAACGTAATGTAGTTCAGATTGGTGCCGGGACCGCTCAACACCTGTAGATTGGGGCGCTTGGCCAACGCGGAGACCATGTCCGCGGTCAGGCAATTGATGCACACATCCGCCGAGCCCTTCTCCAGTTCGAGCGCCCGGGTAATTGCGTCGGGCACGACAGCGAAGCGGATGCGCGCAATCGCGGGAGGCGGCTGCCAGGAATGATCATTTCGCTCGAGAATCACCTCATCATCCTGCAGCTGGCTGACAAAACGGAAAGGCCCACTGCCGACGGGATGAAGCCCAAAATCGCGGCCGCTACCTTCGGGACCAATTCCAACCGCGCCGTCGGATAGGTTCCACAGCAAGGACGCGTCCGGCAGTTTCAGATGGATTACCAGCGTTGCCGGATCAGGCGCGTCGACACGATCGATACGGGCCAGCGCTGCTGCCTTGGCGGTAATCACGGTACCGTCGCGCATGGAATCGAGAGTGTACTTGGCGTCCGCCGCGGTGAGCGGCTTTCCATTTTGAAAATGCACATCGGTGCGCAGATGAAAGCGATAGGTAAGCGGATCGGGCGTTTCCCAGCTGGTGGCGAGCCAAGGTTGCAGGTTGAAGTGCGCGTCCTTGTGCACCAGGCTGTCGAAGATCAGGCTTCCGATATGTTCGGAGAAGCCATCTGCGCCGATGCGGGGATCGAGGCTGGTAGGGCTGTTCTCAATCACCATGGTCACCGTCTGCGGCAAGGGGTGTCTGGCCTGGCAACCAACCAGAGCTACCACGATGCAAAGAGCGAACAGGTAGCGGAGACGCTCAAACATAGGTGATCTCGCCCAGGATCGCGGGCCGCGCCGCACCGGTGGCGGAAGGAATATTTCCTGGGCGCCGATGCCATGTCTCATAGGCCAGCAAGGCGAAGGCGGCCGCCTCCTTGGCTTCGGCCGGCAGCCCGAGGTCGTCGCTGTCCCGCACCGTACATCCCTGCGGCTCCAATTGCTCGCGCAGCATGTGCATCAGCGTGAGGTTGCGTGCTCCGCCGCCGGAGACGATGAAGTCTACCGGCGTGTGATGCATCTTCTTGAACAGGAAGCTGGAGTAAGCCAGGCCCACACTGCGCGCCGTAAGCGCCGTGGCCGAGGCGATGGTATCTTCGCGGCTTCCGCCGGCTTTGCGGCACTGCTCAAGAAAGCGGGCCGCGTAGTCGCTGCCGAATTGCTCCCGGCCGGCGCTCTTGGGAGGACTTTTGGAAAAGAAACGCTCGCGCAGCCGCACACTCACCACCGGCTCAATCACTTTGCCGCGTGCCGCCGTCTTACCACCGTGGTCGAATCGTTTGTCGAACAGCTGCTGCATCAGTTGATCGATGATCATGTTGGCCGGGCCGGTATCGAAGGCCACTACCTGCGAGGGCTTCGCGTTGGCGGTGAGGGCGGTGAGGTTTCCGATGCCTCCCAGATTCTGCAAGACGCGACCCCGCGTAGGGTGGCGAAAGAAGACGTAATCGAGCAGGGAAACCAGTGGAGCACCTTGGCCACCCACCACCATGTCAGCGGGACGAAAGTTCGAGACCACGGGCACTCCACTGTGCGCCGCCAGCATTGCCATCTCGCCGATCTGCCAGGTGCAAGTGATCTCTCGTCCCAGATAGCGCGTGGGTGTGGCTTGGTGATAAATGGTTTGCCCGTGGCAGCCGATCAGATTCAGGCGGCAGGGATGGCGTTTCAGGGCTGCGGTTAGCGCCTCGGAGTAGGCCTGGCCCAGCCGCCAATTCAGCCTTGCCAACTCAGCGGTTGCTATGGCTTCGGCATTCATGGCCGCCAGCACGGCGCGGCGCAGTGCGGGCGGAAAAGGGAAGCCGGCATGCGCGAGAAGTTTCAATTTAGGGAAGGCCGCACTCTTTGCGTCGGGCGTGATGCGGGTAAAGGCTACGTCGATTCCATCGGCGGAGGTCCCGCTCATAATGCCGGCTACGGTCATCGGAGTCAGTTCACCCATGCCTGGCGACCTGCTCGGTAAACTTCTCCACCGCACTGCGCATCTTGTTGACGGCGACCGCGGTGGGAGCAGGCGGCAGCGCATCCCGCTTCAGGTGCAGGGTATGGAATGACCGGGCACGAACGGCTGCGCGGCGAAGCACGCGGGCAAACGCGACCGAGCTCTCGGCCTCATGCAGCAAGGCCTCGTAGGCGGCGAAGACCAGCGTCGGGTCGCGGCAGATCTCCACCACGTGCATGCCCGCGGCAAGCGAACGAACCGCTGCATCGGCCATCCCCATGTAGTTGAGAATGCCGCCCATTTCCATGTCGTCGGAGACGATCAGACCCTGGTAGCCGATCTCTCGCACCAGGACCTCGTTAATCCAGTAGCCGGAGACCGATGCCGGTTCAGGAACGGCAGCGGAATACGATGCATGGGAGATCATCACCATGGGCAGCTGCTTGGCTAGTTGACGATAGGGCAGCAGATCTTCTTTCCAGAGCAGGCTGAGAGGTTTGGTGATGTTCGGAGTGGCATGGTGTGAATCCACTTGCCCGCTGCCGAGACCAGGGAAATGCTTTCCGCAGCCCAGCACTTCGTGTTGCGCCAGCCCTTCCAGGAAATGGGTGGCGTAGCGCGTGACCTGAGCCGGGTCGCCAGAGACGACCCGCGTGGTCATCACCGGCGCTGAGGCATCGGTGCGCAGGTCGAGCACCGGGGCAAAGGCCGTGTTCAAGCCCAGCAGATGCGACTCCTGACCGATGAGGCTGCCATGCTTCTTGAACAGCGCCGGCTTGTTAGTGGCGGCAACTGCGAAGGGCGAGGGCATGGGCGCGATCAAATCGCGCAGCCGGTCCACACTGCCGCCTTCGACATCGATACAACGCAGCATGGGCGACCCTACTGCCTGCTGGGTGCAGTGGAGCAGAGCATGGGTCTGGGCGGAGCTCTCGATGTTGCGGCGAAAGAGGATCACGCCTCCGGGACGCAGCAGGCGCAGCCAGGCAGCTTCCAATGAGCTGAGTTGGGTCCCTTCCAGGCCTACGATCAGTACCTGGCCGGCAGCCTCTCGCAAAGTCATCGCGCTCACGCATTCCCCCGGCCGCGAATCTCATTTTTGAGCTCTTCGAGCAGATTCAGCGCCTGCAGCGGGGTCAGGCTATTGGTATCCGTCTGCTCCAGGCGATCGAGAATCCGCTGTGAGAGCGGAGTGAACATGGTGAGTTGCAGCGGAGCATCCGTTTCCTGGGCCACATTCCTCTTTTCCGATTGCTCGTGCTGCAGCAACACCTGGCGCGCACGCTCGATGACGGAGAGTGGAAGGCCAGCTAGACGAGCCACTTCAATGCCGTAGCTCTTGTTCGCCGCTCCGGGTTCGATGGCGTGCAGGAAGACGATGCCTTTGGGTGTCTCCTTGACGGCGACACGGAGATTTTTTAGTCCTGGCAACTGCTCGGCCAGCAGAGTGAGCTCATGGTAGTGAGTGGCGAAAAGGGTCCTGGCTCCCACCTGGGCGTGCAGATATTCGAGCGTGGCCCAAGCCAGCGAGAGGCCATCGAAGGTGGCGGTTCCGCGGCCCATCTCGTCCAGCAGGATGAGCGACTGCGGAGTGGCGGTGTTGAGGATGGTGGCGGTCTCGGTCATTTCCACCATAAAGGTAGAGCGCCCGCGGGCCACGTTGTCGCTGGCGCCGATGCGGGTGTAGATCCGGTCCACTATGCCCAGCCGCATGCTCTTGGCGGGGACAAAACAGCCCATCTGCGCCATGATGACCAGAAGGGCAGCCTGACGCAGGTAAGTAGATTTACCGCCCATATTGGGACCGGTAATGAGCAGCAGGCTGGGGCCGCCGGTCTCGACATAGAGGTCGTTGGGGACGAATTTCGTTTGCCCGGCTGCTTCCAGCAGGCACTCCACCACGGGATGACGGGCGGCTACGGTTTCGAGCACTGCGGACTGCGCAATCTGCGGGCGCACGTAGCTGCGCAGCGCGGCCAGATGGGCGAAGTTGGCCAGCAAGTCGACCTCGGCGATGACTCCGCTGGTGAGGCGAATGCGGCCCGCGGAGTGCAGGATGGTCTGGCGGAGCTCGGCGAAGATGCGTTTTTCAATCTCGATCGACCGCTCATGGGCGGTGAGGACGCTGATCTCATACTGCTTCAGCTCCGGCGTGGTGAAGCGCTCGGCATTGGCCAGGGTCTGCTTGCGTTCGTAGTCCGGGGGCACGGCGGCCAGGTTGGCGCGGGTTACTTCAATCGAGTAGCCGAAGACATTGTTAAAGCGAACCTTTAAGGAATGGATGCCGGTGCGCTTGCGCTCCCGCTCTTCGATGGTGGTGATGGATTGGCGGGCATTGGCGCCCAGAGAGCGCAGCTCGTCCAGCTCCGCGTCGACGCCGGCCGCGATGGCGCCGCCATCGGCCAGGTTCACGGGGGGATCGGGCAGGAGCGTGCGCTGCAGGCGGTCGCGCAAATCCTGCAACAGATCGAGCCGTGCAGCACAGGCTTGCCAGCGGGGGGCTTGCAGGCGATTTAAAGCAGAATGGAGGTCGGGGAGGCGCGCGAGCGATGCTCCGAGACCGGCCGCATCGCGTGGTCCGGCGCTATCGAGCGAGATGCGGGAGAGCATCCGCTCCATGTCCTGAATCGCCCCCAGGGTCTTGCGCAGTTGCTCGCGGTCGATCAGGCTGTTTTCTGCTACCGCGACTGCTTCGAGGCGCGACTCGATCTCTGCCCGGTCGATGAGGGGGCGCACCAGGGAGGCCCGCAAGAGCCGTTTGCCCATGGGAGTCATGCAGCAGTCGAGATGGGCGTAGAGCGTGGCCTCGTTGGTCGCGCCGGCCCAGAGCGGATCGATCAACTCCAGGTTGCGCACCGTGACCGCATCCAGCTGCAGGTTCTCGGCGCGCTCGTAGTAGCGGATGTTGTTAATGTGCTGCAATTCGATCTGCTGGGTGCTGCGAGCATAGTGGACGACCGCGCCGGCGGCGATTGCTGCCGACCGGGCGCTGGCCAAGCCGAAGCCTTCGAGCGAGTTCGCCCCCAATTGCCTTTCCAGGAGGGGAATGGCGTAGTCCGCGGTATAGACCCACTCCTCCAGGCGCGTTTTGGTGCCGATCTTTTCGATCTCTGCTTCCATTTGCGGATCGAGCGGAGGCAATGCGGCCGAAAGCAGAAGCTCGCTGGGCTGGGCTTTGATTAATTCATCGATACAGAAACCCATGCTCCCGGGCCCGCTGAACTCCGTGGTGCGGAAGTCGCCGGTCGAGAGATCGAGCAGAGCGAGCGCGGCCACCGGGCCGGCCAAGTGCAGCGCTGCCAGGTAGTTGTTTCGTTCCGAGGCCAGGGCCGGATCGATGGCGGTGCCGGGGGTGAGCACGCGCGTGACTTCGCGGCGGACGATTTTCTTGGTGAGCTTGGGATCCTCCATCTGTTCGCAGATGGCGACCCGGTAACCCTTGCGCAAGAGGCGGGAGAGGTAGGCGTCGGCGGCGTGGTAGGGCACGCCGCACATGGGCACCGAGCGCTCTCTATCTCGCGCGGTGAGTGTTATTTGCAGCTCGCGGGCGGCGACCTGCGCATCTTCAAAGAACAGCTCGTAGAAGTCGCCCATGCGGAAAAACAGCAGGGCATCGGGATTTTGGCGCTTGGCGGCTGCGTACTGGCGCATCAGAGGCGTGGTGGTCGCGTCGGTTGCGTCGGTCGTGGGAGCTGGAGGAAGAGTAGACACGGAAAACGCCAGCATATCGTGAATGACGTGCTGGCGTTTAAAGATAAGGTGGGGAGGACCGCTTACATCAGGCGACGATCCGGGGTTCGTGGTTTACGTGGGCATCGGAGCCGTGCTGCTTCACCATCTTGTTGTAAATGCCGAGCAGGAGGAAGGGAGCAGCCCACTGCCCAATGAACAGGGCATGGTGATCCTTACCTGAAGTCTTAAGAATGAGGGAACCCACGATAGAGGTGAGGGCTGCACCCAGGAAGAAGCTGGTGGGCAGTTTAGCGGAGTAGCTCTCCATCAGGGCGGTGGTTTGATCTTCCGGTATTTCTCCGGCGCGTACACGGTAATCCATGGTTGAATCTCCTGTCTCAAGCTGGGAGGACTGGGTCCCTCAAAAGGATGCATGCTTCCCGGGGCCCGATTTCGGGTGAAATTCCCAAACTTGAACAGGTCAAACTTTTGCGGTGATTTTTGTGTGATGGACGGGTTGGGGGCAGGTGAGCATTCGTGTGAGGTTTAGTTCACCCAGGACTCACGTCCTGGGGCATTCTCAGTCGTCCCTGCGGGACTTGTCTCGGCCGGAATGTACGCCCAGGACTGCGTCCTGGGCTACTCTCAGCCGTCCCTGGCGGGACTGATCGCGATAGGCCCTGACGGCTGATTTGTCCAACTGGTGCTGTCCAAATCTTTTGGGACTCGGATTCCCTGGATCAAGGAAAGGAGCTACGGGATTGCTTTGAACCCTGGGAGCGTCTGGGGACAGTCCCATTCCTGGACGGATATACTGAATTGTTGCGGGAACCGGCATGTTTCTATTGTGGTTAAGAGTGGCTGCGGTGCTCTATGCCGTCGCGAGCATTTCTGCACTGCCGGCGGTGCTTTATGAGAAGCCCGGGTGGAAGAGGCTTTGCGTTCCGGCGGCCGTGGGCGGCTTTTTCTTCCATTTTGTTTCGCTGATCGAGATGCTGGCTGCCTCGCACCACTCCCTGCCGGTGGGGATGCACGAGGTGCAGTCATTGCTGGCGCTGCTGATTTGCGCCGCTTTTTTGCTGGTCGCCGTGCTCTACCGGACCGTCTCTTTCGGCATCTTCGCCCTGCCCCTGTCGCTTTTGCTGGTGCTGGGGCCGGCCATGGGTCCGGACCACTGGACCTTTCAGTCTCCTGGCATCCGCAGCGGATGGATCTCGCTACACATCGTCGCTCTGCTCGCGGCCTATGCCGCCCTCATCTTCAGCCTGATTGCCAACTTCCTCTACCTGGTGCAGGAAAGACGGCTCAAGAGCAAGAGCAACGTCGGTTTCCTGGCCTGGCTGCCGCCGCTGGAGACTATGGAGCGCATCGCCTCAGGCATGCTGCTGATCGGGTTTCCTTTCATGACCCTGGGCTTGCTGGCCGGGTCCCTGATTGCCCAGGAGAGCGTTGGCCCAGTCTATTTTAAAGATCCAAAAGTGTTGC